>JAAUYB010221131.1_pt1 | contig 20030 bp, 22 predicted proteins | sample 7278071 | NCBI WGS metagenome assembly JAAUYB01 (sample SAMN14350121, study PRJNA611818) | marine sediment metagenome | isolation source: surface marine sediment (1.8m) | place: French Polynesia: Moorea | collected 2018-08
CCCGCTACAACGTCGACAACCCCAAATACCGCCGCTTCCGCTACGGCGTCCAGGTCAACTCCCTCGGCCTCACCGAGCAGCAGCCCGAAAACAACGTCTACCGCATCCTGATCGAGATGCTCGCCGTCACGCTTTCCAAAAACGCCCGCGCCCGCGCCGTGCAGCTCCCCGCCTGGAACGAGGCCCTCGGCCTGCCCCGCCCCTGGGACCAGCAATGGTCGCTGCGCATGCAGCAGATCCTCGCCCTCGAAACCGACCTGCTGGAATACCCCGACCTCTTCGACGGCAACCCCGCCGTCACTGCCAAGGTCGACCAACTCAAACAAGGCGCCCGCGCCGAGCTGCAGCAAATCGACGCCATGGGCGGCGCCGTCGAGGCCATCGACTACATGAAGCGCCAGCTCGTCGAGGCCAACGCCGCCCGCATCGCCAAGATCGAGACCCAGGAAACCACCGTCATCGGCGTCAACACATACACCACCGGCGAGCCGTCGCCGCTCACCTCCGGCCCCGAGGCCATCATGGTCGCCGACCCCGCGGCCGAGGCCGACCAGATCGCCCGCCTGCAAGCCTGGAGAGGGGGGCGCGACGAGGGGGCCATCGAGGCCGCCCTCGCCGCGCTGCGCGACGCCGCGCAATCAGGGGCCAACATCATGCCGCCGTCGATTCTGGCTGCAAAGGCAGGCGTGACCACCGGCGAATGGGGCGAAACCATCCGCCAGGCCTTCGGCCAATACCGCGCCCCCACCGGCGTCTCCCGCAGCCCCTCGAACCGCACCGAGGGCCTCGACGAGATTCGCAGCGCCGTCGACGCCGTCTCCGACCGCCTCGGCCGCCGCCTGAAATTCCTCGTCGGCAAGCCCGGCCTCGACGGCCACTCCAACGGCGCCGAGCAGATTGCCGCCCGCGCCCGCGACTGCGGGATGGAGATCGCCTATGAAGGCATCCGCCTGACGCCTGCCGAGATCGCCGCCGCCTGCGAGTCTGAGGCGCCCCACGTCCTCGGCCTCTCGATCCTCTCAGGCTCCCACGTGCCGCTGATCGAAGACCTCATGGCCCGCCTCTACACCGCCGGCCTCGGCCACATCCCCGTCGTCGCCGGCGGCATCATCCCCGAGGCCGACGCTCAACGCCTCCGCGCCATGGGCGTCGCCAAGGTCTATACGCCTAAGGACTTCGAGCTCACCCGGATCATGTTCGACATCGTCGAGTTGGCCGACCCGCAAGCCGTCGCGGCGGAGTGAAAACCCCAAGAACCCTAGTGCCCAATTGATCTGCAAGATTCCCAGCGCGTTTTCCTGACGCGATTGTCAGACGAACCGGGCCTTAGTTCCGCCCAGATTACCCTTGATAACGTGACACAGAATGGCCATGAAAATGTCGATATGGCCAACTGACAACGCCGTTGGCCAGTGAGCTAGCCGTCAACTTGGGGGCGATATGCGAAGGTTCTTGGATATAATCCGCGAGGCGGAGCTTGATTTTGGTGAAAGAGCGAGCGGCAAAGGACTGGGCGCATTACTACTCGCAATCATTGTATTGACTTCCATCTTTTGGTTGCCAAGCGCTCTCGAAACCGTGCTAGTGGCTTTCTGAAGTCTAAAATAGACTTGGTGGCGGATCAAAAAATCGGCCGATACCTAACTTCGCCATCCTTCTCACTGCGGATCGAAACATCCCCGCCCTTTTCCGCCTCTTCAATCAACGCTTCATAGAGTTGCAGCGCACGCCGAATGACTTCGGCGTGCGAGGACGCCTCGATCTTGCCGCGCAGGGTCACCAGCCGGTTGTACGATTGTTCCGGCATCTCAAATTGAACCCGAGTTGTCGTTTTCGCCACCTGGCTTCGATCCTCTAAAGTAGTAGCCGGTGATCGCCGATAGCGGCACCGCCACCACCGCCCAGACCTTGAGCACAGCCGTGCCATCGCCCGAGCGAATTCCGAAATAGGCCGCAATTGCCAGTGCCGCCAAACAAGCAAACACGATCACGACCGCAAGTCCTGTGCGCGTCCGCTCTTGCAGGTACGAACGCTTGACCTCAATCAGTTCGAACTCACGACCGACCTGGAGGTTCTTGTAGTCCTTCCCCATACCCGACGATCCCGCGGCTTGGGACTGAACGGATAGAATCGGAAGGGCGGTTCAGCCCCAGAGCCATTGTCGGATGATGGATGGTCCATTTCATCAATCAGCGCTCCAATTACGTCGACGGGGTTTGAGACGCCGTTCCCTTAACGTCTCGTCGACTACCTTCCGATACTTGGAATCGTGCACTGGTCGCCTACTCGGCTCCCCAGCCCCGTTGCTCCAAGCGGCCGATGCGCCGGTTTAAGGTCATGGCGCGGGGACCCCGGGAAATAACAAAATTGAATGATGTCTATCAAATCAGACTAGGAAAGTTTCTTTAGCCTTTCTTCGATCTATATCATTTTTTGATATGATATGCAACAGAGATCTTCCGGCAAGCGTAGGGTGGGCAGTCCTGCCCACCATCCCACCTCACCTAACCAACCGAAGATCCGGACTCACCTCACGCCACCGAATGCATCGCCGCCATGTCGCGGAGCATGTTCCGCTCCAGTTCCATTTCCTCGAGGCGTTCCTTCACGATGTCACCGATCGAGATCACCCCGGCGATCCCGCCCGCCTCGCAGACCGGCGTGTGCCGCACCCGCGCCGCGGTCATCTTTTTGGCCACCGACGCGATCGTGTCGTCGGGCGAGCAGGTCTCGGGGTTGGCGTCCATGAAATCCGAGGTCGGCCGCTGCAGCGCCCCAGGCCCGTAATCGACCACCGCCCCCACGATCCCGCGTTCCGAAATCACGCCCAAAAGCTTGCCGCCTTCCTCGCACACCACCAGCGCGCCGACGCCCTCCAGCTTCATCTTCGCCGCCGCGAATTCCAGCGCCTCGCCCGGTGCGACGACCACGATGTCATGCCCCTTCCGCTTCAATATCTCCCTGACGAACATTTTTGCCTCCCTTCTGCAGCCAATCGGCCGAAACTCGCCCGGCCTCCCGGGGCTTGGGCCGCGTGACAGTGGGAAGTTGAGGCCAAGCCCCAATGAATACCATCCTAGCACAAGTCAGTGCAGGGCGGCAGTCCTGCCCCCCACCCACTCGGCCTCGCCAATCCCCAAAATCCCGTGACCAGCCCGCACGCCCTGTTAACCGGCCTTCCCGCCGGACTCGCGCACCGACGAAATACCGACGTTTTACAGACAGGCCAAAATCGCTGAATTTCAGCCCGTTAACCCCGATTCTCGCGGCAGGACGCGATTGAGACACTCCGACGCCCGAATTTCGGTAGTCTGACCCCAAAAAGGGGGCCCGACATGAGCATCCACATCGGCGCAAACCCCGGCGAGATTGCCGACACCGTCCTGCTGCCGGGGGACCCGCGCCGGGCGAAATGGGCGGCGGAGAGCTTTCTGGACTCACCCAAATTGGTCAACGAAGTCAGGGGCATGCTGGGCTACACCGGCACCTGGAACGGCCACAAGGTGACGATCCACGGCTCTGGCATGGGCATGCCGAGCCTGTCGATCTACGTCAACGAGCTGATCCGCGACTACGGCGTGAAGACCTTGATTCGCATCGGCTCCACCGGCGCGATGCAAGTGGCGGTCAAGGTCCGGGACGTCGTGATCGCGATGACCGCCTCCACCATATCCACACCCTCCAGCACCATCTTCCAGGAACTGCACTACGCCCCTTGTGCCGACTGGCCCCTGCTGCGCGCCGCGGTGCAAGCCACTGAAACCAAGGGGCTTTCCGCCCATGTCGGCGGCATCTACTCCTCCGACACCTTCTACGACGAGCGCCCCGACCTGAACGAGCAAATGACCCGCCACGGCATCCTCGCCGTCGAGATGGAAACCGCAGAACTCTACACCCTCGCCGCCCGCCACGGCGCCCGAGCGCTGTCTGTCCTGACCGTCTCGGACCACCTGATCACCGGCGAGGCGCTGCCCGCCGAGGACCGGGAAAAATCCTTCGGCGACATGGTGTTGATCGCGCTGGAGGCCGCCTTCGCCTAATCCCGGTGCCGCCGCGAATAGCCGTTTATTTGTGGCTCTGACCAGCCTTCGGGCGGTGCCACAGGCGCAAAGACCTCCACCAACAACGGATAGCACGCCGCCACGTCGCTGGAATGCGTGGTCGAGCAATCGCCGCCCGGGCAGGCGCTCAGTGCCCCGAGCAGGTCGATTTCGGCAAAGAATTCAATGAAGTCGCCGGGCCGCACCGGCGACGCCTTCATGAAATACTGGCCCGTGTCGCGGGTGAAGCCGGTGCACATGAAGACGTTCAGGACGTCATGCACGTACTGTTCGGCCTCGGTCACTGCTAACCCGGTCTCGGCAGCCAACGCCCGGATCAGGTTGGAATGGCAGCAATGGTGATAATCGCCGCCCGACAACAACTGGTGAGTATAGGGGTCGCACCGTGTGCCGATGACGTCGTGGATACGCCCGCCGAACGCGTCGACGCCGTACCAATCGAGCGTGTCCTCAATAACGGTCGCCATCGGGCGCAGATACGGCAGGCACGACCACAACCGGTCGCCGATACCCACATGCGTCCCGTGCAAGGCCCTGGTTTTGCCCGAAAAAAACCGTTCCGACAGGTCGGTGCCGGACCACAGGTTCAGGTCGCCGACTTGCGGGCCATCGACGCTGGTGATGCGAATGAACTGCCCCGCCGCAGCGCGGAAACAGCCGCCCTCGCGCGGCGCGACGGTGATCTCGTCGACCTTCACCGCCCCGCCGCGCGCGGCGCGATATGCATCCAGATCGGGCGGTGCCAGCGTATCCGGCGGGTAGACGATCACCGGCTCGGCGGCGCGGCGGGCGGCAGCATCGTTGGGGGCGTGGGTCACGGGGCAGGGGTCCTGTGGCAGGGGTCGAGGCCACCCTAGCCCAACCCGCTTGGGCTGCAATATCTATGGCCGGACTCAGTTGCGCTAGGCACGGTCGAGCACTTCGACCGACAGGACCGTCGGTAGATGCCGCGCGACCTCCGACCAGCGCTCACCGGCATCGGCGCTGGCGAAGATCGAGCCGGTGTTGGTGCCGAAATAGACCCCCGCCGGATCGCGCCGGTCGGTGGCCATGGCCTGGCGCAGCACGGTGAAATAGCAGTTCTCGCCGGGCAGCCCGTCGCGCTTGGCTTGCCAGCTTTCGCCGGCGTCCGTCGTCTTCCAGACCGCCGCGGCAGCGTCTGGCGGAAACCGGCCCTGCGCGTCGCCGTTCAGCGGCACGACCCATACCGTGTCGGGATCGCTTGGGTGCACGGCGATGGGAAAGCCGAAGGTCGAGGGCAGGCCGGCATTGATGTCGTCCCAGCTGCGCCCGCCGTCGCCGGACCGCCAGACGCCGTGGTGGTTCTGCTGGTAGAGCAGGTCGCCCGCGCCGCCGGCGCGCACGATGTTGTGCACGCAATGCCCGGTCTGGCCGTCGCGCGGCGCGGCGGGGTGGTCGTGGTGGCCGCAGGCCTCGGCATTCGACAGCCGGTTGCGCCGGTCCCAGGTGGCGCCGCCATCCTCGGTGGCGAAGACCCCGGCGGCGGAAATCCCAACCCAGAGTTTAGCCGCATCGTCGGGGTCCGCGACGATGGTGTGCAGGACGAGCCCCGCCCCACCGGGGTTCCAGCTATCGCGCGAGGGGTGGTCGGCGAGCCCCTCGACCCGGCGCCATTCGGTCCCACCGTCGCCGCTGGCATAGAGGTTCGCAGGCTTTGAGCCGGCATAAAGCGTGCCGTTCGACAGCCCCAGCGACCAGACCGCCTCGACCTCGCCGTCGAACGGCGGGTCCGAGGGCTGCCAGCCGAACATCTTGGCGGTCTCGGGATCGCTCTCGGCCCATTGATCGAACTCGCCCTTGGAGAATTTCGACAGTTCCCAGGACTCGCCGCCATCCTCGCTCCGCCACACCCCGCTGCCGGACCACGCCCCGCCGCCCGCCGCCCAAATCGCGCCGGTCTCGGGGTCGCCCACGACGTGGTTGATCGCCCAGCCCTCGCAATGCGGCCCCGAAACGGCCCACGCGTCGCGATCGTCGGAGGTCAATACGAAGGCACCCTTGGTGGTGCCGATCAACAAAGCGTGGGTCATGGCCGGCCTCGGATTTGGCGTACCATACCATACCGATGGCAGTGCGAAAAACCGCCTCTGCACGGCTCTCATTCTTCTTGCGAAGGGACTTTGGGCTCGCCTAGTCTTCGTCGTTGCAATCGAATTCGGATTGGGGTGACGAAATGCCCATTAGCGAAGAGGAAATCGCCGGGCTCAGGGCCCGGCTGCGCTTTGAGCTTCAAGACGACCTGATGACGTGGTTTCGCGCCAGGTTTTGGGTCGCGGCCACCGTCATTGCCGTTGTCGGCTTCTTTGGCATCCGTGGGGTCGTCCAGCAGGTCTTCGAAGGAGACCTGAAATTGGCCAGAGAGCAGACAACGAGCATCACGGTTGATGCCGTCGCCGCCACGACCTTGGCGGAGACTGCCGCGCAGCGCGCCTCTTCAGCGGCTGACGAGGTCGAGGCGGAGATCGCAGTGCTCAGGAATGAGATCGAGGACTTGCGCAAGTTGACGATCCGCCAGTCTGAGCAACTCGAACGGTTCAAAGGCCGGGCCGAATCCGTCGAACTGATCTTCCAAGACATCGAAGTACGGATCGAGGCGGTGAGATCTGGTGCTCAGAATTTGACCACCGGGTCGATTGATGCCGTGTTGGCGAGAGTAGCCGCAGTCGAGACCGCGATTGCGAAACTCGCCGAAGAAGGCGGAACGACAGAGATTGTACGGGTGTTGTCCGATGCGCGCGAGGAAGCCTCGCAAGTATCGGAAGAGCAACTCGAGCAAGTCAGACTTCGCAGCCAATTTCAGATCTACCCCTGGCTGTGGGACGCTCCCCCGGAAATGCGCGACAAACTGCTGGCGATCATTGAGGACAACCGGTTCCCAATCACGAACAAAAAACTGATGTTTGACCCGAAGTACGAGTTCAGCGCATTTGCCGAGTCTGCAGACCCTTCCGATCTCGAGAATTTGCGTCCCGGAACCGTCGTGTTCGGAGTGTCCAACACGCCCGATGAGGGTTTGACCGAGTGGCTGCAGGACCTGATCACTGTCGTGGTCGCGGGCGGAGGGTTTAGCGTCGAGGTAGTCGAGCGCCCGTCAACCGTCGATTACGGGGTGATTATGGGTTTCAAGCCGCTTTGAGCGTTGCCCGCGCGGGCCTCACACCACCCGGTCGACGAGCATCTTCTTGATATGCGCGATGGCCTTGGCGGGGTTCAGGCCCTTGGGGCAGGTCTTGGCGCAGTTCATGATGGTGTGACAGCGGTAGAGCTTGAAGGGGTCTTCAAGGTCGTCGAGCCGCTCTCCCGTTGCCTCATCGCGTGAATCGACGATCCAGCGATAGGCGTGCAGCAATGCGGCGGGGCCGAGGTACTTGTCGCCGTTCCACCAGTAGCTCGGGCACGAGGTCGAGCAGGACGCGCACATCACGCATTCATAGAGGCCGTCGAGCTTTTTGCGGTCCTCGATCGACTGGCGCCATTCGGTCTGCGGCCGGTTGGTCCTGGTCTCGAGCCAGGGCATGATCGAGGCGTGCTGGGCATAAAAATGCGTCAAGTCGGGGATCAAGTCCTTGACCACCGGCATGTGCGGCAGGGGGTAGATCTTCACATCGCCCTTGATCTCGTCCATGCCGTAGATGCAAGCAAGCGTGTTGATCCCGTCGATGTTCATCGCGCAGGACCCGCAGATGCCCTCGCGGCAGGACCGGCGGAAGGTCAGCGTCGGGTCGATCTCGTTCTTGATCTTGATCAGCGCGTCCAGGACCATCGGCCCGCAGGTGTCCATATCGACAAAATAGGTGTCTACGCTGGGGTTCTGGCCGTCGTCGGGGTTCCAGCGATAGATCTGAAACTTGCGCACATTCGTGGCGCCTTCGGGCTTGGGCCAGGTCTTACCGGTGTGGATCTTCGAGTTCTTCGGAAGCGTGAATTGAACCATGTCGTGACCTGTCTCGACGTCTATCAGAGTGAGCGTTCTATGGTGATACCGGCCGTGGCCGGCGGCGGCCGACCCGCCAGGCGCCGTGCGATGCAGTCGGCGAGGAAGTCTTCCTCTGTCTGCGGGCGCAAGATCCGGTCGGTGAGGGTGATTTCGGCACTGCCCGCGGGACCGCCGCTGCCGACGCCTATCGCGATCCGGCCCTGCACGCCGTCGGCCAGCCCAGCCTCGTCCCGGCACAGCCGCTCGGCCCGTTCCGGCGTCATCGGCGCCGGCGCGCAGGCGGCGAGGAGGGCGATCATTGACATCGCGCGCGTCAATACACCCGTGCCTTCGGTGCGATGCGTTTGAGATCGATGCCGCCCTCGTTATGACCCAGTAGCGGGTTGAGATGGACCGGGCGGTAATCGAGGTCGACCTTGCCGTTGACCCAGGCCAGGGTGTGGACCCGCCAGGTCTCGTCGTCGCGGTCGGGGTAGTCCTCGTGCGCATGGGCACCGCGGCTTTCCTTGCGGGCCTCAGCGCCGACGATGGTGGCCAGCGCATTGGGCATCAGGTTGGTGAGCTCCAGCGTCTCCATGAGGTCGGAGTTCCACACCAGCGACCGGTCGGTCACCGCGACGTCGTCGAGCTTGCCGGCCACGGCGTACATCTTCTCGACCCCCTCGGCGAGGGTCTTGTCTGTGCGGAACACGGCGGCGTCTTCTTGCATGGTCTTCTGCATCTCGAGCCGCAGGTCGGCGGTCGGCACCGCGCCCTTGGCGTGGCGCAGCCCGTCGAACCGGTCGAGCGCCTTGTCGACGGAGGCCTGGTTCAGCCGCGGGCTCGGCGCCGCGGGGTCGACCACCTCGCCCGCCTTGATCGCCGCGGCGCGGCCGAAGACGACGAGGTCGATCAGCGAGTTCGAGCCCAGCCGGTTGGCGCCGTGCACGCTGGCGCAGCCGGCCTCGCCCACCGCCATCAGCCCCGGCGCGATGGCGTCGGGGTCGGCCTTGGTGGGGTTCAAGACCTCACCCCAGTAATTCGTCGGAATGCCGCCCATGTTGTAATGCACCGTCGGCAGAACCGGGATCGGTTCCTTGGTCAGGTCGACGCCGGCGAAGATGCGTGCGGATTCCGAGATGCCGGGCAGGCGTTCGGCCAGCGTCTCGGGCGGCAGGTGGTTGAGGTGCAGGTGGATGTGGTCGCCGTTCTCGCCGACACCGCGGCCCTCGCGGATTTCCATCGTCATGCAGCGCGAGACCACGTCGCGCGAGGCCAGATCCTTGTAGGTCGGCGCATAGCGCTCCATGAACCGCTCGCCCTCGGAATTGGTCAGATAGCCGCCCTCGCCGCGCGCGCCCTCGGTGATCAGACAGCCCGAGCCGTAGATGCCGGTGGGGTGGAACTGCACGAACTCCATGTCCTGCAAGGGCAGCCCGGCGCGCGCCACCATGCCGCCGCCGTCGCCGGTGCAGGTATGGGCTGAGGTGGCGCTGAAATAGGCCCGGCCGTAGCCGCCGGTGGCCAGCACCGTCATCTTGGCGTTGAAGACGTGGATCGTGCCGTCTTCCAGCTTCCAGGCCACCACGCCCTGGCACTGGCCGTCCTCGGACATGATCAGATCGATGGCGAAGTACTCGATGAAGAACTCGGCGTCGTTCTTCAGGGACTGGCCGTAGAGCGTGTGCAGAATGGCGTGGCCGGTGCGGTCGGCGGCGGCGCAGGTGCGCTGGACCGGCGGGCCCTCGCCGAACTCCGTGGTGTGCCCGCCGAAGGGACGCTGATAGATCTTGCCCTCTTCCGTGCGGCTGAACGGCACGCCGTAGTGTTCCAGCTCATAGACCGCCTTCGGCGCCTCGCGGGCCAGGTACTCCATCGCGTCGGTGTCGCCCAACCAGTCCGAGCCCTTGACGGTGTCGTACATGTGCCACTGCCAGTGGTCGGGGCCCATGTTGCCTAGGCTCGCCGCGATGCCGCCCTGGGCGGCGACGGTGTGCGACCGGGTCGGGAACACCTTGCTGATGCAGGCGGTCCGCAGCCCCTGTTCGGCCATGCCCAGGGTCGCGCGCAGGCCAGAGCCCCCCGCGCCCACCACCACGACGTCATAGGTATGCGTCTCGTAGTCGTACGCTGCCATCGCCAGCCCCTTTTAAAGCGCGATCTTCGCCAGGGCGAAGAGCCCGGCGGCCATCAGGAAGTAGGTGAATGTGATCACAAAGATCAGCAGGATCTTACGGGTCACGCCGCGCGAATAGTCCTCGATCGCGATCTGCGCGCCGCGGCGGAAGTGGTTGAGCCCCACCACCAGCACCAGCCCGGTCAGGATTGCCGGCAGCGGCCGCGCGAAGGTCGCCAGTACCTCGTCATGGCTGCCGCCGAGCGTGCTGCCGAAGATGTAGAGGAACGTCGGCACCATCACCGCCAGGCCCACGGCGCTGACGGTCATGTACCAGTGATGCTCGGTCCCGGTGCCGGAGGCGCCGCGCCCCTCGGCGCGCTTGCGGGCGGTCAGATAGCGCATTTCGGCCTCCCTCAGATCACCAGCAGGGTTAGCGCGGTCAGAACGACCGAGCCGATCACGCAGACCCAGCCCAGCATCTCGGCGGTTTCGACCTCGAGCCCGTGGCCGGCGTCGAAATAAAGGTGCCGCAGCCCCGCCAGATAGTGGTACCAGACCGCCAGAAGCGAGGCGGTGAAGACCAGATCGCCGAACCACGAGGTGGCCACCGCATTGACCGTGGCGAAATACTCCGGCCCGGTCGCCGCGGCCACCAACCACCAGACCATCAGCACGACGCCGACGATCAGCCCGTTGCCGGTGATCCGGGTCAGGATCGACGAGATCGAGGTCATCTGCGGCCGGTAGACCTGCAGATGCGGCGACAGCGGCCGTTCGACGGGCTTTACCTCTGCCATGGGGGATCCTCTTCTGACGCGCGGCGGTTCCTTCCCTTTGGTGATAGCAAGTTTTCGCGCGGAGTCACGTGTCGCAAGTGCCTCATTCCCGTGGTGTTTTGGCACATCACGCAGGTTTTTCCTCTTCGTGATCACGCACTGGATTTATGTGATCACACATTCCGCGCCGCCCCGATGCCACGGTTAGTTCGGCGCGATGTCGGCGAGGTATTCGGCGAATTCGGTGCACATGATGATCTCGCGCGATTTCGGGTCGTAAAAGGCGTTTACCGTGCCGCAGGCCTCGACCCGGACCAAGAGCCGCTTGGGCAGCGACATGTCGGCATTCATCGTCTCGACCTCGGCGCCGATCACGTCGGCCGAGAACTTGCCGAAGACGCCGACGCGGTGGTCGGCCAGGAACCGAATGCTGCGGCCGGCGCCGTTGTCCATCAGCTCCTGGATCACCGGGCCCCAGCTGTCGCTGGCCAGCTCGAACTCTTCCTCGCAAGTGACCTGCCGCGCGTCCGGCAACTCGAGCTCGTCGGCGATATCCTCGCGCGCCTCCGGGTTGGCGCCGTAGAACAGGCAGACGAAGGTGTAATAGCGCTGCAGATCGGGGCCATGCACGTCCCAATAGGCGACCTCGACGCCCTCGGCGGCGCGCAGCTTAGCGTCGCCCAGAAAGCCCTGAGCGGTAGCATAGGCGATCTCGACGGCGGTGTCTTCCTCGTAGAGCGCGTCGATCAGAACCGCGCTCAGCACGTCCGCCGCATCCTCTTCCTGGCCGAAGATCGGCAGCTTCATGATGTCGATCAGGGCATGGCCCAGCTCGTGGTAGAAGATCGCCAGCAGGTTTGCGGCGACAAAGTCGCGCGCCCGGTCGTCCATCGCCGGGGCCGGGGCGGGCACAGCGAGGCACAGGGCGACAAGCAGGGCAGCCAGGCGCATCATGGCCAGGATGATAACGGCAGAGCGGCCTGGGCGGTCAACCCTCGTCGCCCGCCGCGCGGCAATGCGGTGCCGCGCAGGCAAGCTGCTGCACCACCTCGCGGATCAGCTTTTCGCGAATCCGGTCGGGATAATCGGTGAAGCTCGCGGCGGTGGCGACGAAGGCGCCGTCGCCCGTGATCACGTTTTCCCAGAAATACGCCGTCAGATCGTCGACCGAGGCCTCGATCGCCAGGGCGTTGACGGTGATGCCTCGGGCGCGCAGCGCGGCGCGTTGGTCCTGGGGCGACACGCCCTCGTTCGAAACCCCGTCGCCCGAGACGTCGATCACCCGGCGGGCGCAGTCGGGCGCGGTGTCGAACTGGCGGCGCGCGAAGACTAGCGCCTCGCCGATCGCGGTCGAAAAGTTGCGCCACTTGCGACCCGTCGATTCGACGGCCACCGCCAGGTCCGCGACATCGTCGAAATTGCGCATGCGGGTCCAGGGGATCGACAGGGTTTGCCGCGTGCTGCCGGTCCATTGCACCAGCGCCACCGCCGCCTCGGCCCGCACCAGCGCCTCGGACACCAGGCCGTCGCGCAGCGCCTCGGCCAGCCCGCGCATCTGCAACTCGTATTCGCCGGGATCGACCGAGCCCGAGACGTCGACCGCCAACAAAAGCGCCAGGCCGCAGGCCTTGGCCCGGACCGGGATCGACAGCAGGACGGCAAGAAGGGCCAGGCGCATGGGCGAAGACTACGGCATTCCCGCGGGCCGGGACATCACATTGGCATCAGCGCCCAGTAATCGAGATCAAGCAGCACGCCCGGCAGGTATTTGCCGTCGCTGTCGCGCAGCGCGAAGGGCTCGCCGGTCGTCGCCACCAACCGCAGCCGCAGCGCGCCGACCCCCGGCGCCTCGGTCTCGGCCTTGTCCAGAACCTCGGACCAGGCCCGCACGGTGTCGCCGGCAAAGCAGGGATTGGCATGCGCCCCGGCGTTCAGTCCGACGATTATCTGCGCGTTGGCCAGCCCGTTGTACGACAGCGCCCGGGCCAGCGAGATCACGTGCCCGCCATAGATCAGCCGCTTGCCGTCGGGCCGCGCGGTGGCGTCGAAATGCACCTTGGCGGTGTTCTGCCACAGCCGGGTGGCCAGCATGTGCTCGGCCTCTTCCACGGTCACGCCGTCGACATGGTCGATCCGTTCGCCGATCTCGTAATCGCCCCAGCGATAGGGCTCGCCCGCCAGCCCGAAATCGTAACGCAGAAAGTCCAACCCCTCGGGCACCGCCAGCGTCTCGGGCGGAACGACCTCGGCGAGATCGGGGATCACCGTCTCGGGTGCCGGCGCCCCGAGGTCGCGTTTGCGCACCATCACCCAGCGGACGTAGTCCAGGACGGGCTCGTCCCATTGGTTGAGGCCCAAGGTCCGCACCCAGACCACGCCGGACTTGCCGTTCGAGTTCTGCTTGACCCCGATCACCCGGCTTTCCGACCGCAGGGTGTCGCCGGGATAGACCGGCTTCAGCCAGCGCCCCTCGGCATAGCCCAGGTTCGCCACCGCGTTCAGCGAGATATCGGGCACGGTCTTGCCGAAGACCAGGTGGAACGCCGCCAGATCGTCGATCGGCGATTTGTCGAGCCCGCAGCGCTCGGCGAAGTCGTCCGAGGAATAGATCGCGTGCCGCGCCGGGTAGAGCGCGTGATAAAGCGCGCGTTCGCCGCCCGAGACAGTGCGCGGCACCGCATGGGCGATCACGTCGCCGACCGCGTAGTCCTCGAAGAACCGCCCGGGATTGGTCTTGACCATGTCAGAGGTCCGCAAGCTTGAGGTCCGGCGCATAGTCGCCCTCGACCTCCTTCACCACCGCCTGGGCGCAGCGCATCACCCCGTTCGCCGCGTCGTAGGCATAGGCCGGATTGCCGTGAAGCCGCCAGCCCTGCGCCAGAGCCGCCGTAACCTTGTGGCAGAACGCGGCGGTGTCCTCTTCGGTCAAGAGCCTGTAGGCCATCATCGCGCTCACCCGAAGACCGGATAGCCGAGCCAATAATGCACCGCGCTGGTAAGCGCGAACAGCACGACGGTGACCACGACCAATGTGATTTCCTTCTTCGCCGGGGCCTGCGGCGGCGGGGTCCAGGGCCCCTCGGCCCGGTTGATCACCGCTATCTCCACCAGAGCCCAGGCCAGCAGCCCGCCGAACAGGATGAACGAGGGCACGTCGCCGTTGACCAGAAGGTGCGAGGCGGCCCAGATCGAAAATCCGGTGAGCTGCGGGTGTCGCAGCTTGGTGCCCAGCCAGACCTTGGCACCCTTCGCCGCCGAGGCGCCGAAGCAGTAGAAGGCCAAGAGCATCAAGAGGTTGTTGATCCCAACCAATGCCGAATTGCGGCCCCAGAAAAACGCGCCTTCCGCCTGCCGGTAGCCGATCACCATCAGCACCAGCGCGCCCAGAACGAGCACCGAGACCAGCCCCTTGCCGGCCTCGCCCATCGGGTCGCGCAGGCCCGGCGCGATGCGTTTGAAGAGATGCGCCGCCCACCACAGGGCCACGCCGAGGACCAGCCAGATCATGTCGCCAACTCCAATGCCGCGATTGCCGCCGCCTTGGCCAGCGTGGCCCGCGCAGTGGCGACATGCAAGTTCTCGACGATCCGGCCGTCGAGCACGGCGACGCCCTGGCCCTCGGCCTCCGCGGCCTCGAACGCCTCGATTTGCCGCCGCGCCAGATCGACCTCGCCCTCGGACGGCGCGAAGACCGCGTTGGCGATCGCCACTTGGGCGGGGTGGATCAGCGTCTTGCCGTCAAAGCCCAGATCGCGGCCCTGTTCGCATTCCGCGCGCAGGCCCTCGTCGTCCTTGAACGCGTTATAGACCCCGTCGACGCAGGCAACGCCTTGCGCCCGCGCCGCCAACAGCATCCACTGCAGGCTGGTCATCAGCGGCAGCCGGTCGGGTCGGACGCGGCAGTTCAGCTCTTTCGCCAGATCGTTGGTGCCGGCGACGAGCCCCGCGACCCGGGGATGCGCCGCAATCTCCATCGCGTTGACGATGCCCCGCGGCGTCTCGATCATCGCCCAAACCGGTAGGCCATCGGGCAGCAGATCGGTCAGCGGCTTGATGTCGAGCGCGTTGTCCACCTTCGGCAAAAGGATCGCGTCCGCGCCCACATCGGCCATCGCCCGCGCGTCCTCTGCCCCCCATTCGGTGTCGAGCCCGTTGATCCGCACGATCTTCGCCCGCCCGCCATAGCCGCCCGCCTGCAGCGTTTCCGCCAGCATTGCCCTCGCGTTGGCCTTTTCGTCGGCTGCGACGGCGTCTTCGAGATCGAAGATGATCGCGTCGACGGGCAGATCTTTCGCTTTCTCCAAGGCCCGCTCCTTCGAACCCGGAATGTACAGAACCGACCGGTAGGGGCGTGTCGCGTGATCCATGATTCTCACCATTTTCTCCGATGGCGCGGACACCATCACAGCGCCCGGAGGAACTGCAAGCGGAACATTGCCGCACAGAAATAATATATTACTTTCAACGGGGTAACTCTTTGGAAACCGCTCCGAGCGCCGGATTAACCAAATCTCCAATTCTGAACGGCAGTGTTGGGGCATCGTCGGACGAGGGGAGAGCCGCTCGGATGGCCGCCTGAGAAGCAAGGCAAAAGACAGTCCGGCGAGGAGATGAAGAAGGGCAGCGCCCGCCCGCCGGTACCCCGGATGGCCCGGTCGGGACCCGCCCACAGAGTTGAAGGAAAGACCTGATGAAACGGCAGTTTCTTGCACTCTCTCTGGGCGTCGGCGCGATGATCCTGGCAACCCAGCACGCATTCGCCCAGCAATCCCGCAACTGCGCCGACCGCGCCCGCGTGGTGGAACGTCTGGCCTCGGGCTACGGCGAGACCCGCCAGTCGATTGGCCTTGGCGCCAACAACTCGGTGATCGAGGTCTTCGCCTCGCTCGAAACCGGCACCTGGACCATCACGGTGACTTCGCCGCAGGGCCTGACCTGCCTGGTTGCCTCTGGGCAGGCCTTCGAAAACACCGAAGAAGAGCTGACGCCGACCGGCATGGCTCTGTGACCGGACTTCCGGTTCCGGCGGGCCAAGCCGCCGCTGCCGCGGCCTGCGCTTGCTCGCAGGTCCCGACAGCCGCGATCCCGCACGGGGCCGGACGCAAAATCGAGCTCTCCCCGACAGAGCCGATCGGGCGCCGCGTCGCGTCGCTGCGCGCGGGTCGCAAGGCCAGGGGCCGAGGCACCCGATGTTAGACCCGGGACAGTGACCTAGCCTAGCGCATCGAAGATCAGCTTGGCCCCAGTTACGGTCAGGAAGATATAGACCAGCCGGAAAAACAGCCGCTCGGGCACGATGCGGTGGAACCAGACGCCCAAATAGACACCAAGGAAGGCGAAAGGCGCCAGGTAGAGATCGGCGATCAGGGTTTGCCGGTCGAAGATGCCCAAGGCCAGATACGGCACGAACTTCACCACATTGATCGCCCAAAACACGATCACGGTCGTTGCCTGGTAGGTGCGTTTGTCGATCGGCTTCGATAGCAGGTAGATTGCCGCTAGCGGCCCGCCGGCATGGCTGATGAAGCTGGTGAAGCCGCCGATGACGCCCAGCCCCAACCCCGCCTTGTCCGAGATCGGCCGCGCCGCCGGTCGGATCCAGCCGCGCCCACGCCCAATCTGGAAGCTGACAAAGCCCAGGGCGATGACCCCGATCAAAAGCCGGAACACGTCCGGATCGGCGATGCCATAAAGCAGCGCGCCGAACGCCACGCCCGGCACCCCGCCCAGGATCAGCACCCAGGCCGCGCGCGGGTCCCATTGCCGCCAATAGGGCCTCAGCGCACTGACATCCATCAGCATCAGCAAGGGCAGCATCACCCCGATCGCCGGCCCGGGTTCCAGAATCAGCGCCAGAAGCGGCGTCGCCGCAAAGGCCGCGCCGGACCCGAAGCCGCCCTTGGAGATCCCGGCGAAGATCACCGCGGGGATCGCCAGGGCGAAAAAGACCAGGTTCAGTTCCATCGGCCGATCCCGCGAAGACTCGCCCGATCATAACCCTTTAGCCCGGTCTGCGGGCAACGGTATTCCACGGCATACCGAAAATGCCGCAGCGCCCCAGCCTTGCACGCCCAGCCCCTTCGCACTACCCATCGCGGCAAACCAACCGGACCGGAGACATCACCCATGGCCAGACCGAAAATCGCCCTGATCGGCGCGGGACAGATCGGCGGCACGCTTGCGCATCTCGCCGCGATGAAGGAGCTGGGCGACGTCGTCCTGTTCGACATCGCCGAAGGCACGCCCGAAGGCAAGGCGCTCGACATCGCCGAATCCGGACCCTCGGAAGGCTTCGACGCCGCGCTCAGCGGCACCCAGGACTACGCCGACATCGCCGGTGCCGACGTCTGCATCGTCACCGCTGGCGTACCGCGCAAGCCGGGCATGAGCCGCGACGATCTGTTAGGCATCAACCTGAAGGTCATGAAGGCCGTGGGCGAGGGCATCGCGGCCCATGCGCCGAACGCCTTCGTGATCTGCATCACCAACCCGCTCGACGCCATGGTCTGGGCCCTGCGCGAGTTTTCCGGGCTGCCGCACAACATGGTCTGTGGCATGGCCGGCGTGCTGGACAGCGCGCGCTTCCGGCACTTCCTGAGCCTGGAATTCGAGGTCTCGATGCGCGATGTCACCGCCTTCGTGCTCGGCGGCCACGGCGACACTATGGTGCCGCTGGCGCGCTATTCCACCGTCGCTGGCATCCCGCTGCCCGACCTCGTCGCGATGGGCTGGACCACCCAGGAAAGGCTCGACGCGATCATCCAGCGCACCCGCGACGGCGGCGCCGAGATCGTCGGCCTTCTGAAGACCGGCAGTGCGTTCTACGCCCCCGCCACCAGCGCCATCGAGATGGCCGAGGCCTATCTGAAGGACCAAAAGCGCCTGCTGCCCTGTGCCGCCTATTGCGACGGCGTGCTGGGCCTGAAGGGCATGTATGTCGGCGTGCCGACGATCATCGGCGCCGGCGGCATCGAGCGCATCGTCGACATCAAGCTGAACAAGGACGAGCAGGCGATGTTCGACAACTCGATCAAGGCGGTGAAGGGCCTGGTCGAGGCCTGCAAGGGCATCGACTCCAGCCTCGCCTGACCGGCGGCGGTTCGTTATCTGCACGCCGGACTGGGGGCGGGGGTTTGCTTGTCGATGGGCCGCGTGTCGCGAATTTGGGCGGAAGATAACGCCTGAGCCGTCGCGAGGAGCCGTGCCTGTCGCCTACCCGCGGGGTGGCGATCCAACCTCTGAACGGGTGTGCTTTATGGTCGTCGAGTCCGTAGGACTTCGAGCTATGCGCAAGTCTCGACCAATCGCCACCCCTCCGGGGCGGGTTGGCGATGGGCACGGCGGGGCTGCGCCCCTTGATTCCGTGCCCGGGTCCACATCCCCACCACACCAAGCACCGCCCGACCGCTCCCGCCCCCGCGGCCTTTTGCTTTGGCATTGTGCCGCGGTGCGCTAGGCTGGCGCCCATGTTGAGACATGCCATTGCCGCCCTCGTCCTCGCCGCCCTGCCCGCCAGCGCCCAGGACACCGAGCTTTCGACCCGCATCGCCCAGGATGGCCTCGCCGCAACCGAGGCGCATCTCGCCGGCCTGGCCGCGCCCGAACCCGGCGACCACTTCGCCCTCGGCGCGGTGCGGTTCCTGCGCGCCATCGAAAAGACCCTGCAGACCCGCTGGCGTCTGGGGATCAACGCCGCGCGCACCGAACTGCCGGTACTGCGCCTGCCGGTGCCGCCGAACCCCGCGCCCGAGCCGTTCACACCCGAGGCGATCGAGGCGATCTTCACCACGCTGATCGACGACCTCACCGCCGCCCGCGACCCGCTGACCCGGATTGCCGATGGCAGCGATTTCATCCGGCCTGCCACCCTGGCCGATCTGTGGTTCGACATCAACATGAACGGCGCGCGCGACGACGGCGAGGCGCTGGTGCAGGTCGCCGGCCTGGCGCTGACGGGCCGCGCCGCGGCGCTCGCCGGCGACGCCCCGGTCATCCACTTCGACACCGCCGACGCCGCCTGGCTCGCCGCCTACACCCACTTCCTGTCGGCCTTCGCCGAACTGGTCCTGGCCTTCGAGCCAACCGAGCAGATTGCCCGCGTGAGCGCGGCCGCGACCCAGATGGATACGCTCGCCGGCGACACGCCCTACCGCAACGCGCTGGACATGCAGTTTGGCCAGCAGATCGACCGCGCCGCGATGATCTATTTCGCACTGCAGCAGCAGCCCGACGCGGCCCACACCCGCGCCGCGCGCGACCACCTGCTGCAGATGATCGCGCTCAACCGCACCTTCTGGACCCGAGTCGCCGCCGAGACCGACAACCAGGGCGAATGGATCCCCAACGACACCCAGCAGCAGGCATTGGGTCTGACCGTACCGCCGGGCACGCGCGATCGCTGGCTGGCGGTGCTGGCGGATGCCGAGGGGCTGTTGCAGGGTACTAAGCTGATCCCGCATTGGCGGCTGCGCGGCGGTGCCGGCATCAACCTGCGCAAAATCCTTGAGGACCCGGTGCCGGTGGACCTCGCCGAATGGATCCACGGCATCGGCCTGCTGCCGTTCGCCGAAGAGGGCGAGCGGGTGTCGCCCGACAGTTGGCTCGACTTCGAACGCCTGATGCGCGGCGACGCGCTGATGTTCGTGGTGTTCCTGAACTGAACACACGCACGGGACGGCCCGCGGGGCCCCGCGACGCCGAAGGCGGCAGCGGGGAGGATCCAGCGCCGCGCGGAACGCGCGGCACATTCGGATCGCGCCGGCGTCAGAGCGTCAGCCCGGTGCCCGCGATCAGCGCGGCCTCTCGGTCGCGCAGCTCGGCATCGAAGGCCGCGACCGACAGATCCGCTTGCAGCCCCACCGCCGCCATCGCCGGGCGCGGGTCGAACGGACGGTCCAGATGCGCCGGCCCCAACGCCGCGGCCTGCGCGTCGGTCAGCCCGAACACGCCCTCGATCATCCGCCGCAACTGCCGCGGCTTGCCGGCGTGGTTCGCCGCATAGCGCAGCTGACGCACCCGCTGCGGCCCGAATTTCCGCGGCTCCTTATAGGCCGGCTCGCCGGCGCGCTTTAGAAGCTTCAGCGCGATATGCAGCGGCGTCAGCCCGTCGAAATGCAAGAGCCGCGCCGAGCTCAGC
>JAAUYB010046988.1_pt1 | contig 20019 bp, 15 predicted proteins | sample 7278071 | NCBI WGS metagenome assembly JAAUYB01 (sample SAMN14350121, study PRJNA611818) | marine sediment metagenome | isolation source: surface marine sediment (1.8m) | place: French Polynesia: Moorea | collected 2018-08
ATTAATCGGAGAAGACAACAGGTATCGAGCCTGTCCCGAGGTCACCCTCTGAGGTCGAGGTCACTGCTTGACCTCAGTTGACCTCGCGCACACGATGACCTTTGGTCTCAAGCACATTTTCTGCGCTTTTTCGTGTGTTTGCTTTTTTCGGTCTTTTTCGGGCGCGCAAAGAGGGAAACAGCTGAAAAGAGGCGAAAAGGGGACACAGAGGAAAAAGGGAAAAAAAGAATAAAAAAGAGCAAAAGTGGCGACAATGAAAAATTGGCAACTACTGTAAATGCAGGCAAATGCAAGAGTTTTTTGTTGGATTTACATCACATATCATTATTATTGTTGAAACTTCGAGTTTTAATTTATTTGTCAAAATACTACATTGAATCATCATGGTATGTTTTCATTCGTAGTAAATATGGTTGCGAAATCTTTTTATAGAGTAAAATATGAGACCTCGGCTTCATTTGGCTCTTTTTCCAAATGCATTAAAAAATCAGGATTGCCAAACCATGGTTGCCAAGTGGGCATATGTTATGCCCCAAATCGAAAAATGGATTCGAAATTTGAGGGCTTATTTTTGGATAATGCCTAAAAAAACTTTTTTGGGCATAATTAGGCAAAATTTCAAAGTTTTCATTAAACTTCAAGTAAAGTTCTCTTTTCTAAAACAACACAATTGCATTTTTTAAACTGTGGAGTGTTTTTTCTATTAAAATTTCTCCGCCTTAAAAAGTGAACATTTTTTAAATAATTTATTTTTCAGGAAACTTCTGAAGAAAAAAAGTTTTCCCAGATGATGAGGCTGAAAGAAAATTTGTTAATAAAATTGCAAAAAAACAAAACAAATAGGGGTTAGGAGACATTTCTTTGGCTGGGGCATAATTTGGAATATTTTAAAGCTCCTTGTGGCTAGTGATGGGTCGAGTCTGGATTTTTCGAGTACGAGTCGAGTACGAGTCTGAAGGTTGAGTACGAGTGAGTACGAGTCTAGTCCTAAAATTAACTCTCAAAAAATGGGTTTGATTCCAAAAATCTGGTCCTTCGAGTCCAAACTTTTTTACCTTTTACAGTATTGTGTTTTTATTAATAAAAAACACTCACTTTTTCCAAAAACATTGTTTTTTAATAGAAAAGACAAAATGAAAAATATCCAGTTGGATTTAAAGTGTAGTTTCTGTACTGTGGCTTTCCCCTTTAGAATAGGGAAAAAACCCCATCTCGAGAGGCCGCCAAAAGCGGAAGAAATTTTTTTTTTTAAAAAAAATTCAATTTAAGCTTGCCTCGGCCCGTCCTATAGCTCGAGTACGAGCAGTGTCTCCAGATTTGGCGCATTTGCACCAAAATGGCGCATCTGGACCCCCTCTTCGCGCATATTTTTTCTGGTTTGGCGCGTAGCGCCAAAAGCCAAAAATATGGCGCATTTTAAGATTTCAAAATTTTTATGTAGTAAAAATAGAATATTTTGGGGAAATTATAGAAGGTTTGACAAAAAATACCATTAAAGATTTTTTATTTTTCTGATAATTTCTGAAATGTACAAAAAAATAAAAAAACTTGCCCTTTTGGGGACCTTTTGTTCAATTTATTTTTTTTTAAAAAAAACAATCATTAACGTTTTTCTTATGTGTAAACTTTGCCGGAAAAAATTACAGAAAATTGTTGGGAAGCAAAATTTTTTTGCTAAAAAATTGAAATTTGGCAAGAATTTGGTAATAAAAATGCAATAAAAAAGTAAAAAGTATGGCGCATTTTCCGAAAAAATTGGCGCATCTTTTACAAAAGGTGGCGCATCTGTGGCGCATTTTGGGGTCCAACTTGGCGCTTTTTCAAATTTTTCATCTGGAGACACTGGGGCTGAGCACCCGGAATGACAACAAAATAAGTAAAGCAGCAAGCTTTGAATATATCTCTTGTATCGAATACTGGAATGAAATACTACTAGAAGTTTCAACGCATACTTTTTCAAATCTTTTTATAACCTTTCTCTTGACGGAGGATTCATACATAGTTTACAGCATGTGTGATTTCGTAGTACAGTAGTAGCAACTTGACATCTAAAGCGAGAGAGGTCGGCAGCGAAAAACGCGCACTCGAGTCACTCCCTCGCGGGATTATAAGTTTTGCATATTGGAGTCCTCGTCTTCACTTCACGACTTGAGATACTTCGCCTGCTTCTGCTGCTTAACAGCCTGGACGCACTTGGCCATGGTGGGGGAGGCCTTCGAGATGGAGTCAGTCATGTAAAAGTCCTCCAGCTCCTTCAGGCTCACGTCGATCTTGCCGCCGCCGCCAGAGGAACAAGATTTGCCAGAGCTGGAAACGAGCATTGAAAGTTTTGAAACATACGGTGTTCCATCTTAATTTCCAAGAAAAAGTCTTGCCTACCTCTTTGCCGCAAAGTCCGCCGACTCCTTGAAGAAGTTAGCCTCCTCTACCAGCCCGTATCTTGTCAAGTTGGGTGCGACTTCGGAGAGGCGGCCCCTCACCTCCTGAAGGGTGTCGTAAGGGAGGGTCTCACCGATAACCTGAGAGGAAAATGAACTCGAAATAGAGACATGACTCGATTTGGCATATTGGTTCATGCCAACCTCAGATATCGCCCTGATGATCTTCCAGTCCACGCGACCCATCCCGGGCGGCGTCAGAGCGGGGATCGTCTGCTGCGACCGACCTTCCATGTTGACATAAGTGGCCTTTGGAGTATTCAAAGGAATAAATAAATTCAAATATCGAAGGGAAACCATATGTACAGTTGTACACCCCACCTGCTTCTCGGTGTATGCCGCCCCTGGCAGGACGCAATCCGCCATCTCCGCCCCCTGGTCGCCGTGGTGCCCCTGGTAGACGACGAAGCAGTCCTTGGGAAGGTCGGCCCTGGTGATTGCGCCTGCGTCGGCTCCCAGCAGGAAGAGCACCTCCGGCTTGGCCTCCCTCACCTCGGCCACTCCCGCGCGGTACCCGAGGTCGAGCGCCGCCACCTGGCTGGCAACCCTGTGAAGCACGTTGAGCACCCTCCAGTCGTCAGGGCAGGAGGACTTGGCGCGAACGTCAGAGGAAAGCTTCTGGACCAGTTTGAAGACCTCTGCTCCGCCCGCGCCCTGCAGGCACTCCGACCCGACGATGATGGCCGGGTTCTTGGCGGAAGCCAGGCGCTGGGCGAACGGGTGAGAGCCGGAGGCAAGCTGGGACAGCACGTCCATCGAGTCGCCAAGGTGCTATGGATTTCAAACAGATAAGTAAGTTTAATCATGGGATTTTCTAGTACACTACAATGCCAAACTGACTCGGACTCTCAGTGTCAAATGTGAAATAAGGATCAATAAACTCACGTCGTAGTCATAGGTTAGGTCCAGCTTGGGCCCGACCATGCCGACGTCCAGCTCGTTGTGGATCCAGCACTTGCGGAGCCTAGCGTTGAAGATCGGTGCCTCGAACCTTGGGTTGGTTCCAACGAGCAGGACCAGGTCTGCCTCCTCAACGCCGGAGAAGGTGGTGTTCAGCAGGTAGTTTGAGCGGAAGTCCGTGCCGGAGGCGTCCATGGGGAAGACCTCCTCCGTGCACAGGGCCTCGGAGCCAAGCTTGTTCATGAGGTCCTTCAGCGCCACCAGGGACTATTGAACGAGAAAGACGAGGATGAAAATCCAGAGCATCAAATTTCATCATCCACGTACCTCTGCGTCTGCCATGCCCCCAGCAACGGCCGCCAGCTTGTCGGCGGGAGTGAAGTCGAGCACCTTTGCAACGGTGACGACGGCCTCCTCCCAGGAGCACTCCCTTAACTCGCCGGAAGAATCCTTGACCATGGGCTGCGTGAGGCGCTGTCTTTTAAGGCCGTCGCAAGCGAAACGGGACTTGTCCGACAGCCACTCCTCGTTCACGTCCTCGTTCATGCGCGGCAAGATACGGAGCACCTCCCCGGTGCGGTGCGTGACCACGATGTTGCTGCCAACGGCGTCGTGAACGTCCACAGTTTCAGTTTTCCTGCAAAGACGAACAATTAAATTGTAGAAACACAAACACCAAATTTTCCAATGTAGCAAAAAGAAACGATAATAATACCTTGTCTCCCACGGCCTGGCCATGAAGGCGTACGGCTTTGAGGTGAGCGCGCCGACCGGACAGAGGTCGATGACGTTTCCGGAGAGTTCCGTCATGAGCATCTTCTCGACGTAAGTGCCGATCTGCATGTCGTTGCCCCTCCCCGTGGTACCGAGGTCCTCGCATCCGGCCACCTCGCTGGCGAATCGGACGCACCTGGTGCAGTGGATGCACCTTGTCATGACGGTCTTGACGAGCGGCCCCAGGTTCTTGTCCTCCACCGCCCTCTTCCCATACACGTCGTTGTCGGTGAACCTGGATCGGTCCGATCCGAAGGCCATGGACTGGTCCTGCAGGTCGCACTCGCCGCCCTGGTCGCAGATGGGGCAGTCCAGAGGGTGGTTGACCAGGAGGAACTCCATGACCCCCTCCCTGGCCTTGCGCGTGAAGTCAGAGTTGGTCTTGACCTTCCATCCGTTCATGACTGGCATGGCGCAGGCGGCCACAGGCTTGGCGCTCTTTTCCACCTCCACCAGGCACATGCGGCAGTTGCCGGCGATGGAGAGGCGGTCGTGGTAGCAGAAGCGGGGGATCTCCACCCCGGCCAGCGCCGCAGCCTGTAGCACGGTGGTGCCAGGGTCGACCAGGACCTTCTTGCCGTCGATGAAACACTCGATCTTCTTGGGTGCCGGGGGAGGCGCGGAGGCGGCGGTGCGGTGCGGCGGCGTCAACTGCCGGGACGCCGCGGAGGTGACGGGGGCGGGGGCGGTGGATGGCGCGGCGGCCGCGGCGCGGCCTAGCAGCCTCGGGATCATGTTGAGCTCTAAAGTACGAACACTTGTCGAGGGGGAAATGCTACAGAGCCTTTGCCAAGTGCGCAAATATCAAACTGTGGCGAATATTCGACCAGGTTTGGGAACATACCTGCCGAGTGTGACTTTTTTCAAAAGGGCGAGGCTCCCTAGGGGGAACCCTCCTCGCCCGAGAAAGTGTTACTTGATCCTGCGAGGTCGCGACCTCGAGGCCGATGGGGATTGACCTCAGGAACACTTCCCTGTGTCTGACTGCAGTGGCACTGTGGCAGTGCACTGCACTCTTTGCTCTTTCTCTCTTGTTTTATTTCCTGAAGCTGAAGTGAAATTCAGCTGTTGCAATGTCGGAAAGCGAGAAAGAAGGCGAAGGCAGGACAGCAGGAGGGAAGGGGAACAAGCAGCAAAAGAAGATTTTCTTGGCAACCCTGAAAACTGAAAAGCAAAAAGGAAAATTGTTTGTCAACAAAAATTAGGTTGCAGGCTTTGCAGCGGAAGGCGGCCAAGTTGTTCTCGTCCACGTCGGGCCTGTTGCACACTCCCCTGTTCCCCGTCCATCGTGTCCGCACTGTAGTCCTGTTCCAGTTTCAGTTCTCGGAGTCCTGTGCTAGTAGGAAGCCGATGTTGTCCTCTTAGTCCTTTCCCGCCATGTCCGGGTCCGCCCCGCCGGGGTCTCTCGCCTTCAACAACCCCTCCCAGGCCAAGGTGGACCAGCAGAGGAAGATCCTGGCGGAGCTGGAGAGGCAGAAGAAGCTGCTGGACGCCAAAAACAGCCCGGGTGATAGCAGCCCCGGGGCCAAGGCCGACAAGACGCCTGCTTCCTCCCCGGCGTCCTCCACCTCCGCTCCGCCAGCCTCTTCCTCCGTGGTGGACCCGCTGTCCCAATCCCCTCTGCTGTCCTCCAACCAGCGGTCAGCCCTGGAGCAGGCCGCCAAAACCTCCTTCGGGTACTTCATCGCGCAGGACTCCTCCTTCGGCAACACCATACTCCCCGTCATCCCAAGGTTCGACAACGGGCCCACCACAGGCTCCTCTACCTCCCTTACTCCCTCCGCCGCCGCCAACAGCAGCAACAACAGCACTTCCGCCAAAGCCAATCACTGAGGAACACCTCCAGCCATGTCTTGCGGCATGAAGCTGCGCGAGCTAGAGTCCCACCTGGAGAAGGTGGACGTCTTCGAGAAGCCAAAGATCCTTCTGGAGCAATACCCAACTCGTCCCCACATCGCCGCCTGCGTCCTGCACACCGCTCAGGCCTCCTTCGGCGACCTGGAGGGGCGGTCCGTGGCCGACCTAGGCTGCGGCTGCGGGGTCCTCTCAGTCGGGGCGGTCATGCTGGGCGCGGCCTCCGTCACAGGATTCGACGTGGACGAGGACGCTTTAGGGACATTCCAGTGAGCAAAAAACACATCAGTAATTCCCAAAAAAGATTGCCTAGACGTGTACCTTTTTTAGAGAAAACCTCGATGGCTTCGAAATGAGCAACGTGGACCTGGTCCGTCTTGACGTGGACGACCTCCTTGAGCAGCTTGAGTCGGACGAGCAACACCCGCTGCGGGGCAGATTCGACACCGTCGTCACCAACCCTCCCTTCGGCACCAAGCCCGGAAACAAGGGCATCGACCTAAGATTCGTCCGGGCAGCCCTGCTCATGGCCAGTCGGGACGGAGGCGCCGTCTACTCCTTGCACAAGTCCGCCACCCGGCAGCACATACTGGGCAAGGCGGACGCATGGGGGGTCAGGGGGGAAGTGGTGGCCGAGTGAGACAATTCCTATTTAATTTGTTTCTCCTTCATTCTCTTGAGATTTTCCCTTCCTTCCTCAGAATGAAGTTTGATCTCCCCGCCTCCTACGGTCACCACAAGAAGCGCTCCGTCGACATAGAGGTCGACTTTGTCAGATTCTCATTCGATCCGAAGAGAAAGTAAACAAAACACGGATCTGTTCCGCAATGGACTCTCTTGTGCAGTGTTTTTACCTGCGACGTAGCCGAGCAGGTCTAGGACTTCTTCGTGACGTTCTTGTTGTTGTTGTTAGTATTATTCAACAAACATTGTATTATTATCAAGACAACCTGCTACAAAAATCTTTATAAAAACAAAGTTGTACGTAGATCCTAGTAAGAAAGGATTCTGTGCAAAATTTGAGCCCAATATGACCAGTAATTTTGCCTAAAATCGGGGGACATGATTTCCCGGTTTTTGCGATATTCTCGTTTTTGGCCTTTTTGACCTCCAAAAAAGCCTCCAAAGTCAAATTTGACCTAATCCGCTCAGCATAATTTTGGGGTGCCTGATCTTTTTTTAATGATTCTTTTTGTCACGGCGCTGCTTATGCCTCAAAATTTCATTTTAAATATATTTTCAGATCTTTTTGAGCTTCTTATCACCTTTCTCTTTGATTTTCCATATTTTCCTTCTTCTACATTCATATCCATGCCGCAGGTCTTCGAACAGAGTCTTCTTGTTTTGCATCTTTTGCCCTTTCGGTACGCGCCTGACTAGAGGCGGTCTTCATCACAATGAAACATCCCGCCGTCGACTGTCTCGAGAAAGAAAGATACAAATGAAGGAAAAAATATGGACAATGAATTTTTGCCTTTACAGTTTCTTGATATGCCACTTGATACTAGTGGAGTACACTGTCCTGGAACTTATTGCGCGTCGCCAGTTCTCTCAGTAGACCATGACTGGCTGAAATCGTAGATTTGCTCTCAATTCATAAGTTTCATAAGTTGCAATTTGAGGGGCACTGGCGAGTGGCGACCCGCTGGCTGCCGCATCCAATGAGGGCTGGGAGACGGAAGACGCGAGTCAGAGAAACTTGTCCCTCTCCACACTCCTTCCTCAACTCCCTCCCCTACTTCCTTCGTCCCCGTTCCCCTCCTCGTTCCTCCGGCGGTATCCATCCAACCTCCGATCGCTCCCTCCCTCCCGCACAAAGAAAGGAGGTAGAATCACACACGCGGAGTAGGAAAAGGGGCAGGAGCACTTCTCCCTCTTTCCTCCCTTTTCTTTCCCCCCCCGCATGCACCGTCAGTCTCCCTCAGGTAGGCAGGAAAGCGAGATCCCCTTGCTGTGAAGGGGGAAATTCTCCATTTCTCTTCCTCCTCTTTCGCCCTGCTTCCCTTTCCCTCTCGATTGGCGGTGGGGTGAGAAAGAGACAGACCTTTGCGTGTGCACCAGTTCCCCCGGTCGGTTGGTCGGATAGCTGCCTCTTCCACCTCCACCCATCCAGAGCTGGGCCTGCTCCTCCTGTGATACCTCCGCCGGTACCACCGCTGTCAGAAGCACCCTCCCTCTTTCCCCTTTTAACCTAGTGTGCGAAACTATGTGGCGAAATTGGCGCATACATGCATGAATGAGGAAAGAAGTGAACGGTGTTAAAAAACGGTGTGTGGAAGAAGTGAGTTAGGCTAAAAATGTGCCAGGATCGTTGTCGTCTTCGTCTTACCAATGATGCTGCTGAGGACATCATGATGTGCATCTGCGACGTTGAGATCGGAAGGACCTCGCCGCTCGATTGCGAGAGGTGACAGGTCGCTTTCAACAAGTGGAGGGACTAAAAACTATCTGGAACTGCGACATATTTTTTCTCCGCGGTGCGGCGGAAAAAAAACCCTTCAGTGCCTTATTTGCAATGCCCCACTTTCTCCACAGACCAGCAGCAACAGCAGCAACCATGCAGCAACCGACTTCGACGAGAAAAACGACAGCCGCCACTCGGAGCAGAGCGAGATTTAAGGTAAATAGATCTTGAGTTCATGTAGTGAGAATGCTGGAAGGGTCAGAGTTTCACTCTCTCACGGTATTGTCGCCTATGCCCCTGCTTGCTTGAAAAAGAACCTTCTCCCTCGACTTTTTAAGTACTTTCCTCCACCAAAAATGTGTCCGAGGAAGGAGGGGTGGATGATACGCCACCCGAAGGTTGAAAGAGGTTTGCTTCCTCTTTCCTCCTCTTTTCAGAGAAAGCGAGAAAGATATCCCCGACGTAATTCTAACCAGCAATGCAAATGCACGAGAAGGAGCGGGATAGTAAAAGCATACGATACGTACATTATGGACCTCTCTTAGTCACAATGCCCGGCGAAAGTTGGGTCTATTGAGTCTTGGGTCTATTGAGCAAATAGCTATTACGCCAAACGTTTTTATGCCACTACAGTAGATGTATTTAATTGTAAGGTGATTAGTCTGATTAGTTTTGCAATAAAAAAGAACTCGTTCCTTCGCCTATGTTCAAAACCAAAGCAATGTCATTGTCCTCCTCCAAAGTGGACACGAAGGGGTAAAATCAGTGTAGGCTACTTTTTGCGCAACTCAAAAGACCTGAATGGAGGGGTGGCGAGGGGTCTGTTTCTCTCGGCCGCTCAGCGTTGCAGCAGGGGCGGTAATTGAAGAGGAAGGAGAGGAAGAGGAAAAGTGAAATTTAGGATCGAGCTTGGAAAGCCGTTCATCCCAGCACCACGAAATTCATTTTTTAGCCTCTGGCAACAGAGAAAGAGAGATATTGCCCTCTTTGTATAGCGAGTATAAAACCAGCATTCACTTTCGCCTTGCTCGGGACGGGCATAACGTAGGACAAGCTACAGTAGTAGCTCCTCAAGTTCTAACTTTTCGTTCTTTCACGGGCTGTCGGCTACACCCGCACGAACCCATCAAGATTTGAGGAGGGGAATAAAAAACTGTAGCAGGAGGCGGAGAAAGGCTCTATCTACCAGGAGAAAACAGGCCAGAGGTAGAAAAGGAATGGCGCCAAAGTTCTGACTTTCGTCTGACTCTTTCTTTTCCCTCTTTTGATGAGGGAGGAGGGCGCGCTACCACTTTGGGCCACGGCGCTGGAGGGAATGAGGTTGGGAAGGGGCAACGAGCTCTGGAAAAACTGCTGCTTTCGTAGTCTCCGGAAGGGGAGGCCTGCTTGCTAGCTGGTAAAATTGCGATGATGGGGAACTGAGAGAAACCAGTGGCATTTACAGGAGCACCTAGGTTATCATGCATGAAGAAGTGAAGAAGGGAGAGGAAAGTGTGGGAAGACATCGTACTTCAGAATGATGGGTTATGAAACCATCCTGATTGATCCCCTTCACTAAATGAGTGGCGGCGGTTGCTCCATCGCTCCAAAATTTTCCTTCCCTAATTCCCGTCTCCCTTCCGTAGTACTTGCCCATGCATCATCGTTCTCTCGCCCCAGATCCACTTCCTCACCGCCCACGCCCTTCCTCCCTCCCCTATGCCCATCTTGGGGTCTGGGGCAGACCTTGAAAAAACCTTCATTTGGAAAGAGGAGGAGAGAGGAGTCCTTTCTCTTTCTCCCTCGCTTTATTGGGTTTCGTGCGCGTCCCCCTTTCTTGGGACGGCGGCAGAGGCATGAAGGAGAGGGAGGAAGAGGGAGGAAGGGGCGTTACTACGAAATCCAACTTTCACCCTCCACTCTTCCCCCTCGTCCCACCCTTCTTCCACCTGAACAGCAGTGGAGGAAAAGAAGAGAAGGAGAGGGAGAAGAACTGAAGAAGGTGGCGAGTGGCGACGACGACGCAGTCTCTTTTAGCTCTCGTTTTTCAAGCGCCAGGAAGGAAGGAAATGGGAGCAGATCTCAAGAGTGGTTGTTACGAGGAAATTGGAGGATCGGAAGAGGGGGAAAGGCCCACGCTCGATCGTTTAAATCTCCACTCACACATGCACGACGTTCGATCACCGGCGGCAAACGTCGGAGATCATGACAGGATAGGAAGAGAGGAGGGCGACAGGTTCCACGAAAGTTAGGTCATCGTAACAAGAACAGGTCGGGTAAGCCCCTTCCTCTGCTTTTGAACAATGCAAGTGGTGCAAAAAAGGAGGAGGGGTACCAGCCAGATCGGTTGCTAACCTGAAACCTTTTTGACAGACCACAACCTACGCACTGCAGGAATGGGAGCATACTACCGGTTCATACCTACATACTAACGTAGATACACCTTGCCCTCCATGCCACACGGCCATACGTGGGCAAGGGGGGGGGAACCCTTAGTGTATCGGGATGAGTTTCCCTTTGATTGAACTATTCTTCAGTAGGTGGCGCCGCTACCAAGCCCTCATGCATAACGGTAGCGACGCACCCGCGCCTTCCCTCCCTTTGTACAAGTGCTATCTTCCCTCCCTCTAGCCGCGCCCCCTTTTTTCTCGTGCATGTGTGGGAGGGTTGAACGCACTTGGCCCTTTTTTCAATGTCGCAATATCCGAACCAGGATGTGGTCGGTGGAAAAGGATCCGCCTTCCGGCGTGACCTTGGTGGGTCAAGTTCACCGCCTTGTCGTCACACAACGCCTAGCTCCTTCTCTCTAATTGACTGTAGCTCACCAGGGGGTATCAAAGAGAAGAAGGGGAGAAAATGACCGTTTTGGTCTGCTTTAAGTGCTTTTTACGGAACGGTTCGATTTTGTTTCTTTGACTTAGCCGAAGTCTACCCGATATTCATAAAAACAATTGAGGCATATTGTGAGGACTTCGCATAGTCAATGTAAAAAAAGAAAACTTCAAGTAAGTCAAGCATTTGCAACTGCAGTGGAAACTCCATAATAAAAACCATAGCTGCAGCATGGTCAGGGTCAGTACGTAGATTGCAGCTGTGGGTAATTCCATGAATGAAACAGTTCTTTCTCTTCTGTTCACAGGTTTCGGTGCTCCTTTTTCTGACAGTAATCTCCGAAGTATGCTTGGGCTCTGTGGACGAGTTCATGACGTGCGACCGGCTGTTGGAGACGAAGAGGGCGGCCAGGACGCTTGAGCAGATCCCCTGCGACATGACATCCAAGTCATATTGCGAGCACAAGGGAGCTTCATACCCCGAGTAAGACATTTTGAACTGCAACTAATGAGGCGAACACATATTCCAATCGAAGATTTAGAAAATGAATTGCAACACTGTCACTGTCCTGTATGTTTTTCGCTTTTTCACAGAGCCGCTATATGGCGGTTCAAGGAAGAGAACCGTGCCTTGATGAAGCGCCTCTACGGTGACATGGAGTCAAACTCCGTCTACAGGGAGATGCGCGCGGCGAATCTGCAAGGAGGCGGCCACCACAACGGCCACGGCGGCGGCGGCGGCGGCGGTACCCTTCACAACCTTCCCTCGGAAGAGCACAGCATTTTTTCAAGCCTAGAGTACAACATCAGGATGGGGTCCGGTCTGGCCACGGTGCAGAGCGCCAGAAAGCCCGTGGTGGCGGACGCGGAGCACAGGCTGCCCGTCAAGAAGAAGAAGAAGGTGATCAAGAAGAAGAGGAAGCCTGTAGCGTCGGCAGCGGCAGCTAGTCAAGCAGCATCTCAAGCCGCAGAAGGTGGCGGAAAAGTTAGCGGGGGTTCCAACACGAAGACAAGCACCTCTTCTTCAGGAGGGGATAAATACGGTAAGGAAGGATCCATACTAACATAATGTACCAACGCATGCAAATAATTATTGTTTCGTTCAGTAGATAGCTTTCGTTTCGTCCTGTCATATACCATACGTACTGTCAAACTTGCAAAAACTGTAGAGCTCGGGACTGAGACGCCAGAGCCGATGATGATGACAACCTCGACGACGACGACCCCGACTATGACTGCTCCTACTTCTTCAGCACCAACGACGACAACCACCACTGAGACCAACAAGAACCCTTCTCCTACTTCCATGACTCCTGTCACTTCTTCCACCTCTTTCGCTGCCCAAAACGCGGCTAACGCTACGGCAACAGCGGAGAGCGTTGCAGCAGCAGAAACGACAACAATAACTTCGACCACAACGATAGCTACAACGGCCAGCAGCATCAGCTCGCAAGAGCCGGCTGCCGCCGCAAATTACGATTTCCTCCCAGCCTCCTCTCCGGAGGGTGACGACGACGACAGCAACAACCTTTATGACGCCGGTGTGGAGGGAGCGGCGGCCGCGGCCGGAGTAGCCGCGCCCGTCGCTGCCACCCTCCAGGCCCCTCCACCGCCCATTGACTTTGATACTCTGACGCCTCTATTTCGTAAGTGCCTGAAATTTTTTCTTTAAACCTTTTTTTGTCCATTTCCCTTTCATTCTTTACTATTTTTTTGCCTTGTAGCTGAGCTGGTTCCGGCACTAGCTGTCACAAGCGCCGCAGACTCTGCCACCACGGCTCCGCAATCCTCCTCGTCCTCAACTGGGCAGCAGGAGCAGCAGGATCCTCTGCAGGACGAGTACGACCTGGCTTTGAGCGAGCTTTTGGCCGATGTGGACCTGGAAAGCCTGGAGCAGATCGTCGGAGAGCTCATGCCCAAAGAGCAGCAGGAGGGGCAGGAGGTAGCGGAGGAGAGGGTGGGGCCGCAGCAGCAGCAACAACAACAGGCTGTCAAGGAACAGGTGGAGCCTGCTGCAACTGAGGGTGCTACCGTAGGAGCAGCAGCCAATGATGGCTCTGCCCAGAACTCGCAGCAGCAGGCGGCGGACAAAACGACGGTGGCGGAAGAAGAAGAGGACGACGAAGACGAGATCCTCGACGATAGTTACCTCCAGTACGACGAGTATGAGGAGGAGCCGCAGGGAGACTACCTATACACTGGACCATCAATGTAAGCAATTTTCAATACATTTCGTGTTCCCATAATATTTTTTCTGACAATTTTCAGGAACGCCTGCCCGGTGAAGGAGGAGGTCTTCGCCCCCTACTGGGCCAACAACACCCGCGACCAGGTCCTCGCCCTGCTCAACCTCTACCCGTTCGAGCAGTACATACACATGGAGACCTGCAAGTTCGAGGACGAGCAGATGATGTGCCGCCCCGGCTGCAAGTGCGAGCAGCAGTACCGCCTCCACCGCCTCCTCGCCTTCGATCCAAACAACGAGTGCAGGGGCATTTTTAGCGACTGGTTCAGGTTCCCCTCGTACTGCGTCTGTGAGTAGAATTTCTTCACTCTGCTTCCCACTAGAAAGGCCAAAAACAGTTTTTTTTCTTATTTGCAGGCAAGTGCTACAACTTCCCCGAGAACTACCTTCCCCGCCGCAACCGCAAGCCCGAGGCTTCTGCGGCGAGACCGAACGGGGCCCGCAGCAGGGAGACAAAGATGAACATGGTTCAGCAGCAGGTCTCCGAATCAGAGGACAAGGGGGGGGAGGGCTCTTACGAAACCATCCCTGCCATCCTGCCCTACGAGGCCCGGCTGGCGCTGCTCAGGGACCTCAGGAGGAGGGGACAAAGGAAGCTGGAGTTGGCGGAAAAGGATTCGACGGAAGAAGTGTCTGGCCCTCCTCCTGCGAAAGAAGAGCCGGTGAAGGAGCAGCATCAGAAGGACAAGACGAACAAGAAGTCCGACTCTGCCGAGCACTTTTTGTACGGCAACATGCCAGTGGTGGAGTACCAGCTGTCGGACGGCTCAGGAGGAACCGTGGTGGGAAAGACGCCGCGGAGATAATCTTAGGTCTCAAGTCTCGGAAGAAACATATCATTCATTAGTCATTGCTCCGTCCCCCGCCAGGAGGATGGAGAAAACACTAATCTAGTTCTTTTGATCGCACTTTTGAAACGGCGAAGAAGACTCCAATTTCAGTGATTTCATTGACTTTTTTCTGCCCCTGTGCCAAATGATATGACTTGATCCTAGTTATACGGCATCCCGATTTGAAGACATGTGAATAAATTCTCCCTGGTCTGTCCTAAATTCTACATAGAAACATGTTTTAATTTGCGAATGATCCATATTTGCATTACATCGAAGTTCTGCAGAATCTGCACAATACACAGAAAGATAATTAATTTTTTTTATTATGGGCGGATGCCGCCGCTGCCGCTGCCGGGTCGAAATCCGTCCGTCATGAGAGAAACCGGAATGCCATAGCAAACAAACGGAAACAGAAGAAACGACAACTAAATGTGCATTTTTAAACCTTGTTAAAAGAGATTGTAATTCATCTTTGCGCATTCAAAAACAAACTGCATAATGTTCATCAAATATCGAAAGATTTTTGGTTTTGCGAGGGTGCTTATTCATGTCCCTGATATTTCACCTCTGAAGAAGCAGACGGAAAACATAGAGATCAGCTGCTCCTGTTTGCGTCACGGAACGTCACTTTACACTTTTCGTTGTCGCTCCTGAACGTCCCGTCGTTGTCCTTCGCGTCCATGAGACGTCCGTCATTCAGTCTTCGACGACTCTCCTCAGCGCCAGGATGTCGTCCTCCGCCCACAGGAGGTCCCGGTCACAGCAGGACGCCGTCGACAAGGCGGACTCCGCGCGCTCCCTCCGCCGCCTGCTGGAGTCCCTGGCCACCTCCGGGCGCCCCTCCCCGGACGAGTCCGACCTGCGCCGGGTGAAGCGAATGGTGCGCTCAGACCCGGACAATGCCGTCCCCTTCGCCTACTCTCTCCTGAGGGAACACCTGGCCCGGCGACACTCGCAGGTGCGCGTCTCTGCTCTGCAGGTGACGGACGCCCTCTTCCAGCGCTCGCACGCCTTCAGGCTCCTGGTGGTGGCCGACCTCAAGGCGGTGCTGGACCTGACGGTGCAGCAGGGAGAGGGCGGGGAGGAGCTGCCTCCGCCCAGGGCCGCCAGGGAGCAGCTCAAGAGGCTCTCGCTGGAGACGGTCAAGGGCTGGGTGGACAAGTTCGGGGAAGGGTACAGGAAGCTGGCCCTGGCCTACAACTACCTCAAGCAGGTGCGAAGGGTAGACTTCAACGACATGGAGGCCAGGAGCGAGCTGCAGCGTCGCCGTGACGCCGAGCGAAAGCGTAGGGAAGACAATGTCTGGCGAGAGAGGGCCAAGAAGACCAGGGAGGAGATGGAGGAGGCCAGGGCCGAGATGCGCGAGTGCCTAGTGCAAATCGACAACTGCCTGGCAATCCTGGAGGAGAAAGAGGAAGGGAAGGACTGCGTGGAGGAGGAGGTGAGGGAGCTGCAGAAGAAGCACGGCATAGCTAGTGGGGAGGAAGAAGCCGGGTCATCATCGAAGGAAAAGGAAGACGACGTGGTACTGGAGAACCTCCGGGACCAGCACCGCCTGCTGACCTCCCGCCTCATCCCCATGACCAAAAAGTGGGCGACGGTGCTGTCAAAGGCGGGCGTCGGCCGCGGGGGCGACGAAGACGTCGTAAAGACAGCCATTGACGCCAAGCTGGTGCTGGAGGAGGCCAGGGAGAAGGTGGACGGGCTGGGGATCGATCTGGACAAGAAGAAGAAGAAGGGAGTTGACGAGGATAAGGAGGATGGGGAATCGAGTGACGATGACGATTTCGTTGAGGTTGGAGAGAAGGACGGGTATGAAGAGTTCCCAGTTGAGCCGGACGCAGCGTTCGCCTTTGACTTTGCCGAGGCCAAGCCGTCAACTTCTGCAGCAGCAAAGAAATCTCCAAAATCTCCAGAGAAACGTGCTTCGTCCAAATCGCAACCATCCATCTCCTCTCAAACCTTGGTTCAGTCCACGTCATCATCATCCGACTGGAAACTGAAAGTTGGCCGAGGGGAGGAAGATGACCCGACCACTTTCGCTGCCACAGTCAGGAAACTGAAGAGGGAAAGGAACGTTGATATATCCGCCGAGGTTTCCTCCTCCTCCTCACCTAAGAAATCGGCCAAGGACGATTCATCATCTTCGTTCGCTCCAAGAATCCGTTTCGACGCCGATCTGTACAACTGGGGCGAGAAGAGAAAGGAGAGGCGGGTGCTGGTCGACCCTGAGAAGCTCCGCTTCTGGGGCTCCTCCGCCCAGGACACGGAGGGCGAGATCGCGGTGCCGGGGAGTGCGGACAACGCGCGCAGCATCGACTTCTCCGGCCAGTTCCGCCCGGTGGAGTGGAGCTGCCGGGCGCCCCTGCCCAGCGGGCGCCTGTGCCCGAGGAGGGACCGGGAGAAGTGCCCGCTGCACGGGAGGGTCATCCCGAGGGACAAGGAGAGCGGAAAGCCGTCGAGGGCGGAGGATAGGATGAAGGAGGACGAGGAGAGGGAGAGGAAGGCCGGGGAGAACCCGGACTGGCAGGACCCGGCGCTGCTAAGGGACATCGAGGCCTCCACGGGTGTCAACCTGAGGGTGCCCAAGAAGGGAGAGAGGCTGAACGGGAAGAAGGGGAAGGGGAAGGAGAAGAGGCACCCGGGGCTGGTGAGCATAAGGGCGGAGTCGGACACGGCAAGAAAGAGGCTGGAGAAGAAGGTGTTCAACCGGTCGTCGGCCAAGCGGGTGGCCGCCACCATGAACAGGCAGGACGCAAACAGGCACAGGGACAAGTTTGCCGATCAGTTCAACTACGTGTTCACTAAATAGCTGCGAAAACAAAAGTACAGTATATACAATATTTATGCACTTATGCTCGTTATCATGATCTTATAAAATAACATTTGTAGACAATAATGATGTGACAAACTGAGCAAATTTTCAGCCCGTTGCAACCAGTACTTTTGCCAAAAAAGCCAAAAACAATTTTGCATTTTTTTTTTGCAATTTAGCGTTTTTTTTACTTTTTGACCCCAACATGACCTCAAAATTCAAGTTTGACCTCATCCGCCCAACATAATTTGGAGGTGCCCGATCTTGTCTCTCTCTCTATAAATTTGGCGTGTATGTATGTATGTATGTATGTATGTCCTCATTTTTCTCCAAAACTATGAGAGATATAATATTCTGAAAGGGTATGGTCCAAGGGTGGTTTCTGTGACATAAAAAATATGGGTCACTCTGTGACCAAAACTGTCTATACTGGAGGTGCCCACCCTTAAACAGTATAGCCTCCTTCTGCATTTGAATAAAATAAATATTTTGGTTGTTCGAAATCAAAGTGTGTCAACATTCAAATTCAAATTTCAAACTTTAAAAATATTCTTTTTCAACATGTGGGAAATCAAGGTGTGGGGAGGCAAAAAAACTTTGAATTTGAATTAAAAGGGCGGGTATTTAATAGTATTGGGAAATCAAGGTGTGGGGAGGCAAAAGAGTTTGAATTTGAATTTAAAGGGGGAGAAATTAATAATATTGGGAAATCAAGGTGTGGGGAGGCAAAATAGTTTAAATTCGAATTTAAAGGGCGGGAAATTAATAAATTTGGGAAATCAAGGTGTGGGGAGACAAAGGTTTTTTAATTTTAATTTAAAGGGCATTATATTGAAAAATTTGGGAAAACAAGGTGCGGGGAGGTGCAATTTTTGAGGTCCCTACCCAACGTCCAAAACTGCAAGATGTAATAAGGACCAAAGTTGACTCACTCTTCCTATCATCCAAAAAGAAGCTTTCAAAAGATCCAAAAAACAGAGTATCCCTTGTGTCCAAAATCTGTCACCCTACCAAAGGTACAAAAACTGCCTCCTTCCTTATTGACCAAAAACACAGATTATATACTTATTGAAAACCCGACCAACCACAGTATCCGTAAGACTTTTTTGTACCGTTTTTGTGTCCTCGATTTTCTCCCCCTTTTTTTGACCGTTTTTAGTGCCCAAAAAGGTGTCAAAAACGAAAATTTTGGCCCTTTTTTTACTTTTTGGAAGGCACCGTTTTTGTCCCCTATCTGCGTTATGAAAAGGTGTCCCGACAGTACATTTTAGGCCCTTATTATGAAAAAAACGGTGCCCTTTTGTTGTCATTTTAAAATTTTTTTTGGGCCGGTTTTGATTTCCACAAAATCCTTAATAAGGGCCTATAATGTACCGTCGGGACACCTTTTCAAAACGCGGATAATGGAAGCCCTTTTTTTGTCAATCGTGTATGGTCGGGAAAGACACTGAGTTATCCTTCATTCAATTGAAAGGTGTTGCTGGGTAGTCATTTCTCCGACTGCTTGATAAAAAGTTATTTCCTCTTTTTACCCTTATCAGTATACTTTAAAAAAATTTCCCTGACCCCATCAAATTGAGGTGCAAAACATTGCATTATCGATTATTTTTTGAAGATTTTGAAGCAAATATTTTATTTTTATGACAAAAAGTGACAAGAGATTTTGATAAAATTTGAACTTTTCCAATTTGTCATTCTTGTGAAAGATTTGCCTTTTTAAGTAAGGGCAACACTGTTGGTCAAAAATAGTATGCTCCCTGTGTTCGGCCACATCTCTAGCTCTCCACAAAGGGATTTTCAAATAAGTACATACAGTATACTGTACTCTAAACACAGATATAATTACTGAAAAAGATTCTTCCCTGAATGGCCACTCTTTGTTTCTACAGCCAAGTATATTTTTCCCCAATTGCTAGCACGATAACTTCTCTTATTTGACAGTGACATGGAAGAGGTTTAAAAATCGTCAAATTACTAGTTCAATTTTTTTTTCTTGCCAAATACTAGGATTGACACATTGCCACCACCGCAGAATTTCTATTTAAAAAAATCATGTGCAATATGTCCATAAATGAAAATATAATAGTCTATTTAGAAAACTGATTCTGCCTTGTTTCTCAAAGACACTGCTTTTTGTCTTTAGGCGTTAGGGAGACACTGAAGATTTTGGTCACTATGGATACTTAAGCTTTTGGATTAAAAGGAAGGTGCAGGTTTTTGGACGTTAGGGATACTCCTGATTTTTTGGATGACTCAAAATTGTTTGGACATTAGGGATACATCCTTGTTTTGGACGTAAGGGAGGCCCCCCCCCAATTTTTAAAATTTGAATTTAGTAGTATCGAGATGAACTGAGTTTACAGGACCAGCAAAGCGGGCTCAGATGGCTAGTTTATTTTATATTTTTTGTGCGTGACCACGCCTTCCACCTCAAAAATGACTTTTTAAATATGGACCTGGGTTTATAGGGCCGCGAAGCGCTTCCTCACCCAGCTAGTTTATGTACATAGAGAAAAAACCTCGTTATTTCCTAATTTTTAAGGCGAAAACGTCAGTTTTGCACGATACAATAACTTTGATATGGTTTTTACCCGCAGATCTAACTAGACGGACGCCCGAAAGTTAGATCTGCGGCGAAAGTGGTTTTTCTTTTTCTGTGTAATTGTGTGAGTTAGATCTGCAGTTACAAAAGTTCACTTAAATCTGCAGGGAAGAACAATAATGTATATGTATAAACAGAGACAAGGGAGAAGGAGATGTCCCAAGTATTTATCAGCTGATGTCCGCCTACAAGGATCGGTCACGACACCTGGCGGGGGAAACTGAGCTATGATATGGGGGGCACTACATAGGAGACAGTTTTTGGGAAAAAACTTTTTTCATGATCAAGATACATACCAACATGGTAAGTAAAGTTTATTAAACGCAAAATTTTACATCTTTTAG
>JAAUYB010176880.1_pt1 | contig 20008 bp, 17 predicted proteins | sample 7278071 | NCBI WGS metagenome assembly JAAUYB01 (sample SAMN14350121, study PRJNA611818) | marine sediment metagenome | isolation source: surface marine sediment (1.8m) | place: French Polynesia: Moorea | collected 2018-08
CGCTGATCCTGATGGGGTCGATCAACGAAAAGATGTACCTGGCCGAAACCAAGGCCGGGCACGGGCCGCAGCCGGCGTTTATCCCGGCGAGTTTTCCGGGCGCCGCGATCCGGCGCCATACCGGTACGCCGATGATGGGCTACGCCGGCGCGACCTATCTGCTGCAAGAGGTCTGCAATGGCCTGTTTGATGCGCTGTTCCACATCCTGCCGTTGGCCATGGATATGGACCAGACAGACGCAACCCTGACACCGCTGCGCCGGGATTTCCCGTGGGATGCCGATGCCCAGGCCGAGCTCGACCGGATCGTGTCCGAGCATCCGGTTCTGACCCGCATCTCTGCAGCCAAGAATCTGCGTGACGCCGCCGAGGCGGCCGCGCTGAAACAGGGGGCTGAACGGGTGGTTCTTGAAACCATCCAGGCCCTCGCTCCTCGTGTTCAACAGAAGGAGGTCGAGTGATGGCCGATTTCACATCGAACGAGCCACGTCACAAAGGGCACCACGTCCGGCGCGGCACGGAGTTTCTTGTCTACTTCAGCATCATTTTCGCCTTCGCGATTCCGTTCGCGATGGTGGGTTGGGTGCTGGACGTGTTCCAGAAGCAGACGCTCAACCTGCATGGGCCGCTGGCCCGCGCCTGGGCTGAAGCCGATCGGATCACGCCTCTGATTTTCTCTGCCTGACGCCTTTCCAAGGTCAACGGACAGAGACTGCGAATCTGACCATCCGGCAACGGGTGGTCAGGCCTTCGGGGTACGTGTGTGCGTGCCACGGAGGAACCCGGCCGCAGGGGTTGCGGCGTCAGCATAACGTTCCGGAGGAAAGTTCATGGCTGATAACACCGACCTGTCTTTTACAGGTCTCACTGACGAGCAGGCCCAGGAACTGCATTCCGTCTACATGAGCGGCCTTTGGCTGTTCTCGGCGGTTGCAGTGGTTGCACACCTCGCAACCTTCATCTGGCGTCCGTGGTTCTGAGGAGGACTTAACACATGGCAAAGTTCTACAAGATCTGGCTCGTCTTCGACCCTCGCCGCGTTTTCGTGGCACAGGGTGTCTTCCTCTTCCTGCTGGCAGCAATGATCCACATGGTCGTTCTTTCGAACGGCATCAACTGGTTCGAAAAAGCCGCAGGCATGTGATCGCACAACCCTCCTTGGGGGGCGCATCGCATGACGAGCAAACCAAAGCTGCGGGCGGCCTGCGCTGCTTGCACCCGCCCGCAGCAAATCGAGACGACTAATGGAAATGACGGCCCCCTCTGAATTGAGGTCGCGCCGCCAAACGCGGAGATAAGGAAGATGGCGCTGCTCAGCTTCGAGAAAAAATATCGCGTCCGCGGAGGGACGCTGATCGGCGGCGATCTGTTCGACTTCTGGGTGGGGCCTTTTTATGTGGGCTTCTTTGGGGTCACGACCGCCTTTTTTGCATTACTGGGAACGATCCTGATCATCTGGGGGGCCGCCCATCAGGGCACGTTCAACCCCTGGCTCATCAACATCGCCCCGCCTGACCTGAGCTATGGTCTGGGCATGGCGCCGCTGATGGAAGGCGGGCTCTGGCAGATCATCACGATGTGTGCTGTCGGTGCTTTCGTCAGCTGGGCGCTGCGCGAGGTGGAGATTTGCCGCAAGCTTGGCATGGGCTATCACGTGCCTGTCGCGTTCAGCTTTGCGATCTTCGCTTATGTGACGCTGGTGGTCTTCCGGCCGCTGCTGATGGGCGCTTGGGGGCATGGCTTTCCGTACGGGATCTTCAGCCACCTCGACTGGGTGAGCAACACCGGCTACGCCTATCTGCACTTCCACTACAACCCGGCCCACATGCTGGCGGTGACCTTCTTCTTCACCACCACGCTGGCGCTGGCGTTGCATGGCGGTCTGATCCTGTCGGCGGCAAACCCCGGCAAGGGCGAGATCATGAAAACGCCGGATCACGAAGACAGCTTTTTCCGGGATTTCATCGGCTATTCGGTCGGCACCTTGGGCATCCACCGCGTGGGCCTGCTCTTGGCGCTGAACGCCGGGTTCTGGTCGGCGATCTGCATCATCATCTCGGGCCCGGTCTGGACCAAAGGCTGGCCGGAATGGTGGAACTGGTGGCTCGAGCTGCCGATCTGGGGCTCCAACGTGGGATTGTGAACAATGGCTTGGACACCTGAATACCAAAACATCTTCACCCAGGTTCAGGTCCAGGGTCCCCCGGAATGGGGCATGGACGAAAGCGGCAACGCGATCAACGAACGTGGGCAAAAGGCCAGCTTTTCGACCCTTGTCGGCTGGCTTGGCAATGCGCAGCTGGGGCCGGTTTACCTGGGATGGACGGGGCTGATCTCGTTCCTGACCGGGACAATCGCGCTCAACATCATCGGGTTCAACATGTTGGCGCAGGTCGACTGGTCGATCCCGGAATTCATCCGGCAGCTGTTCTGGCTGGCGCTGGAGCCGCCAAGCCCGGAATACGGCCTGACCTTCCCGCCGCTTTATGATGGCGGCTGGTACATCATCGCCAGCTTCTTTCTGCTGATCTCGGTGATGGCCTGGTGGGCTCGAACCTGGTTCCTTGCCGAAGAGCACAAGATGGGCAAACACATCTTCTGGGCCTTTGGTGCGGCGATCTGGCTGTTCCTGGTGCTGGGTCTGTTCCGGCCGATCCTGATGGGATCCTGGTCAGAGGCGGTGCCCTACGGGATCTTCCCGCATCTGGATTGGACCACCGCGTTCTCGATCCGCTACGGCAACCTCTACTACAACCCCTTCCACGCACTTTCGATCGTGTTCCTCTATGGCTCGGTCCTGCTCTTTGCGATGCATGGCGCGACCATTCTGGCGGTCACCCGCTATGGCGGCGACCGCGAGCTGGAACAGATCGTCGACCGCGGTACCGCCTCGGAACGTGCGGCGCTGTTCTGGCGCTGGACCATGGGCTTCAACGCCACGATGGAAGGCATTCACCGCTGGGCATGGTGGTTTGCAGTGCTCACCCCGATCACGGGTGGCATCGGCATCCTGCTTACCGGCACGGTCGTGGACAACTGGTTCATCTGGGCACAGGAGCACTACTTCGCTCCGATGTATGACGGCAGCTATGGCTACGAAGCATACGGTTCCTATGAAGCCTTTATTGGACAGGAGAACTGATCATGCTGCCCAAATGGTTCAACGTATGGAACAGGGAAAACCCGGCTGACATCTACGGCCCGGCGATCCTGGTCGGGGGTCTGGGAGGCGCTGTGTTCGTGGCCATCGCGATCATCAGCTTTGGCCAGCCCTTCGCAACCGACAGCCTGCAGACCGGTCCGCGCGGCAACGGCATGTCGGTGACGGAGTTCAAGTCTGACCTCGCCAAACCCGACCCCGGCATCGAAGCCTACTACCAGGAGGAACCCTACGTTCCCGAAGGCGGCGAGGCGCTGGCCAAGGACATCTATGAGAACGTCCAGGTGCTGGGCGATCTGACCGAGGACAACTTCAACCGCGTGATGCTGGCCATCACCGATTGGGTGTCGCCGGACGAAGGATGTGCCTACTGCCACGGCGAAGTCGATCTGGAAGAATACGGCAATGACGACCTCTATACCAAGGTCGTCGCCCGCAACATGATCCAAATGACCCAGTCGATCAACGAGAACTGGGATGGCCACGTGAATGCCAACGGTGAGGTCGGTGTGACCTGTTACACCTGCCACCGTGGCCAACACGTGCCCAGCGACATCTGGTTCAAGATTGCGCCGGTGCATGCTCGTGCCGCCGAAGGCTGGTCTGCAGTGCAGAACCGGGTGACGGTGCAGTCGCAATACACCTCGCTGCCGTCGGACGCGCTGGAAACCTACCTGCTGGATTACGGTCGGATCGGGGTGCATGACCTCGAAGCGCATGTCGCCGAGTACCCGTACGAAGAGGGTGTGGCCACTTGGCAGGACACCGAACGGACGTTCAGCCTGATGAACTACATCTCGAACTCGCTCGGGGTGAACTGCGTCTTCTGCCACAACAGCCGGGCCTTCTATGACCCCGAGCAGGTGACCCCGCAATGGTCCACCGAAATGCTGGGCATCAGCATGGTGCAGGAGCTCAACAACGACTGGCTTGTGCCGCTCAAGGATGTCTATCCGCCCGAGCGTCTGGGTCCGGTCTATGCCGACGCCCCCAAGGCGGCGTGCAAGACCTGCCACAAGGGCTATCAGCAACCGCTGCAAGGCCTGAACGTCATCGGGAACTATCCCGAATTGGCGACGACCGAAGCACCGGTCTACGAATAACGGTTCGGGGCGGGCAACCGCCCCGGCCGACGCCAGATCCGGTCCCTGGCATTTCCCATGAGGGGGCTGGATATCGGGGCCTCAACACCCCGGTTCCCTTCCTGTTGGCTACAGGAACTGGCGTCACGATATGGGCACCCCCCGGCATCGTGACGCCAACTTTTTTCTACGAGGAGACTGCCATGTCCCGTCCCGATACCCCAAATCTCGACCGCGTCGCCGGCCCGGCCGATCTGCGTCAGATGGATGATCGCACCCTGGCCCATGTGGCCGATGAGTTGCGATCCGAGGTGATTTCGGCCGTATCAGAGACGGGTGGGCATCTGGGCTCTTCTCTGGGTGTGGTGGAACTCAGCGTGGCCATTCACGCCGTCTTCAACACCCCGATGGACAAGCTGATCTGGGATGTGGGCCACCAGTGTTACCCGCACAAGATCCTCACTGGACGGCGTGATCGCATCCGCACCTTGCGGCAGAAGGATGGGTTGTCGGGCTTCACCAAACGCTCGGAGTCGCAATACGACCCGTTTGGCGCGGCGCATTCGTCAACCTCGATTTCCGCCGCCTTGGGCTTTGCCGTGGGGCGCGATATGGGCCGGCCGACAGGGGATGCGATTGCGGTGATCGGCGACGGGTCGATCAGCGCCGGCATGGCGTACGAGGCGATGAACAATGCAGGCCACGACGGCCGGCGGCTGTTTGTGATCCTGAACGACAACGAGATGAGCATCGCACCCCCGGTTGGGGCGATGTCGTCTTACCTGTCGCGGCTTTACGCCAACGAACCGCTGGCGCGGATGAAATCTCTGGCCGAAGGGTTCGAGGCGGCGCTGCCTGCCCCGATGCGCGACGGCGCCAAGCGGGCGCGTCAGTTGGTGACCGGGGCGATCCAGGGCTCGGGCACGTTGTTCGAAGAACTGGGCTTTGACTATATCGGTCCGATCAACGGCCACGATATGGACCAGCTGTTGCCGGTGCTGCGCGCCGCCCGTGCCCGTGCCACCGGACCTGTGCTGATCCACGTTTGCACCGTCAAAGGCAAGGGCTTTGCCCCGGCTGAGACCAGCGCCGACAAGGGGCATGGGGTGTCGAAATTCGACCCTGTGACAGGCCAACAATCGAAATCCAAGCCGAATGCGCCCAGCTACACCAAGGTGTTTGGCGAGACGCTGACCGACGAGGCCGCGCGCGATCCCGATATCGTGGCGGTGACCGCGGCGATGCCCTCGGGCACCGGGGTCAGCGTGTTGGCAGAACGCTTTCCGAACCGGGTGTTCGACGTCGGCATCGCCGAACAGCACGCGGTGACCTTTGCCGCCGGGATGGCGGCAAGCGGGTTGAAGCCGTTCTGCGCGGTCTATTCCACTTTCTTGCAGCGCGGCTATGACCAGGTGGTTCATGACGTGGCCTTGCAGGGTCTGCCGGTGCGCTTTGCCATCGACCGCGCCGGTCTTGTCGGGGCGGATGGGGCCACCCATGCCGGGGCGTTTGACCTGGCCTATCTGTGCAACCTGCCGGGGTTTGCCGTTATGGCGGCGGCTGATGAGGCCGAGTTGCGCCACATGGTGGCGACGGCGGTGGCCTATGACGAGGGGCCCATCGCCTTCCGTTATCCGCGTGGCAATGGCACCGGCGTGCTGATGCCGGAACGCGGTGAGGTGCTGGAGATCGGCAAAGGCCGTGTCCTGCGCGAAGGTAGCGACGTGGCGATCCTGTCGCTGGGTGCGCATCTGGATGAATGTGAGGCCGCGGCGGATCAGCTGGAACAGCAGGGGGTGTCGGTCACCATTGCTGATGCCCGGTTTGCCAAGCCGCTCGATATGGAACTGGTCCTGCAACTGGCGCGGCACCACAAGGCGCTGCTGACGGTGGAGCAGGGCGCGCAGGGTGGCTTTGGCGCTATGGTGCTGCACGCGCTGGCCGCGCGCGGGGCGTTCGACAAGGGCCTGGCGATCCGCACGCTGACGCTGCCGGATCGGTTCATCGAACAGGCCGGGCCGGATGATATGTACGCGGATGCGGGTCTAACCCGCCTCGATATCGTGCATCAGGCGCAAGCAGCGCTGGGCGTGGAACAGAAAGTCGTCAACCTGCGCTGATCCAGCGGCGCGCGCCCTTGCGGGCGCGCAAGACGTCGCTGCCAGCCCCCATCCTGGCCTTCCCCCGCTGCCGGGGGAAGGAAGCGGGAGGGCAGGCCGACCCAGCTTGAGTACTGTCAGTGCGTTTGGAGGGCGAGGTCAGACCTGCGCCAGCATCTTGGCGTCAAAGATCCGTTCGGCATAGGTATCGAGATAGATCCGCAGCCAGGGGGTGAAATCGGACGGGTGCGCTTTGACCCGGCCGAGCAGGGTATCATAGGTCACCCATTCGACCTGCATCACCTCGTCCGGGTTCGGCGCAATCGGCAGATCGGTCGGCGCTTCGGCGACGAAGATATCCACCACCTCGTGTTCGATCAGCCCGCCACCCACATCGGCGCGGTACTCCACCCGGTCGCGGTATTCCGGGGTCAGCCCGGTGATCCCCAGTTCTTCGTCCAGGCGGCGATTGGCGCAGGTTAAGCTCGATTCTTCCCACTCGGGGTGGGTGCAGCAGGTGTTCGCCCAGAGACCCGGCGTATGGTATTTGCCCATCGCCCGCCGCTGGATCAGCACCCTATTCCAGCTGGTGACAAAGACCGACACCGCCTTGTGCCGCAGACCTTTGACATGCGCCTCAAGCTTTTCGACCGGTGTCAGGGTGCCGTCGACCCAAGCGGGGATATGGATGGTCATACATGTGTCTCCGAGACAAGACCGGCGAGATGGCGCAGGTTCTTGAAGCCGATCTTGAGATGCGCCATCGGCCGTGCCTTGACCAGCTTCTTGTTCATGTAGGCCTCGAAGGTCAAGCGCTGCACGTCGATGTCATGGCAGAGCGAGACAAAGCGTTCGCGCCGGCTGTCGGATTTGTAATAGGCGTCCTGCATGGCGCCGAGCACGCGGAAGACCTGTTTGTGTTCCCGCATGAAGAGTTTGCGCGCCAACGCGAGGTCGGTGATCCGGCCCGAGGCCAAGGTAGCGGCACAGGCGGAGGCGGCATGACGGCCACCGATCATCGCGTAGTAGATGCCTTCGCCCGATGAGGGGGCGACCACGCCAGCGGCGTCGCCCGCCAGCACGACGTCGCGCGCGTTGTCCCAGAAACGCAGCGGTTTCAGCGGGATTGGCGCGCCTTCTTTGCGCAGGGTTTCGCACTCTGCGAGGCCTGAGGAGGCGCGCAAGGCGGCGGTCGCCTCTTTCAGATCGACCGACGGCACATAAGTGCCCATGCCGACGCTGGCGGATTTTCCGTGTGGAAAGACCCAGCCGTAGAAATCTGGGCTGATGCTGCCGTCATAGATCACGTCACAGCGCATCGGGTCGTAGTGGTCGTTGGCCTCGGGCGCGGCGATGATCTCGTGATAGGCGAAGACCAGTGGGGTTTTGTCACCGCCGACGATTTCCTGCGCGGCAACGCGGGATTTCGCGCCATCGGCGCCGATGATCAGGCGGGTCTGCAGCCGCACCTCTTCGCCGCTGGCCTTGTCGCGATAGACCACCCATTTGTCTTTGCCCTCGCGGTCGATGCGCACAAAGGTGCCGGTAAAGCGTTCGGCCCCCGCGGCTTCGGCGCGGTCGCGCAGCATCGGGTCGAAATCCTTGCGGTCGACCATGCCGACAAAACCGTTTTCGATCGGGATATCCACCTGCCGTCCGGTGGGCGAGATCATGCGCGCGGTGTTCACTTTGGCGACAAGATGCTCATCGGTGATGTGGAAATCCTGCATCAGCCGGGGCGGGATCGCGCCGCCGCAGGGTTTGATCCGGCCTTCGCGGTCGATCAGGGCCACGTGGTAGCCAGACCGGGCGAGGTCTTCTGCGGCGGTTGCTCCGGACGGGCCACCGCCCACGACGACAACGTCAAACATGATCATTCTCCTGGAACCAGTTCGGGATGGGCCGGGCGCCCCTCCATGATGCGGATTGCCATATAGGCGGCGGCGACAAACAGCGCGGCTTCGGCCAGAAACACGCTGCCAAAGGCAGTGGCGTTGGGCAGGATGAGGCGCATCCCGTCAACGGCGGCGGCGCCCAGCAGGCCGCCGAACCCGGCGGCAATGGCCTGCGCCGCGCCCCATAGCCCCATGCGGGTGCCTTCGCGTTTCTCGCGGCCTTGTCCGGCCAGCGCCATCATCGATCCGATGGCGGCGACAGCAAAAACCCCGTTGAAGAAGCCAAGCGTCACCACGGCAGAAGACAGCAAGGTTTTCGACCCTGTTCCGCCCAAACCGGCGATGGCGGCAAGGGTCAGCGCCGAGCCCATGCAGCCCAGCACCACCCAGTTGCGAAGCGATCCTATCCGTAGGCCGGTGGCGGCGATGCCGACGACCAGCATGCCGATGAACACGCCGCCGTTCTGCAGGCCGGACATCTGTGTCGACTCGCCCGGGGTGAAGCCGAAGACCAGCCCGGCATAGGGCTCAAGGATCAGTTCCTGCATGAAATAGGCGGTCATTGATAGAAAGACAAAGATGGTGAAGATGCGCGCTGCGGGTTCGGACCAGACTTCGGCCAGGCCTTGGCGGAAGGGGACCTGGTTAGGCTCGGGCGTGAAGTGCAATCCGCGTTCGATGCGCAATGTGGCGAGGATCGAAAGGGCGAAGGCGCCCGTGGCGACGATGGCCACAACCCGGATCAGCAGGGCAGGGGTATAGGGGTCGAGGAATGCACCCACGACACCGGCCGTCATGGCGATGCCAAAGATCATCATCAGCCAGGTGATCGTCGCCGCCGCAGCCCGGCGGTGGGGGATGGTGGCGGTGGCCAAAAGCGCCAGAACGGAGGTGCCCGCCGCGCCGGCGCCAAGGCCGATCATCGCATAGGCGATGACAGACAGGATAAGGCCCCAAATCAGGCTCTGTTCCAGCAGAACAACGCCACAGGCGGCGGCAAAACCACCCAAAGCAAGGATGGCCATACCTCGGTGAATCCAGCGGGTGCGGTTGCCGCCTTTGTCCGACAGGAAGCCCCAGTTGGGCCGGGTGATCTGAATACCGTAATGCAGGCCGACAAGCAGCCCGGGCAGCATCGCCGGCAGCGCGAGTTCGACTACCATCAGTCGGTTTAGGGTCGAAGTGGTTAGCACAACAATGGCGCCCAGCGCCATCTGCACGAGGCCCAGCCGAACAATCCCGATCCAGCCCAAGGTCATGGCAGCACCTCAAGCCCGCGCAGGGCAAAGGCCGACACCATCATGCCCGAGATATACATCACAACGCCGGTGCCGTTGTACCAGGGCGCCTTGGCCTTTGGGTCACGCAGCATCACCGTCATGGCCCAGATCTGGCCCAGCGCCAGGATCAGCACAGCGGTCGCGTGTACCGGGCGGCCCCAGCTGGCGAGCGCTAGGATAACCAGAGCCTGTGGAACGATCATGACGATACAGGCGATTTTCGCCGCCAGTTCCGGGCCCAAGGTGACAGGCAGGGAGTTCACGCCCATCTGGCGATCCCCTTCCAATGCCTTGAAGTCGTTCAACGTCATGATCCCATGCGCGCCGATGCCGTAGAGCGCGGCGATCAGGATGATCTGCGGGCTGGGCAGCGCCTGCGCCAAGACGGCGGCGCCTGTGAACCAGGGCAGGGTTTCGTAGCTAAGCCCGACCAATCCCGGCCCCCACCAGCCCGAACGCTTCAACCGTACCGGTTCCGCCGAATAGGCCCACGCGGCGAGCACGCCTACGCAGGTGGCGACAAAACCCCAGAGGCCCAGTAGGGAACCGACGGCCAAAGACAGCGCCGACATCGCCAACGCAATCCACAAGCCCCAACGCCCGGGGATCCGGCCCGAGGGGATCGGGCGGTCGGGTTCGTTGATGGCATCCACATGCCGGTCACACCAATCATTGGCGGCCTGGCTCATCCCACAGACAATCGGCCCGGCCAGGATCACACCCAAGAGGGCGAGCACCCAGTGTTCGCCGAAGGATGCGCCAGTCGAGACCATACCGCACAGATACGCCCACATCGGCGGGAACCATGTCACCGGTTTGATCAGCTGCAGCATGGCAGCCGGCTCGGGCGTCTGACGAATGTGTAAACTTATGCTGACAGTCATGTGTCAACTAGACACGACATTTCGAGTCGGCGCAAGAAAAAGCCACTGCCTGCGACGATGCCGACGGGGTTTTCCAGAGGGGTAAGAGAGGCTGTCAGACGCGGGCTTAGTCTTCGACGTCCGCGTCTTTGTTCAACAGGCCATATTTGCGCAGTTTGACATAGAGGCTCTGCCGCGACAGGCCGAGCATTTCCGCTGCCGCCACGCGGTTGTTGCGCGTCAGGTTTACCGCGGTCTCGATGCACATCTTTTCGACGACATCCGTGGTTTCCGACACGATTTCCTTGAGCGTGGCAGAGCCGACAAGCTCCATCACGTTGCGGCTCGATTCCTCGGTCGTCTGCACCGGCGTCTTGCGGATCGCGTCGACCCGGCTGGCGTCGCGGATGACAAAGCCGAGCTCGGGTTCCGAGCGGTCATTGAGATAGGTCACCGACATCTCGACCGCGGTCTTGGCGCCGAATTCGTTCATGATCTTGGTGGAATACATCCGCATCTGACCAGCACGGCGGGCGTTTTCGATCAGCACGCTCATATCGATCTGGCCCCGACCCAGGAAATCCCCCAGGTTGCGGCCTTTGACATCCACCAGATGCGCTGCGTCGACCAGATCGAGAAAGCTGTCATTGCAGGTGTCGATCTGCCCGGTCACCGAGGTAAACACCATCGCGTCTGAGCTTTTCTCGAACAGCACATTCAGGTTGAAGCCCAGGCCATCCAGCTGCGCCATCGTTTCATCGGCGCTGGTGACCCGGCAGATCAGCACACGTTCCCCGGCTGCGCGGAACACGTTGGGCACGATCACCACGCGCTGGCGGTTGCGCCGGGTAACAACGTCGAAGCCCGACGTGTTTTCCGAGATCGCGGTATTCACCAGGCTTTCGATGAACTCTTCGCGCCGCTTGTCGCGGAACTCCTGAGAGAACGACGCCCCGATCAGATCGTCGCGTGTTGACCCGATCAGCGCGGCCGCGGGTTCGTTCAGATCCTTGATGGTGCCGTCATTGACCGACACAAAGACGATGGCGTCCCGCACACTGCGCAGCAGTAAGCGATAGCGCGCGTCGAACTCGCGTCGCGCTTCATAGCCTTGCTCCAGCGACATCTGCGCCTGCACCAGCTGTTGCTGCGTTTCAGCGATTGGGCGCAGATCACGGCCCAGCAGCAACAGGTTATTTTCATTGCCAAAGGGATGAAAGCTGTAGCGTACAGGGAATTCCCACACCGCGTTGTCGGTGTGGTTCAACTCGACCGATTTCAGCAGGGTTTCCCCGCGCGCAAAGGCATCGAGCACCGCCTGCAGCTTGGGCGTGCTTTCGGTTGTCAGAAACTCGCTGACTTGCCGACCTTCCCAATGGTCGAGATTGCCAAAGCTGGCATTCGCCGGGTTAATCAACACAGAGAGGATTTTACCCTCTGCCGTTACAACCAGAGCAATATCTGAGGCGGCAGAGATGAGACTGGACAGGAACTCCGGTTCAATCAGGGGAACAGATCCACTGCTCCAAAAGCTTGATCCGTTGCTATTCATCCTATCGTGCCACAGACCTGGTCGTAAGCCTCTTCTTGTCGCAAAGCTTGAACGCAACCTTTACATCACGCGTCACCAGATCGACCCCGGTCTTTTCCTTGACGCGGTCGGTGAGGTTCAGCACCAGGCCGCCAAGCGCTATCGGGGGGGTCACGTTCAGCCCAGCCCGGATGCGTTTAACCATATTGGCAACTGTTGCAAGCCCGTCCGTACGGGAACAGGAGAACATCACCAAATCATAGTGTTCATCCATCAACACCCGCAGGATCGTGCTGGCATCCGGCCCGAACAAAAGCCGCACCGACGCCCCCATCCGCCGCAATTGCGCCGTCGCCACATGGGGCCCAAGCGTATGCGTGTCGTTGGAAAGCAGGATCAGCAGCGTGTTGACGCCTTCGGCATGTTCGGCCGGCTTGGCCGACCAGGGCGGCGCCAGTAGCGTCAGCAGACCCTGAAGACGCGCGGTGGCGATTGTGACCTTGGCAAAGCCAATAGCATCGTCGGACCACATCACCCCCAATTCGCGGGCCGCTTCGGGGATGTAGATGTCGACGATCTGTTCGGGCGCTACGCGGCTGTCCTTGAGATCGTTCAGCAGCATCTCGGCATTGAACGCGCCATCGCGCAGCGTCGCCTTGACCAGTTTGTGGACCACGCTGGTTCGGATGGTCTGCGCCGTCACATCGGCCTTGTCATTGAGAACCGAGATCACCGCCGACGCCAACGCCGAGATGTCCGGGCGCGCGTCATCGTCCAGACCGCGGTCGTCCGAGCTGTTGTCTGTTGCCATATCAAAACCCTCGCAACTCCATTGCTCGGACCAGATTTGGCGTAGCCAGCCCAAAGAGCGCTGTCATTGTCGGAGACGGTGGACAAAATGTCAAAAGGAATTGACACTTTGTCCTCTAGCTGAGCGATATCAGGGGCATACCCCCTCAAAAACGGCCTTAAATTACTGGATTTTTCCGATATCCACACAGAATCAGACAAATCCGCGCAGATTCCAAAGTGTCCAGTTTCAGAGTGTAAGTTTTAATTGACACTTTTGGGCGTCGCCCTGTACGCTCTCCCTGTCATGTGCACGGAATCGATGATGTCTGCCACCAATACAGAAGAATCGGGGGGAGTGTTCCTTTACACGCCCGAAGAACGCGCAAGGCGCGATTCCAGCGTCTGGACCCTGATTCAGGGGATTCTGGCGCCGCTGCAGTTCATCGCCTTCATCATCTCGCTGGTCCTGGTGCTGCGCTACCTGGCTTGGGATGTGGGCTATCAGGCGGCCACGGTGTCGATCCTAATTAAGACCGCGTTTCTCTACATCATCATGATCACCGGCGCGATTTGGGAAAAGGTCGTGTTTGGCCAGTACCTCTTTGCGCCCGCCTTCTTCTGGGAGGATGTGTTCAGCTTTGTCGTGATCGCGTTGCACACAGCTTATATATGGGCGCTCTGGACACAGGCGCTGACCCCGACGGAATTAATGTGGCTCGCGCTGGCCGCGTACGCCGCCTATGTGATCAACGCCGGGCAGTTCCTTTTGAAACTGCGCGCCGCGCGTCTCCAGCAGGAGGCGATGGCATGACCGACCGTTTCGCCCCACCCCCCAGCCGCGGCTGTTCGAACACGCCGGTTCTGAAGGAACGTGGCCAGCACGAGGTGTTCTGCGGTCTCACCGGCATCATCTGGCTGCATCGCAAGATGCAGGATGCGTTCTTTCTGGTCGTCGGCTCGCGCACTTGCGCGCATCTGCTGCAATCAGCGGCGGGTGTGATGATCTTTGCCGAACCGCGCTTTGCCACCGCCGTGCTCGAGGAAACCGATCTGGCCGGGATGGCCGACGCGCAGGAAGAGCTGGACCGCGTCGTGACCGAGTTGTTGCAGCGCCGGCCCGATATCAAGCAGCTTTTCCTCGTCGGTTCGTGCCCGTCTGAGGTCATCAAGCTCGACCTGGCCAAGGCGGCCGAACGGATGAGCGCGCAGTTTGCGCCGCATGTGCGGGTGCTGAACTACTCCGGCTCGGGGATCGAGACCACCTTTACCCAGGGCGAGGACGCCTGCCTGGCCGCCATGGTGCCGGTGCTGCCCGCCAGCGATGCGCGGGAATTGCTGCTGGTCGGCGCGCTGCCGGACGTGGTCGAGGAACAGGCGATCGGTCTTTTGGAGGCGATGGGCATCGGCCCAATCCGTGTGCTGCCTGCGCCCAACCGCGACAGCGAATACGGCGTGGGGCCCAACACGGTCTTTGCGCTGACGCAACCCTTCCTGACCGACACCCATGCCGCCCTTGGGCGCCGCGGCGCCCGTCACATCGCGGCCCCGTTCCCCTTTGGTGAAGAGGGCACCACCCAGTGGCTTTGGGCCATCGCGCAGGAATTCGGTGTCTCGCCCGAGAAATTCGCCGAGGTCACCGAAAAGCCCCGCGCCCGCGCCCGCAAAGCCATCGCGCAGGCCTCCGAGGTGCTGAACGGCGGATCGGTTTTCTTCTTCCCCGACAGCCAGCTGGAAATCCCGCTGGCACGGTTCCTGACCCGCGAATGCGGGATGCAGGCCATCGAGGTTGGCGCGCCGTTCATTCACCGGGAAATCATGACGCCGGATCTTGATCTGTTGGCCGATGGTCCGACACTCGCCGAAGGACAAGACGTCGACAAACAGCTGGAACGCTGCCGCGCCGCCCGGCCCAACCTGACGGTCTGTGGCCTGGGCCTCGCCAACCCGCTTGAGGCCGAAGGCATGACCACCAAGTGGGCCATCGAGCTCGTCTTCACCCCGGTGCATTTCTACGAACAGGCGGGTGACCTGGCCGGCCTCTTCTCGCGCCCGCTGCGCCGCCGCGCGCTCCTGCAGCAGGAGGCCGCGGAATGAAGCTGACGGTCTGGACATATGAAGGCCCGCCGCATGTCGGCGCCATGCGCGTCGCGACCGGCATGAAGGGTCTGCACTACGTGCTGCACGCGCCGCAGGGCGACACCTATGCCGATCTGCTCTTTACGATGATCGAACGCCGCAACCACCGCCCGCCGGTGACCTACACCACCTTCCAGGCCCGCGACCTGGGCAGTGACACCGCGCATCTCTTCAAGACCGCCTGCCTTGAGGCTTATGACCGGTTTCAACCTGAGGCGATCATTGTCGGTGCGTCCTGCACCGCCGAGCTGATCCAGGACGATCCCGGTGGCATGTCGGAAACCCTGGGCCTGCCGGTGCCGGCGATCCCGCTGGAGCTGCCCAGCTACCAGCGCAAGGAAAACTTCGGCGCCGACGAAACGTTTTACCAGATAGTCAAAACACTGGCGAAACCGGTGGAAAAGACCGCGCGGGTCACCGCCAACCTGATCGGCCCGACCGGTCTGGGTTTCCGCCACCGCGACGACATCACCGAGGTCACCGGCCTGCTGATGGAGATGGGGGTCGAGGTGAACGTGGTCGCACCGATGACGGCCAGACCGTCCGATATCGCCCGGCTGGGCGCAGCGCATTTCAACGTGCTGATGTATCCCGAAACGGCCGAAACCGCCGCCCGCTGGATGGAGCGCGAGTTTGATCAGCCCTACACCAAGACCGTGCCAATTGGCGTGGGCGCCACCCTGGATTTCGTCGCCGAAGTGGCGAAACTGGCAGGGGTAGAGCCGAAACTGGATGAAACCCGCCTGCGGATGCCCTGGTATTCGGCCAGCGTCGATAGCACCTATCTGACTGGCAAACGTGTGTTCCTCTTTGGTGATGGTACGCATGTTGCCGCTTGCGCCCGCATCGCGCGGAACGAGATGGGGTTCGAGGTCGTCGGCCTTGGGTGTTACAACCGCGAACAGGCCCGCCTGATCCGCTCGGTCGCCAAGGATTTCGGCGTCGAGCCTTTGATCACCGATGATTACCTCGAGGTCGAACGCCGCATCGAAGAGCTGGCACCCGAACTGATCCTCGGCACCCAGATGGAGCGCCATATCGGCAAGCGGCTGGGCATTCCCTGCGCCGTGATCTCGGCTCCCGTGCATGTGCAGGATTTCCCCGCGCGCTATTCGCCTCAGATGGGGATCGAAGGCGCCAACGTGATCTTCGACACTTGGGTGCATCCGCTGGTCATGGGTCTGGAAGAGCACCTGCTGACCATGTTCCGCGAGGATTTCGAGTTCTATGATGAGGCAGGTGCCTCGCATCACGGGCACAAAGCCAAACCGCGTCCCGTGGAGGATACCCGTCCCGGGCTTGACCCGGGACCTCAGGTAGCAACCAACAGTGAGGCCCCGGATCAAGTCCGGGGCACGGGCAGCATTGAAGTCGTGTGGCTGCCTGCGGCGGAAAAAGAGCTCAAGAAAATCCCGTTCTTCGTGCGCGGCAAGGCCCGGCGCAACACCGAAACCTTCGCCGCCGAACGCGGCGTGGCCGAGATTTCCGTCGATACGCTTTACGAGGCCAAGGCCCATTATGCGCGATAGTTTCGAGCATATCCCGGCGTATAACATCGCCATCATCACGCTGGACAGCCACGCCGCCGGCCCGGTGGCGCGCGCGTCTTTGCGTCTGGCGCAGGACTTCCCGGGCCTGATCGTCACGGTACACGCTGCCGCCGAATGGGCCGAAAACCCTCAGGCGCTGGTCGAAGCGAAAACAGCCATCGCCAACGCCCATATGATCGTCGCCAACCTGCTGTTCCTCGAAGAGCACGTCAAACCAATCATCGACGATCTGCACGCCGCGCGGGACCGCGTCGACGGCATGATTGGCGTGATCGCTGATGGTGAGATCATCAAGCTGACCAAGCTGGGCAAGCTCGATATGTCAGCGCCTGCCTCGGGGCTCATGAAGATCCTCAAGACGCTCAAGCCGAAATCAAAAGCGTCGGAGACGGAAAAGGGCGAAAAGCGCATGCAGCAGCTGCGCCGCCTGCCCAAGATCCTCAAACTCATCCCCGGCAAGGCGCAGGATCTGCGCAGCTGGTTCCTGGTGATGCAGTACTGGCTGGGCGGGTCGGACGACAATATCGAACAGATGGTCCGTTACCTGCTGGGCAAATACGCCAACGGCCGGCAGGAATGGCTGGGGGCCGAGGGCGCGCTGCCGGTGGAATACCCCGATGTGGCTCTGTATCATCCCGATTTGCCCCATCGCATCACCGAGGACGCGCGCGACATCCCCGGTCCAGCGCAACCGGTGGCCACTGTCGGCCTCTTGATGATGCGGTCTTATGTGCTGTCGAACGACACCGCGCATTACGACGCGGTGATCCGCGCGTTTGAGGCCAAGGGCATGCGCGTGTTGCCTGCCTTTGCCGCTGGCTTGGACGGACGTCCGGCCATTGATGCGTTTTTTCGCGACGAACACGGCGTGAAGATCGACGCGATGGTGTCGCTGACCGGGTTCAGCCTGGTGGGCGGGCCGGCCTATAATGACAGCAAGGCCGCCGTGGATGTGCTCAAGGGCCTCGACATCCCTTACATCGCTGCGCATCCGCTGGAGTTCCAGACGCTGGGGCAGTGGGCCTGTTCCGATCAGGGGCTGGGGCCGATCGAGACCACGATGCTGATCGCGCTGCCCGAGCTGGATGGTGCGACCTCGCCAACAGTATTTGGTGGGCGGCACGGGCCCGAGGGTTGCCAGGGCTGCAGCTATGCCTGCCCGATCTCATCCGAAACCAAGGAAATGGCCCCGTGCCGTGAGCGGATCGATAGCCTTGCGGAAAAGGCGCTGCGCTTTGCCAGCCTGCGCCGCAAGCAGAACGTTGAAAAGAACGTGGCGGTGGTGCTGTTTGGCTTTCCGCCCAATGCCGGCGCCGTCGGCACCGCGGCTTATCTGAGTGTCTTTGAAAGCCTGCACAACACGCTGTTGGCGATGCAGGGGCAGGGCTATGACCTTGAGGTGCCCGACACGGTTGAGGCGCTGCGCGACGCCGTGCTTGAAGGCAATGCGCGGCAGTACGGCCAAGAGGCCAATGTCGCCGCGCATGTGGACGCCGACACCATCGTGCGCACTACGCCGCCCTTGAAAGCCATCGAGGCGGTTTGGGGGCCGGCGCCGGGCCGCGTGCAATCGGATGGGCGCGGCGTATTTGTGCTGGGCAAGCAGTTCGGCAAGGTCTTTGTCGGGGTGCAGCCGACCTTCGGCTACGAAGGCGACCCGATGCGCCTTCTGTTCGAAAAGGGCTTTGCCCCGACGCATGCGTTTGTGACGTTCTATCTGTGGCTGCGCAACCAGTTCCAGGCCGACGTGGTGCTGCATTTCGGCATGCACGGCGCTTTGGAATTCATGCCCGGCAAGCAGGCCGGGCTAGGCGCCCGCGACTGGCCCGACCGGCTGATCGGAGAGATGCCGAACGTCTATCTTTACGCGTCGAACAACCCGTCCGAGGCGTCGTTGGCCAAGCGCCGTTCGGGGGCTGTGACGATCACCCATCTGACACCGCCTTTGGCGCAATCGGGGCTCTATAAAGGTCTGCAAGAGCTGAAAGACAGCCTGACCCGCTGGCGCGCCCTAGAGCCGGGTGATGCGGCGCGGGATGAGCTTGAGGTGCTGATCGCCGAACAGGCGGATGCCGTCGACATGGCGGGCATTGCGCCCGACGCTTTGTGGTTGAAGCTTCTCGAGACCGAAGACGCGTTGATCCCTGATGGGCTGCACGTGCTGGGCAAGGGTTTCTCCGATGCCGCGCGGGCGGAGTATCTGGGGCTAATCGATGGGGTCGATGACGACACCCGCGCACGCGTTGATGCGCTGCTGCAAGAGCAAACCGAGATCCCGGCGCTGCTGCGCGCTCTGGACGGTCGCTATATCGCGCCGGTGCCGGGTGGTGACCTGATCCGCTCGACCGAGGTGCTGCCGACCGGGCGCAACATCCACGCCTTTGATCCCTTCCGCATGCCCACCGAATTTGCCTGCCGTGACGGGGCAAAACAGGCTCAATTGCTACTGGAAACGCATGACACCCTGCCGCGCACCGTGGCTCTGGTGCTGTGGGGGTCGGACAATATCAAGAGTGACGGCGCGCCCTTGGCGCAAGCCTTGGCGCTGATCGGGGCCAAGCCGCGGTTTGACAGCTTTGGCCGGATTTCTGGCGCTGATCTGATCCCGCTTGAGGAACTCGGGCGGCCACGGATCGACGTGGTGATGACCCTGTCGGGCATCTTCCGCGACCTGCTGCCCTTGCAGACCCGTATGCTGGCCGAAGCGGCCCTGCGCGCGGCCGAGGCGGATGAGCCTTTGGAGCAGAACTTCATCCGGGCGCATGCTCTGGCCTATATGGATGAACATGGCTGCGACCTTGAAACCGCGGCGTTGCGGGTGTTTTCCAATGCCGAGGGCGCCTATGGGTCAAACGTCAACGCCTTGGTCGACAGTTCCGCCTTTGGCGAAGAGGACGAGCTGGCCGATGCCTATGAAGCGCGCAAGAGCTTTGCCTACGGTGTGAACGGTAAAGCCAGCGCCAATGCGCAGCTGCTGCAGAGCCAGCTGAAGACTGTTGAGGTCGCTTATCAGAACCTTGAATCGGTTGAGTTGGGCGTGACCACGGTTGATCATTACTTTGACACGCTGGGCGGCATCGCCCGCGCGGTGAAACGTGCCCGCGGGGGTGAAGATGCCAGCATCTACATTTCCGACACCACGCGCGGGGCGGGCAAGATGCGCAGCCTTGCCGACCAACTGGCGCTTGAGACGCGCAGCCGCAGCCTGAACCCGAAATGGTTTGAGGGCATGCTCAAGCATGGCTCCGAAGGGGTACGCCAGATCGAGGCGCAGGTGACCAACACCATGGGCTGGTCGGCAACGACCGGTGAGGTGGAACCCTGGGTCTATCAGCGCATTTCCGAGACCTATGTGCTCGATCCCGAGATGCGAGACCGGCTGGCCGAGCTCAACCCGACGGCGTCGAGCCGGATGGCGAACCGTCTTCTGGAAGCACATGACCGCAACTATTGGCAACCGGATGCCGAAACTCTGGCGGCGCTGCAGGACGCGGCGGATGCGCTGGAAGACCGGCTGGAAGGGATCGCGGCGGAATGACGGATGTGAACGCATATGGCCGGTGTCGGAGTGGGGGCCAGCCCGTCGTCCATTGGGCTCGAACCAATGGCGCCACAAAGGA
>JAAUYB010063625.1_pt1 | contig 19943 bp, 15 predicted proteins | sample 7278071 | NCBI WGS metagenome assembly JAAUYB01 (sample SAMN14350121, study PRJNA611818) | marine sediment metagenome | isolation source: surface marine sediment (1.8m) | place: French Polynesia: Moorea | collected 2018-08
CATCCATGAATTTCCCGAAATTCTTCGGCACCTCGGCGTCAGCTCCTCACGGCGCGGGGATCGCCGCCCTGTTCTTGGACGCCTTCCCCGAAATCCCGACGGACAGCACGGTTGACATCTTCCGGTCTACCGCGCTCGATATCGAGGCGCCGGGTTTCGACCGCGATTCCGGCAACGGCATCCTGACGGCGGATGAAGCCCTGGGCGCAAACATCTTCGCCGACGGTTTCGAGTCCGGCGATACCTCCGCGTGGACATCGACCGTGCCCAGGCGGTAGGATCGGGGTATTCCTTTGAGCTCCGTGGGAGCGAACATCCAACAAAGTAATTAAAGCAAGCTATGGGGTCTTCCCGGGAGCGCCCGCGTCTCGCGGGCTGCAAGCGATGCGACGAAGGAGCGAGCGCGAATTGCAATGAGCTTTCGGGTACCATTTAAAGACACGGTAGAGCGAGCCGCCTAATTTCGCCATGGCGAAATGAACGGCTTGCAGCCCGCGAGACGCGGGCGCGCCCGGGAATACCTCATAGCTTGCTTTAACTACTTTGTTGGATGTTCACTCCCTCGGCGCGCCCGGGAATACCTCATCGTTGGGGTTTATGGGTTCCGGCTGTCGCCGTGGTTGTTGGACGGGTTGTCATTCAACCCGGCGAATCGTGGGCGCTTTCGGCCCACGGGCGATCTACAATGGTGAGGCCCGGATTGACAACTAAAATCAACAAATTGAGTTGGTGGTTTGGGGACGCGGGGCAAAAAGCAGCTGATTTCTTTGATCCTTGCCTTTCCGGATCGAAGAATCCGGCCCGATTTCTCGATTCAAAAAGTTGGGGAGCAAAGAATCGGTCCTCATTCTTGGGACACTGAAAAGCCAGGAGCAAAGAATCGGATCTCATTCTTTGCTCCTGACTTTTCCGGGTCAAGGACCCACAACTGATTTCTTTCACATTACTTTTCAGGGCGCAAAGAATCGGTTTCGATTCTTTGCTCCTGACTTTTCCGGGTCAAGGAATGAGGCCTATTTCTTTGCCCCTGACTTTTCCGGGTCGAAGAATCAACCGCAAAACATCGACACCTGGTTTTCAAGTACAACGGATGACAACCGGGAATGAGACCCTGAGAACCCTCGATCGACAACCCAAGATCGATTTCCGCCTCCCCGCGTGGGGGAGGCGGGCTCCGGATGGGTTAGCGGGTTACTTTTTCCGCAATGGTTTCCCGGCCGTCGGAAAAGACGTGAATTCCCGTGATCTTACCGTCGGCGTTCAGCTGGAATTCGGCGATGATCCTGCGCTCGCGGTTGAGGAAGAGGTTTTTTCCCTGGGGGTACAGGCGTCCCTCGATACCCTTGTAGCGTACCCGCAGGTAACCGTCACCCGGCGTGATGACCGCGTCGCCTTCCGACAGGCTGTAGGTTCCGGCGTAGGCTTTTAATTGGGTTTGGGTCAAGGGCGTTGCGGCCCACTCCGTTTTTTTGCTCGAGGGGTACACCCTTGTGGATTTCACCTGTTCGCCGCGCATAAAGGCCAGCACCTTTTGAATGACGCCGGGTTGCCCCAAGATTCTTCTGCCGTGGCCCTTGTCCTCAACTGTTACCAGGACCGCGTTGCGCAGGGTTTCCCCAACCTCTTCGGCGTTCCCCGGCGGGGTGCGGCCGTCCATGGCGCCGTTGACCATCAGCACGGGGACACTGGAGACAAGAGGGGCGCGGAAATCGTCGCCGAGGTCCAGCTCCGCCAGTTCATCCATGGCGATGTGCAGGCAGCGGTTGGCGGCGTCGCCCAGCAGGGTCTCGTCTCGTTGGCGCATGACAGCGGCCAGGCGCTCTTTACTGACCCCGGAGGCGATATCGGTCAGGGCTGCCGTGGTGCTGATCAGGCGCTTGTTCCGCAACCGGGCGACCCGGGACGCTACCCTACTGAAATCGCCGTTGAGCATCTGCATGTAACCCCTGGGAATATCGGTCATGGACTTCGGGCCGTACAAGGCTTTAGCGGTCAGCAGTTGGATGTCGTAGGCGCCGATGACCAGGGTTTGCTCGAACCCGTTGTCGTCGGTGATCGTGGTGGTATGGGGGTTCTCTTCCAGGCTTTGCAGTACCGTGGTCATGATGTCCAGCAGGCGATTGCCTTGCAGGACGGGGAGCCCGGCGGTTTTCCGGTCCAGTTCTTCCAACAGGGCCTGGCTGTCCGCGGGTAGTTTCAGGGTGTGGTCGGGACCCTCGATGCCGTTCAGCAGCAGGCGTTCCACGTGTTCGCCGTGACGACGCAAGACGCTGAAGGCCAGGTGGCCGCCGTAACTGCCGCCCCAGATAGCGATGCGGTCGGCGCCGATGTACTGACGGAGCGCGTCCACATCGTCGGCGTTTTCCTCGGTGTTCCAAGCGGTCATATCGATGCCCCGGTCCTGCCACCATTCGGCGCAGGCGCGGGCGACCTCACGGGCTCGGGCTTCCCATTCCTCGCGGCTGTAGGCGCGGTCATAGGCCATGCCCTTGTCCTCGGGGCACATGGGTAGGTCGCCCGACATGCCGGTGCCGCGCCGGTCCAGGGCGATCACGTCGCGTTCCTCCAGCAGCGGCAGCACCAGGTCGATCAGGCCGCCGCGAATGCTCTTGATGCCCGAGGAGCCGGACCCGTCGGAAAGGTAGATAACCGGGGGTTTGGGGTTGGGGTTGTCCGTGCGCAACCACAGAAAACTCAGGGTCAGTTGGGGGCTGTCCTGTCGATTGCGGTTTTCGGGTACTTTGAAGGTGTGAATCTCGCCGGGCAGGGTGTAGCCGTTCGGGCCTTTTAGTTTAACCGTTCTGGCGTCGGCGGCGGCAAGCGCGGGGACTAAGAGTAATGTCAACAAAAATCGGAACATGATGAACCTCCTTGGCATGTTGCGTCATGCATAGACTACGTGCGGTTCCGGTCTTGCTGTACGGGGGTTCCTGTGAACGGCTCCAGGAATGTGTCAACGACTCGGACATCGGGGGCGGGGTTTGTTATGCTTGATACGGCACAGCACGCCCGGAGCGTTTATGACCCGTTTTGCACTCATATGGTTGATGATGCCGGCCCTGCCGCTCTGGGCGCAGGACAGCGTGCGCGTGCAGCGGGTGGTCTACCACAAGGGCGATCAACGGGCATGGGCCTCGCCCGATTTCGACGACAGCGATTGGAAGCCGTTGCGCCCCTACCTTCGCAAGCAGGAAACCTATCGGGGAGCGCTGTGGATTCGGGCGAAAATCACACCGGGCAAGCGCTCCGACCCACGTCCGCGAGCGCTTCGCATTGTGGCGACCGCCAACTACCAGGTTTTCTGGGACGGCCGTTTCCTGGGCGGCAACGGCCGGGTTTCGGCCAAATCCGGCTACCCGCCGGGTCGTACCGAAACCATTATTCCGGTTCCCGATGATCTGGATACGCCCGAGACCCACCTGCTGGCCTTGCGCATCTCCACCCATCTCGGCGACGGCAAGCTGCGCCTGATGGAACCGCGCTTCGACCGGTTGGACAGGCTGATTCACGACTCGCGCATGGCGCTGATTCCCATGAGCCTGCTCAGTTCCTTTCTGGTGGTCGGCCTGTACTTTCTCTTCACCGGTCGGGTGGACAGCCGCCAGGGCGCTTTGAGACTGTTCGGCGCGCTTTGCGTCATGGTGGGGACCTTGTTCTTCCTCGAATACTGGCGCTTGTTGGGTTATCCCTATCACCTGCATCGGCCGCGTACGTTGATCATCAACGCGCTGACCATGATGGTTTCGGTGATGCTGCCCCTGTTCTTCTTCACTCGCTACGCTGTTCCGGGTAGGATGCGTTGGACGGCTTTGGCCGTCATTCCGATGATCTGGGCCTGGTTCGGTCACCAGGATCCTGACCTGCGCAACGCGGTATTTTTTGTCTCGGGCCTGTCGCTCTCGCTTGCCGCAACCCTGTGGGCGGTTTGGCGCCGCCGGCCCCACGCGGGTTTCGGGCTGACCGGTTGCCTGACTGCCGCCGCCGGGGTGTGGTTCGCCAGGGATCAGTTCGTCGAACTGCATTTCTATACCAGCTTCTTGTGTTTGATGTTGCTGATGTTGGCGTCCACCGCGCTCCAACTCAGAGCCCTGCGCCGCCGGCACGAAGAGGCCCGCCTGAACGCTTCGCGCTTGGAAAACGAGTTACTGCGTCGTCACCTGCAACCGCATTTCATGATGAACAGCCTGACGGCCGTTCAGGAATGGATGGAGGAAGACCCGCCCACGGCATCCAGGCTGATCGAGGCCTTGGGGCAGGAAATGAGAACCCTGGCCCGGATCGCCGACCGCACCCTGATCCCGCTTAAGGAGGAGTTGGCCCTGTGTCGCGCGCACCTGACCGTGATGAGTTACCGCAAGGACTGGCATTTGGATCTAGAATGCAGCCTGGCCGTGGAGAATGTTCAGGTTCCGCCCGCCCTGTTGCACACGCTCATCGAAAACGGCATCACCCACGCGGCCGGCGAACCGCCGGGATTTGAACTGGTTAACGAACAGCTCGAAGGCGACGTCTGCTTCACGCTGACGACCCTGGGAACGCGACCGGGCGGCGGACAAGGCCAGGGCACCGGGCTGAAATATATCCGCTCCAGGTTGGAGGAAGCCTTTCCGGGCCGATGGTCTCTGGAGGAGAGCCCGCTGGAGAACGGTTGGGTGACCCGCATCCGCTTCCCGCTTCAGGAGGTATCGTCGTGAATGTCTTGATCGTGGAAGACGAGGCCGTCATTGCGCGCCGCATTCAACGCCTGCTGACGGAAGTCGCGGGCGACAGGGTGGACCGGATTCGAACCGCCGGCAGCTTCGACGAGGCAAAGGACTGGTTGGATCGGCATCCGGTGGACCTGTTGTTTCTGGACCTGAACCTGAACGGCCGCGACGGTTTCGACATCCTGAAACGCGCCGTGGCCCGATCCTTTCACACCGTGGTCATCTCGGCGCATACCGAGCGCGCCTTGGAAGCGTTTGAACACGGCGTGTTGGATTTTCTGGGAAAACCTTTCGGCCCCGAACGTTTGAAGAAGGCGCTGGACCGGTTTTTCGATACGGGGCGGCGCGCCGATTTCGCGGCGCGTTACCTGTCGGTGCGCAAGCATACCGGTTTGGTGCTCATCCCCCTGGCCGAAATTCGTTACCTGAAGGGCGCCAATACCTACGCGGAACTTCATCTGGAAGACGGCAGGACGGAACTGCACGCCAAGTCCCTCGAAAAAATTTCCGCGCTGTTGCCCGCGTGCTTCGAGCGCGTCCACAAAAGCTATATCGTGGACATGAACCGCGTTAAGGAGTTACGGGCGTTTACGGGCTCGCGCTACGAACTGGTCCTGGATGACGGTGCGACGTTGCCCGTGGGCAGGACGCGCTACAAGGTTCTCAAGGAAAAGATGGGCTGAAGCGGGACCGGCCGGAGCGGGTCCCGTACCAGACCGCTAACCCTTGGGCTTCAAGCCGATCTCCTCGATGGAGAAATCGCCTTCTTCATTGGTCCGAATGGCAAACAGCCGACCGGATTCGCCCAACAGGTCGCCGTTCTCGCCGCAATGGAAATTGAAACGCGCCTTGACCTGACCCTTTTCGTCGATCATGAACCCGGTGATGTCGCGGTAGAGGGGCGAGATGTTGAAGACCAGGAAGCCCTCTTTGCCGATAGAGATCACCCGTTGGTAGAACTGCTTCTGTTCGGGGAACTCCGCTTTCAGCCGGCCGGATTTCATACGCTCCTGGCTGTTGTACTCTTCTTTATCGGTCTGGGTGACTTCCATGCGGGGAATCTTGAAGCTGAGGTTTTTGGTGTTCTTGCCCTTGGCATCGTAGATACCGAAGCCGGCCGTTTCGGAATAGCCCGCGATGATACGGCGGTTGACGGCGTCGTAACCCACCACCGTGGAGGGCGAAAAAGCGGTAATGGTAATGGGACCGCGGGGTCGACCCCGGCCGCGACGACCGCGGGGCCGAAAGCCGGTGATTTCATTTTCCATCAACAGGGCCAGTTCCTTGCCCTCGCCGTCCAGGAGGCGAACCACCTCGCGCGGGCCGGCCTCGGTGAAGGTGCGCTGATAGAAGAGGAAGGTATTTTCGTCGATGGTCCAGAAGGCATTGGTGCGCGAACGTTGCGTCTTGAAGGGCAGGGCTTTTTGGAATTTCAGGTCGGCCAGGCCGAAGACGCTGATCTCCCGCCGGGCGCCGTCAAAAACATAAAGGCGCTCGCCGTAAACGGCAATGAACCCGGTTCCCGAACCGCGCCGCCCGGAAAAGGTAAACTCGCCGGGCGCCGAGCCGGAACTGCCGAAGGCTTTTTTGAAACTGCCGGACTTATCATAGATAAAAACGCGCTTGGCTTCGATATCCAGCACGTAGATCCCGCCCCTGGCGTCCACGGCCAGATCCACGGGCCTTTCGAAGAAGAGGTCGTCTTCCTCCGGCAGGGGCTCCAGGGTGAGCACGGTTTCCACGGCGACCGGGTCCACGGCCAACAGGGCAAAGAGCATAGCAAACATAAGGCACCTCGATGTTGAAGGATTTCCCAACCCTGGGAAGGCGATGTGACGTGACGAAAGGGTCGGCCTACCGAGAGGTCAATCCCTACCGGGTAGGACAAACGAGGCAGCCGAATGGTTGAACGCGCATAAAACCATCAGACCAGTCCTTCGAGAGAGTAGAGATCCACGGTACCTACCTGGCCGCGCAGGGTAATTGTCTTGATAAAAACCGGCTCACGCGGGCTTTCGCGTAGGATTTCGCGAACCTCATTGGTAAACAGGAGGGGGACTTTATTGTATTTGGTTTCACTTTCGATGCGGCTGGCCATATTGACCGTATTGCCGATCACGGCGAACTCGCTCCGCTCACGGGTGCCGATGGTGCCTACCGCCGCGGGTCCGGAATGCAGGCCGATGCCCAGCCGGAGGTTGGTTCCCTGGGATTTATTGAACTCGGGAAGGCGCTCCAGGATCTCCAACGAGCAGCGAATGGCATTGTCGGAGGTATGGTCGTCCTGGTTGTAACCGAAAACCAACATCACGCCGTCGCCCATGAAGCTTTTCACCAAACCGCCGTACTTGTGGACGATTTCCAAACTGTATTCATAGTAGGCCTTCAAGAAGGCAATCACCTCGGCGGGCTTGCGGTTTTCGGCAAAGCTGGTGAAGCCGCGGATATCGACGAAGATCACGGTCAGGTACTGGCTGCGAACCTCCGTGGTTCCCCAGCCGCGCATGATGTCGTCCTTGATTTCCTTGCCCACGTGACGGCCCAGTTGATAGTCCAACTCGTTACCCAGTGTATGTAACTTGTGTTGGCTGCGATCGCTGACGCGGGTCAGGTTGCGGGTTTGACGCAACAGGCGTTTGTAATCGCGAGTAAGGGTTTTCAGTTCCACCAACGCGTCCTGAAGATCGTGTTGCTCCGCGTTGAGGAAAGCTTCCGCCCTTTTCAGAACGTTGCGTTCCTTGGCAAACAAGCCGCTGTCGGCTTGTGATTTATTCGATTCAGGTTTCTTCATTCCGGCTCTGCTCATCTAAATCCAGCTTCCTTGCGGTTTGCCTGATTGTTCAACAGGATATACAATTCATTGTCATAAGGGAAGCACCAATCCCGGTCGGGCTTTGGATTGGTTCGGTTAATGCGGAAACCGGACAGGTTTATTTCATTTTAGGCTGTTATTTTCAGTGATGATGCAAGATAATGGAATAGGCATTCCGATCGAGGACAATTTTCATAATCACTCGGGCCGGTAAACCCGATGGTGTTGATCTCCCCTGTCAACCCATTTATAATGGTGCCAATGTCAAGCAGGGACGAATATGCTTCTACGACAGCTTTTCGAAAACTACCATACGCTGGACAACCAGAAGATCCTGATGTTCTACAAGGGCGCTGTATCCCAGGAGACCATGGTGGATCTGGGTTCCTTCTTGCGCAGTTCATTGTGTGGTAGCAAGAAGATCCGCAATATCTTCTCGGTGTTTATCGAAATGTCCCATAATATCCGCCATCACTCCTTGGAAAGGGACCAGAATCAAGTCGGGGTGGGCTTGTTCATGATTCAGCAAACACCGGAATTCTATACCTTGAGTTCCGGCAACCCCGTGCCCAAAGAGCGTGTGGCGGAGATTCGTGAAAAACTGGAACACCTCAGATCACTGGACAAGGAGGGCCTAAGGAAGTTATATAAGGAGCGCAGACGTTCGGGGGAGGACCGAACGACCAAGGGGGCGGGTCTGGGTCTGATCGAAATGGCCAAGAAATCGGACCACCCTCTTGACTTCGAGTTTTTCGACTGTGATCCGCAAACTACCTTGTTCCGCTTGACCGTCAAGGTATCAAAAGGAGAATGAGCTTGCCCAACCTGGAACTCGCCAAAACCATCGATACGCCCGCTATCCATTTCGATCATGAAAGCGGCAAGCTGGGCATCGAGGGAGAAAGTTATCCCGAAAACGCGATGGAATTCTATCGACCCGTTCTTGAGAGTCTCGTCACCTTCGCTGAAAACGGGGAGATACCCCTGCAAGTCGATTTCAAAATGCTTTACTTCAACAGTTCCTCATCGAAGTGCCTTTTGGATATTTTCGACATCTTGGAAGAGTACGCGGCATCGGATAAGGATGTCACCGTCAACTGGTACTACCAGGAAGATGATGAAGACATCAAGGAAAGCGGCGAAGACTTTGCCGAGGACTTGAACCTGACGTTTAATCTGATTGCCTACAGCTAGGACACCCGAGCACCGGTTAACGGACCTACCCTTTATTTAACGTGGTTTCCCAAGTCAACCGGATCATGGGTGTTCTCAATACCTGGATTTATCTTGCCCAAGACCGGCGCATGTATCGGGCAGGGCCGATATTCTGCACTTTTTTACATTAAGCTTGACGCGCTTATGCCGTTCAGTAAATATGTAAGCACGATACCCACCTCGTTGTGAAAAAAGGAAAGGGAAGCCGCATAAAAATGTAATATGTGGTATAACTTTTAATGGTTGTCGCCGTATTTTACCAGCGCCTAAGCAACATAATGGGAATAGGATGGAGTAATGAAGGACAAGCTTGAGAAAATTCTTGCCGATTCGGTGCAAAAGAATGACAGTCATAAGATTTTGGATTTCGATGCCTATCTGGACCTGGTATTGGAAAAGCCCTGGGTCACCCGGGATACCTTCCAACTGCTTCACGACATGATCCTTTCGCGGGGCGTGGAGCACGCCATCACCCCCGGCAAGCCGGTCAAGCATCGCTATGCCTTTTTTGAGGATAACGAAATCGTCGGTCCTTTCATTGTTTTCGGTCAGCAGAAGGCCAAGGAAAACGTGGTTGAGAAGGTGGACAACGCCTCTCGCGGCCTGGAATCGTCCAAACGTCTTTGGATTCTGCTGGGGCCGCCCGGTTCGGCCAAATCCCGTTCGATGGACGGCATCAAAACCGCGCTCCATTCCTATTCCGCTTCCGATGCGGGCGCCACCTACACCCTATTGTTGCCTACCATGGACGAGCGCCTGAAGGACCGGGCGCTGTTGGAAGAAGACGGCGTCTATTACATTCAGAGCCCTATCTTCGAACGTCCGTTACAGGTGATTCCCGAGCACGCGCGCCAATCTTATTGCGACGAATTGAATCACCACGTGGACGGGGATTCCATGCGCAACTTTCTGGAAGCGCATCCCCATTACGACAATCGCTACCGCATCGACATCAAGGGTCGCATCTCGCCTTATTCCCAGTATGTCATCGAGGAATTCATGCGGGCCAGGGGCGTCGATTTCAACGGTTTGTTGAAACATTTGAAGGTAAAGCGTTTGATCTTCGATGCACGCACCAAAACGGGTATCGGTTCCTACACGCCGCGTGACGAGAAAAGCCAGGAGGCCGGATCGCTGGTGGGTAATATCGATTACAGTTTGCTGCCGCGTTTCGGTAGTGAATCGCATCCCCTGGTACACGATTACAAGGGCGAGCTTTGCGCGGGCGCCAATGGTTTTGTGGAGATTCACGAGATCCTGAAGCTGTCGGACAAGTTTTTATATGAAATGTTGTTCGCCACGCAGGACCGCTTCTTCAAACCCGAGGGCCAACCGCCCATCCCCTTCAACGGCGTGATCATCGGCCATACCAACTTCCACGAGTTCAACATGTTTATGGCCAACGAATCGTTCGAGGCGTTGCGGTCGCGGACCACTTTTATCGAGATGCCGCTGTCGGTGAACTTCAAGGATGAAGAGAACATCTATAGCTTCACCTACAGCAACGAATCTCGCGGCTGGAACAAGGAACGCAAGCATATGTGCCACACGGCGCCGCACAGCCTGGAGTTCCTCAGCCTGGTGGCCTCCATGTCCCGCTTGTATGAATCCAAGCAAAACCCCAACCTGTCGTTGCTGCAAAAAGCCCTCATCTACGCGGGCCGGGCCGACAGCGGGGTCGATAACAACATGGCCAAGATGATTTTGGAAGAGTTCGAGTTCGTGAAACCCACCGAGGGCACCTTCGGTTTGGACCCGCGCTTCATTCAAAACGTCTTCGAGAACACCGAGCACTTCCAGATCAACGAATACGCGGCCAATATCAAGAAGCTGCGCGAGGAAAGCGGTGATCACGCCATGTTGACGTCCATCGCGTTGGAAAACCCGTGTACTACTCCGTTGGACCTTTACGTGCGCGCCGAGCGGGCCGTCAAGGACCTTTTCGCCACCAATAAGGTGAAGCTGAGTCATTATGCCGAAAAGATTCTGCCGTTGGCCAAACACTGGATCTTCGGTCAGATTGCCTCGGATGTCTACTCCGCTATTCTGCGCGACGATTCGGTGCTGGAGACGACTTGGAAGAAGTACACCGATCACGTGCGCGCCTACGCCCACAACACCACGGTCAAACACGACGTGACTCAAGCCGATGTGAAACCGGACGAAAAATTCATGCAGACCATCGAGCAATACCTGGGTATCCCCGACAAGGAAGTCTTCCGCAAGGAACTGTCGGACGCCATCTCCTCGGTGAGCTATGACGTGTTGTTGAAGGACGAACCGTCCTACCAGAATGCGGTCAAGAAATACGTTTTCGAGAACGAGTTCAAATCGGGTGAGAACATGAAGCTGTTGGGCTGGATCAAGAGCGGCACCAGCGCGGCCAACGTGAATTCCAAGGAACAGGAACAACTCAACGAAACCATCAAATACCTGATGGAGACCAAGGGTTATTGCGGTAAGTGCGCGTTCCAGGCGCTCACCATCACCGCCAACGCCTCCAGCATCGTGGCTTGAGGTGAATGAATGAGCGGCATCTTTTCAGACATCGGCGATCGGATTACCTCGGACGAGTCCGAAGGCGCGTTCAACGAGTATATCGATGAACAACTGCAAGATCTGATCGACGGGATCATTACCGACGGCGATCTGACGGAGTTCGGCTCGCAAGGCTCGGACCTCATTGTGGAGATGGACGACATTACACCGCCCAGCTTCATCTACGGTGACGACGGGCAGGGCGGCGGCGGAGGCGGCAGCGGTCCCGGCTCGGGCGGCGGTAAGATGAGTTTCAGCCTGCCCTTCGATAAGGTCATGGAGCTGATCGCCAATCGCCTGGAGCTACCCAACCTGCGCAAAGAGGGTAAAGGCAAGATCAAGGAAGTCTCCTACGAGTTCAAAACCTTCGGTCAGTTGGGGATCATTCTTGACAAAAAACGCACCTTCCGTCGCGCCTTGAAGACCTCGGTGGCCAACGGCATCTACGACCCGAACGAGGGCAAGTTCGAGATCCAGATCCGACGCCGCGACAAACGCTACAAACTGCCCGAACGCATCGAGAAACCCAAATACCGCGCCGTGGTCTACTACATGGGCGATATCTCCTATTCCACCTACGGTGAGCGCTTGGAATTGGAGAAACGCATCGTCAAGTTCATCCACAACTGGCTGGACTACAACTACGGACACAACAATGTGGAACACCGCTTCTTCGTTCACGACATGGAAGCCCGCGAGGTCATGCCCGAGGACTTCTATCGCGTCAGTAATGTGGGCGGTACCCGAGCGGCCATCGTCTTCGACCTGGTCAACCAGATTACGATCAACGAATACGATACGGCGTCTACCAACTTCTACGGTTTTTATTTCGGAGACGGCGAGTTGTTCGCCGACGACGCCAAGCAGATCGTGGATCTGCTGGAAGTGATGCGGCCCATCTTCAACCGGATCGGCATCGTCGAGGTGCAGCCCAGCCGGTCCAGTCATCTTAACTCCAAGGTGAGCGCGCGCTTCAAGAACGATCGCATCATTCGTATCGACGAACTGAAACACAACAAGGAAACGATCAACGTCATCAAGACCTTATTCGGGGCCGTACCATGAGAATGATTCACTCCGATCCTGAACTCAAATACCTGGAAGAACGCTGCCTTCACTATGCCGATGTATTCGGCATGACCCTGCCCGAGTGCCGTTTCTACATATTGGACAGCATGGAGTTTGCCTCGCTGTTGGAGAAACGGGTCTACCCGGTCAGTCCCATCAATATTTGGGAAGGCAAGCGCATGCTGAGCAAAAAGTACCGCATCAAGGAGGGCATGGAGTCTTCGTTGTATTACGAGGTGGTGCAAACCGGTCGGCCGTCCTATGCCTACCTGAACAATACCAACTCGGCGATGACCCAGGCCACGGTGATTGCGCACGTCTACGGCCACTGCGAGTTCAGCGAACTGAACGTGTTACAGGATTCTACCGACGATCGCACGGAATACGTGATGTGGATGGTCAAGAAGGTCAACCGGAGTCGGCAGCAGATGGGGGAAAAGAGCTATCTGAATTATTGGAACGCGGTGGAATCGGCCCTGCCGCTGATCGCGCCCAACTCCCAGTACAGCCTGGAACACTCGGTAGAAACCGACCGCCGGACGGGGACTCGCACCAAGCGCAAAAGAGAAGAAAAGGCGGAGGCTCCCAAACCCCTGTCACCGTTCTCCTCGACCATGGATTCCCTCCTGCGGCCCACGCAAAAGTCCAGCCCTTTCGAGTTGGAATTGAAAACCAAGCTGCGTCAAGAGACCTTAAGCCGGCGCGGCTATCGGTTGCGGGCGCCTTGTCAGGATGTGCTGGGTTTCCTGAAGGAATTTGCCCCCACCACCAAGGCCGAGAAGAACATCCTGGAATACCAATACATCATTCATGCCCCCAGCGACTTCGTCATGCGCACCCAGATCATGAACGAGGGCTGGGCCATGTACTGGGAAAAGAAAATCATGATGGAGTTATTCCGCGAGAAGTCGTGTAAGGGGATCATCGATTACTGCAAGACCTTCTCCGGCGTGTGCTATCCCAGGCCCTATTACAAGCGCAATCCCTACCACCTGGGCTTCCATATGTGGGTCTATTTGGAAGACGCCATCAAGAAAGGCAAGATCAGCCTGGAATTCCAGGAGGAAACCGACCAGAAGGTGAAGCAGGAATGGGACAGGGGGGACGGCTCGGAGCCCATTCACACCATGCGCCACCTGGTCAAAACCGTGACGGACTATGAGTTCCTACGACGTTTCCTCACACCGGAACTGATTCACGAATTTCATCTCAACCGCATCCACCAGCGCGAGTTCGTTCGCCTGGGCATCTCCAAGCGGGAAGTGATCAAGGAAGACAGCAATTGGGTCTGGTTGGATCCCAGACCGATCAAAAAAGAGATGTTGTCGTTTTTTACCCATTACTACCGGCCGCGTATCTATGTCATCGACGCCGATTTCGAGGACGGCGGCTTACTGCTCTACCACCGCGACGACGGACGGCGGTTGCGCAGCAATTGGATTCAGCCCACGCTCAAAAACCTCAATATGATTTGGAAGGGCGGGGTGACCCTCATCTCGCGAAACACGCTGTACCAGTACAGCGGCGGCAGGCAACGAGAAAAGCGAATACGTGAGCTGGCTTTCGAAACCGTGGTTGAACGGATGATGGAAGGCAAGAAACCATTGATTTTTGAATGAAGTGCGCACATATTTCGTAGTGAAGAGGGTGTGTGCGGTAGACTGAGATCAGGGGTGTCAGATGACCAATCATGATATCAGAGGCGTGCTGGGTTATTCCCGGAACCGGACTTTGCAATTCTCCGAATTTGTCGAGGAGTTTATTGCCAATCCAGAAGGATATCTGCACACCTCGCCAACCTTGCTGGCAAGCGCCATCAAGCATTTCGGCTTCAAAATCGTGGTACGTAGCGGCGAGCCGGTCATCAGTTACGACATCTTCAAAGACGAGTTCAACAACGGCACCAACGCGGTATTCGGCCAGGAGTTTGCCATCAAACATCTGGTTGACAGCATTACCTCGGCCGGTAAGGAAGCCGGCCCCAATCGCGGCCTGGTGCTCATCGGGCCGCCCGCGTCCGGCAAGACCAATATTATCGACTTGATGAGTCATGCCTTGGAGGAGTACTCCAAACAGAAATCGGTCAAGCTGTACTCCTTTTTCTTCGAGTTCAAGAGTGAGGACGGCTTGCGAACACTGGAATTTTGGAGTCCCTTTCGGCATAACCCGGTCCTGCTGTTCCCGGTGGTGCTGGCGGGCGATCAACCGTTACGTCCACGCCAGGAATTGTTTGAATGGGCTTGCGCGGGCCGCGATCACAAGGTGTCTATTCCGACTTATTACCAAAACGCCAGTTTGGATAAGAACAGCATCAACATCATCGAGGGGCTGTTGCAGAATCCCCGCAACCGGGGTAAAAGCCTGTTCAATATCTTCGAGGACTATGTACGCATCGAGGAAATTGTCTTCTCGGCAGGCCAGGCCCAAGGTATTTCCAATATCGATGATATGCGCGAGTTGAAAATCCGCCGCCGCAACCTGGATATCGGCCCCGAGGACAAGGCCATCCTCAACTACCATCTCCCCGGCTTCACAGTCTACCTGTACGAGGGCGCCATGGTCGCCTCCAACCGCGGCATCCTGCACATCCACGACGGCTTCAGCGGCGACGACCGTACCTCCGAATCCGATTACCGACCCCTGCTGATGTTGTTGGGCAGCGGCAAGGCTTCCGTGGACGCCACTCAGGCATCCATCGACACCTCCGTGATTGTCACCACCAATATAGAGGAAATGGAACGCCTGGAAGGCCGGTTGACCTCCTCCAAACTGTTGGACCGCATCGAAAAGGTGCCGGTCAATTATCTGTTGGACGCCAACTCGGAAATGGACATTCTGAAGCGGGATATGGCCATTATGCGGGAAGAGTACGAGGTAGACCCCAACCTGCTGCGCGTTGCCGCCAACTACGCTGTGCTCACCAGGCTATTACCACCCGGGCGCAAGAAATTTCCTGAGAACTGGAGTCAGCGGAAGCGGGATCTCTATCTTCGCATCTCGCCGGAACAAAAACTGTTTATTTACGCTTACCAGTCCGAGGAGCCCATCCACACCATCCAAAAGATTCCGCACTGGCACGGCTTCCGCAACGAGGCCATGAAGCTCGGTCTGGACCTGAACGACCCTGACCAACTGACCCCTTTAATCGAGCGTCATCCCGAGTCCATTACCCTACACGCCTCGGGCTTGTTTACCAACGACGAGTTATCGCTGATCGACGATGCCTTTATGCGCGAGCTTTGGAAGGAGCACTATCCCTTCGAGGGCCGTACGGGCATCTCGGTGCGCCAGTTGCAAAATATCATGCGCAACACGGTCAGCCACAGCGACGGCCGTAAGATTCACGTGGGTACCTTTCTCAGCCAGTTGAAACGCATGATCCGCGAGGGCCCCGAACTGCACCACTGGCTGCATGTGGACGGCCGCTATAAGAAAGACGGCCCGCCGCCCGCCCGCGTTCGCAAAATCGGCGAGATGCAACTGGGGCCCGGTGAGGGTTCCTACGGCGACTTCTCCGGTCTGGTGAAGGTCGTACAGTATCTCTACTATAAAACCATCGAACGGGAAATTACGGAAGCCACGGTGGATCGCGACCCGGTGCAAATTGAAACTGACTTGCGCCGCTACCTGCAATATGCCCTGCTGGCCAATGCCATCGACAACAAGGCGTTTGCTCACATCATGGTGCCCAAATTCACCTTCATTCACCCCACCACGGGCGAGAAGGTCGATAAACCGGACACCGCCTTCATGGCCAGTATCGAAAAAGCCGTGGCGCCCAACCGCGACCCGGTCCAGTACCGCCGTGAGATCGCCCAGAAGTTCCTGGAGATGCAGAGCAAGGGCGAGATCAGCATCGCTGAGGGTAAAAACGTCCTCAACTCGCGCAATGACAACCTGCTGGTCTGCTTCCACACGCTCTACGCAAAGTTGTTGTCGCACCGACGCACCGTAGAGGGCATCAACGCGGAACTGCTCCGCGACGCCTTCTTCCAGCGCAAAAACAACCTGACCCAGTACAAGACCTATCCGGTCGAGATCCGCGGTTTGGTAGAGAACATCATCAACAATATGAAGGCCCGCTTCAACTACCCGGAAACCATCGCTTTGGACACCATCGTCTTTGCCCTGCGCAAGAAGATCGTGGATATCACCAAGATGATCAACTAGCGGGCGCTTGCGGACGAAGTTGCAAAGATCCATCCCGTTTCAGGTTAAAATAGAACTTGACCGGGAGGTTCGATGCAACTGCCTGAATTGATGACGCCTTTAAAAGAAGATATCGGCCCCGTGGATCTGTTCACCGGACGGTCTCGGGAAATGAAGTATTTTCTGAAATGGGTGGATCTGGTCAAGCGGGAGATCGGCCCTTCTCAATGCATCCTGGCCAGGAAACGTCGTGGGAAGACCGCCTTCTTGCAACGTTTCTACAATGTGCTTTACACTCGCGGTGATGAGAAGATCATCCCTTTCTACTTTCGCATACCTGAGCAAAAGACTGATTTCCGTGCGTTTACTCTCCAATTTTACAAGACACTCATCACTCAATACCTTTCCTTCAAAAAAAGATTGACCGACCCCTTGGATGCCGGCATCTCATTGGAAGTACTTGAAGAAATGTGTGCCGAGGACCCCGTTCTTGCAGAGAACGTGAAACAGATGCGTCGCTTGAGCGCTGAGAGTATCGACCTGGCATGGGTAAAAACGCGAGAATTAGGCGCCACCATCTCGCATAAAAAAGATGAGCGCATCATTCAGATTATCGATGAATTCCAGTTCATGGACCAGTACATTTATGACGGCAGGGAAAAAAAGCCTTTATGCGGCGCCTATCAATCGACCGGTGAAAGCAAGATATCGCCCCAGATCATTTCCGGCAGTTATGTGGGTTGGTTGGACAGTATCATTCGCAAGATGGTCGGCCGCTACACCAGTTTCTATATGCATGCTCTGCCGGATGATGAATCTGTTGCCACCATCTATAACTATGCCCATTTCTATCGATGTCTTGTTACAAGCGAAGACGCGGCTTACATCGCGCGCCTATGTCATAACGATCCCTTTTATATCTCTCGCATCTTCCAGAGCCCGGTAAGAGAGGAACACATCACCCCCGAGGTTGCGCGTGAGGTTATGACCTATGAAACCCGCGTGGGCAATGAGTTCGGCGAGATCTCCAAAATGTGGGGCGAATATATCTTCAGCGCCTTCAAGCGCATCAATGATGTCAATGCCAAGAAAATCGTGCTCTACCTGGCCAAAAACCAGGACCGGGAGTTTCGTCGTGGAGAACTCAAGGACCTCCTTGATCTGGAAATAAACGATATGGAGTTGGAAGATCGCATGGAGAAACTGGTCAAGGCCGATATCATCGGTCGCGGCAGCAGTATGTCCAAATACAAAGGTTTGGGCGATGACATCTTTGCCCTGGTCTTCCGCAAAATCTATGAGGACGAGATCGCGGCCGTCGACGCGTCGAAAATCGAAGAAGAATTCGAGCAAAAGTACCAAACCCTAAAGGGTAAGTACAGCAACGCGGTCGGCCTGGCCGCTGAGCACAAGGTTCGCTACTACCTGGGCCAAGTCGGCCCGGCCCGTCTCAATGCTGCTGAACTCACACTTGCCGATACCGAAAACCTACCCGATCTAGGGCCTTTCAGCACCATCCGCAAGCGTAGCGAGCATTGGGAACTGAATAAGCGACTGGAAATCGACCTCTATGCCGAGGCCGCCGAACCCGGTCGGCCCAATCTGGCTGTTGAAGTTAAAGACTGGAAACGCAAGGTGGGCGCCGCCCAGGTTACCGAATATATCGCTAAAAAGAAATTACTGGAAAAGCGATTACCGGGCGCCACCCTCTTCATGCTCTACAGCGAACACGCCTTCACACGCGATCAGGTCGATCGTCTCGATGCCGAGGGCATCCTAGCTTGTGACGCAACCCTTTTACCCGGCCTGGATCAGTGCTAGGCCTCTTGATCGGATGAAGACCCGCGGCCTCTATCACGAACCCAAACCGCGTAGTAAACCGGCGGCTCGGGCGGCGTCCAGGCGGTCTGCCGGTTCCGGCTCCAGGCAGCGACAGAACAAACCCCAGACTGCCGGTTGCAAATCCCGGTGACCTGCCAGAATTGCCGCTACCTCGCCGCGCACCTCGGTCATGTTTCTGCCTTGTCGGCTGCCCCGGCTCAAACCCGCGGTCATTAGTTCGTAGAACAGAAGGCCCAGGGCGTAGAGGCTTTGTGCTGGAAATGAAACGATTGCTGTTTCTGTTGAAAGTCTTTTGTTGATAATTGGGGAAAATGCTTCGCAGGTAAGCGGAACAACCCGGTAAAGGCCTCCTCGATCGCACTCGATTCGGTTTTTATGAAGCCGTGCCGGGGTTCTTTTCGTAGATTCTCATAGGCAGCCTACCCGTGGTAGAATATCGCGGTTGGTTCGTTGATAAAAAATTGGAGAAGCCGCTATGCTGACAATGGGTTGGGTGCTATTCCTGTTTCCCCTGCATCCCGATGCCGGGATGAATCTGGTCGCCAGGAGGGAGCCCGCGCGCAATTACGCGCGAGAAAGCTGGGAACCTCGCCTCGAGGAATTGCGCGCCGCATTCGGTCAGAATAAGAAAATACCCAAGCGGTACGAGTTGGAGATTTTATTGGCCCTATCCCATTACCCGGAGCTGGCGCGGGCGCATATCAATTTCAAACTGACCATGAACCGTGTCCCGGCTACCTCGCGGCCTCGAATCTACAGTCTGTTCTTCCCACGCGATAAGCGCCGCTACCTGGTGACTATCAGCGAAACCGATTCTTGGGGTGCTTCCAAGGCCGTTGCCAAAAACCAGTCGTTCGACGCCAGGATCGGTCTGATCGGCCATGAATTGGCGCATACGGTACACTATCACCGCAAAAATGTCTTCGGTATCATCGGCATGGGCTTGAATCTGCTCAACCCCAAGCAGCGCGCCCGCTTCGAACGACGGACCGATCAGCGCGCCATTGACCACGGCCTGGGTTGGCAGTTGCATCAGTGGGCCTTGGAATTGCGCGGCGGCAGCGATATAGGCAATTCCTGGCTGGACGCCTTCTACATGACGCCGGGAGAAATACGCCGTGAAATAGAGCGCAACAGCCGCTATTGAATCTCCTTTACCAAACCTGACGACGGGCGTTTTCTCCATCGTCAGCTGCATCTCCGCCACGCTTGTTTTTCCCCGCTGTGCGAAGCGATTCCCTGTATCGAAGAAGTTTAAGCCCCATAAAGTGGAAGGTAGCGGCTCGCGCTGAATATGCAACCAGATTGAGCCGAATATCGTATAATATCCGGAAATTGGGGGGCGGTAGGTCCAGAGAGCGGACAGCGTACGCAAGGGGCCTTGTTTTGCGTTATAATGTCCGCGTTATGACGACGATCTTTACTTTAAGGAGATTGTAATGAGCTACGGTCAACCCCTCTCGACCGGTGAAAAACTTTTCGGACAGACCAGCCTGACGGGCGCGAGGTCTTCCATCATCAAAAAAACCTACTTGCTGCTGAGCCTTAGTGTCATTGCAGCTGTTGCGGGCGCCCAATTCGGCGTCACATCCGGCGCCGCGGCGTGGGTCACG
>JAAUYB010111189.1_pt1 | contig 19930 bp, 23 predicted proteins | sample 7278071 | NCBI WGS metagenome assembly JAAUYB01 (sample SAMN14350121, study PRJNA611818) | marine sediment metagenome | isolation source: surface marine sediment (1.8m) | place: French Polynesia: Moorea | collected 2018-08
AAAAACACGTTAACGACGGGGATAGTTTGTGACCCCCACAACGAAACTCCCCATTTCCCACTCAAGGACAAAAAAGCCCCTCCTCTTCCTCCGAGGCATCATAACTCATCCAGCAATAGAACGTAGGTACAGTGGGTGTTTCCTTCGCTAGTTCGAAGCTCGGTCTAAAACATAATGCACAGACGCGCCCGAAAATCCTCTCTTTATATTCCGGAAGGAAATGACCTGTTTCGCTCCATTGCCGTTTGCAAATCCAGAAAGGGACTTTGTTTTCTCTGTCTAGACGGTGTCATTCGAGGAAGAGAAAACGGGCAAACTTTTTGTCGTGTTGTGCTTGGTTTGAGCTCGAAATGGGCCCCAACTAATGGTAAGAGAGTCTTTGACGATATCTGCTGAACTACTAAGTGCGCAGAAATAGCCAAACCTTGGTTTAGCATAGCCCACGCAGCATCGAACAAGAATTCCCACATCTTTTTCTTTTTTATATTTCCTCTTCCCTTCGACACGCCGAATAAAAGAAGTTCTTTTTCTACTCTTTGTATTCGCCAAAGTCTCAGTTCTCGCGATGCCACTTAGCACGAACCTCCTCCCCTCTCTCCATTCGCTCTGGCTGCGCACACACTTTTCTTCGAAACTGAAAGAAGGGGGCGGGAAGTGGGAGAACAAGAGCGGATAAATTCGGATCTCATTCTCGATATGTTTTTCTTTTTCCAAAAAGATGAATTTGTATTTAATACACTGCGCTAATTGTTGAGTACCAAAAAAATATGCCATCAAGCAAGGTTTTGGAAGACAAAAAAATCTAGACTTGAGTTTCCAAGACCGCGCGCCTCGAGACAAAAAAAAGTAGAAATGAGGGCGTGAGGGGCGAGGGTTGAATAAATAAGTGCCTCCTCTCAGACTGGGTAGGTGGGGAAAACACTTGAGCAGAACCCCCAACCTTTCCATTTCTATTCCGCTGCCAGATGCGACTTTCTATTTCTGTCTCTCCTCCTCCTCCGAATTTGCTTTCCCGTACATTTATCAAGATGAGTGGGAGAAAGGGAGAGAGGGAAGGGGCTTATTTGCATCAGGAAACCATCGCCTCCGCCGAGGATGCGTTATTTTCTGGATGAGAAAGAGAGAGAGAGAGGAAGAGCAGAAAAAAAAAGAAAAAAAAAGTCGTTTGGGTGCACTCAGTATCCCTCTTCTTTCTTCCAATAAAAAGTACCCCCTCCCTCTTTTTTTGCGGAGATTCAATGACCGGAAACTAAGATGCATTCGTTTTTATTTAACTAACGAATTGAACTCCAGATTTTAAAGAATCTTCAGCGCTGTTAATTATGCTGTTGTTAATGTTGCTGCTGCTGCTCCTGTTGTTGTTGGGTGGAGATAATCCGACCACTTCATTTCGCTTTTCATGTTTCACTAAATAGAGCCTTCCTTTGCGACGATCCTGTGACGGAAAATTCAAAGATTCCGCTTTTGTCATTGTTTACTTTTCCAAGATATTGATTTCCATTTTTTTAAATATTTTTTCCAGCCTCCTCCTCCTCGTTCGACGTGAGCCTGATCGACAACGTCCACTCCGACATTGCCAGGCTGAGGGGATTCTTCGGGAGGATCGCCGTGGCAGCGGGAGGGAGGGAGGTGAGGCGGGGCGAGGAATACAACAAAAAGATGCTGCAAATTGGCATCAATAGCAAGATACAAACTCTTTAGGCTTGCAACAGAACTAAGATGCTTTCGCAACTAATGATATTGTAACTGTGCCCTCTCAAGCGAAAAAAAACTAAATATCCTACGTCTTTCTGCAACTACCAAAAGTCCGAAAAACGTGTTTCTTTTTCTCTCAACGATTTTCCCCGCCAGGTCCACCTGCTTGACTCCTCCTCCTGCGCCCGCGCCCGTTGGCCCCTCCCCTCCCTAAAGCGTTGGTTCGCGCCCCGCGCGGGGGAGACAGCCGCGAGGAGGAAGGAGGACAGGGACAGGGTAGTCGTGGTCATCACAAACAAGTGAGGATGCAAAGGGCTGTTGCCCGACCAATCGCTTCTTTCTGCGTCCACTGTCGCCACTTTATTTTTTGAGCCAGCAGCGGGATGCACTTCTTGTACAGTACTGCAATATGTGGGCGTAAATAAACCGGAAAAATAGCTGAGAATTGAACTAGGGAAGACGATTTTAAGCTCTTTTGCGGCAGCGAAAAATATTTTCTAGCTGCACTTATTGGAATAAAAAATATCGGTCGTGTGTGGTCGGGTACTGCACGCGAACAATTAGCACGCGATCCCCACATCGCCCGTCCAGACGAACAAACGAAAGCCCTCAATGTAATTTCCCAGAGGGGCCCCTCCCCCTCTCTCGAATACGCGTGAGTGCACCATGCTGCAGACAGACACCAAATCAGCGACTCATCGAGCTTTCAAAAAAAGAGGAAGTGTTTTTAAAATTATTTTTACGCGTGTAGGAGCTGCCCGAGCGGAGAAGGAATATTCGCCTTCTACTGCCCCAGGGCGTTGGAGCTCGTCAGAACTCTCAGCGCCGCCTCCAGGGAGATGCAGCAGCAGCAGCAGCAACAGCCGAGAAGGGGCAACAACCCTCTTCTATCCTTCCTGAGAAAGTAAAGGATTTTTACTATTTTTGGCCAAAATCATGGGAATGAGAATAATTAATATTTTAAAGATCCCCAAACTCTGCCCGGAATTCCTCCTCCAGCCCGCCCAGGGGAAAGTCCTCCAACAGCAGGAGCGTCAGCGGCAAGAACAACATGCTAGCCAAGAGCTTCAGCGTCATGGAAGACCTGGCAAAGCCTCCTTCAGCAGCAACAGCAACAGGAAGCAGGAGAGGGAAGAAGGCGGATAAGGTGGAAGAAGACGAGGACGACGAAGGGGGCTTCGGAACGGCACCAAGGAGTGGCAATAGCAACAACAGCAACAACAACAGTTCACAGCGCAGGAGCCAGAGCGAGTCAGACCTGCTGGCGGCATCCTGCGACGCCGGCCAGCAGCAGCAGCAACAACAACAACAACCCGGCGACTGCAGCAACAGCGGCTTCTACCGCAGCTTCGCGGAGGAGATCGACGACGACATCGGTCGCGACCTGATCGGGGTGGCCATGCTTAGAAAGGCGGAGGAGGACTCTTCTGGCGAGGACAGCGGCCAGGCGGGGGACAGGGGAGACGCCTCAGTGTCATCGGTGGCATCATCCTCCGTCTCTTGCTCAAGGTGGGTGATCAAAAAAATTGCCCCGAATTATGCTCATTTTTCAAAGCTTTGTCTACGACTTTTTTCCAGACCTCTTGGTCTTCACGGGCATCCTCCCCCGCACCTCCATCTCGGCGGCGGTGGCCACCACAGCCACCGCTCCTCCTGCTGCTCAGACTCAGGCGCCGCCTTCTCCTCCACATCCTCAGACTGCTCGTCCTCAGCGCCGGCGGCGGCGGCCAATGCGGCCAATGCGGCCAACGGAAGCGGAGGAGGAGGAGGAGGGGCGAATCTGGGGGTGCTTGTGGAGCAGGTATTGAAGGTGGCTCATCAAATAGATTAAACATTCTTTGCTATGCAGAATCGCAAAGGCCTTCTTTCCCGCGTCAAGATTGAACCCATCGCATTTGTAATTGCCTCTTGTTTCAGACTGACAGCAGCCCTGAGCTGGCCCCCTTCGACCACGAGGTGTACGGACGCTCGGTCGCCATCGGCAACAACAGCGTTAGCAAAAACGCCGCATCCGACTCCGCGGCGGCGGCGGCGAGAGAGGAGGGGGACGGCTGCTCTGCCGCCTCCGTCGCGGCCTCGGAATGCGGCAAGATAGCCAACAAGGAAGCGGGGGGAGGCGGCATCGAGTGGGAGAAGTAATTACAAATAGTTTTTTTAAAAAAAATTGTAGTCTTGCTTTGTTTTTCTTTCTTGTTTATGCTTATACATTTACTGGCAATCAACCATGTACTCTGGCACGGCGATGCCAGTGGCGTAATGCCTCTCAAGTGTCAATGTCCTGGAGCGCCTGACCCACTCGTAGTTCTCCTCGTCAAACTCGTAGATGGACCTGGTGTTGTTGTTCACGTCATTGTTGTTCAGCCTCCCTCCCAGGATGACAAAGTTCTTGTTCATCTGGACAACAGTGGATCCATAGGTCAGTTCCTCCTGATCTAGGGGCGGCCCGTCCCTCCAGGTTCCGTTGCCAAGGTTGAAGATGGCACAGGTGAGGTAGTCCCTCAGCACCACAATCTCCTTCCCATTCTCGGAATTGTCTATGAGGCCGCAGGCGTCCAGGTTGATTGTCCACGGGAGGTCAGGCATTGGATACCTGTCCAAAAAATAAAATGATTCCTAGAGGCCATTTTGCTACATCTTAATTAGTTTGGCCTACCATTCTCCGTTGGGCACATCATAACCATACATGGCAGTGTCATACTCTGTCCCATTGTACCCTCCCAGCACAACGACATGGTTCGGGTCCACCGTCACCTGGCAATGGTGGCCAAAGACCTGCGGCAGCGAAGGGCCTGAGCTGAAGCCGGTGTCCCCCAGCCCTCTTTCCTCAGTGGAGGAGATGTAAGCACCACCATCGTATCCGCCGGTTATGAGCCATGTGGCACTGTCTATCAGCGACCCAGCAGCCACATCTCTCGGGGTGGTGAGGGAATCAACCGTTTCCCACTGGTTGCCGTCGTAGTCATACTCATAGCACAGGGCGGTTTGGTCAACATCGTATCCCCCACACACACGCGGCCTGCCCTCCACAATGGCACCCAGGGCATAGCTGACTGGGGTGGGGACATTTGCAACCGCAACACACGACGAAGTGTCAGAGGCCAGGTCAACAACTTCCACATTGTCCAAACGTCTGCGATCGTCATCATTGTCATAATACCCACCAATCACGAGTATCTTGGTCAGGTCTGGAAGCAGAATAAAACAAAATTATTCAGCTCAGCAAAAATTGCTATTTGTCAACCTTTCCTCTCCCCGCACTGCCTTTGACCGGAAAGGCACGTGACACAACCTTCATAGTCAATCTCAGAGCAGTCTGCAAGGAGGATACACTCCTGGTCAGTCTCATCATAGGTGAACCAGGAACACCCAGATTGGTTTCTGCAACTTTCATGGCAGTCCTCCTCACTAGAGACACTTGCATGTGACACAAGATTGCCTGCACATATACCTCTCTCCCAGCAAACAAGATCTGTGTAAGGTTTTTTTCAGGATAAATAATTCATGTAACAAAACAACTCATGCTTACCTGGACAAGAAGTGTTGCCTGAATAGCAGAGCTCACAGGTGTCTGTGCTCAAGTCTTCACAGCTTGCAAATCCGTAGCATACATTCTCAAGGTCAAACTGAGTGAAGTACTCACAGTCTTTGTCCTCTTGGCAGAGTTTCAGGCACTCCTGATGGCACAATGAATTGTCACTAACGATATGACAAGCTTTTTGCTTGTAATCCCAAGCTGTACGCATTATTCATAGTGTGACTTGCCTTGGCATAAAAACAATTCATCGATTTTCTTTAGGGTGCTCGGCGGTTTTTTTGATCCGCTTTATCTATCTATATAAACGAAAGGTGTCTGTCTGTTTGTTTGTTTGTTCAGATTTGGAGCCCAAACTACTTGATGGATCTCAACCATATTTGACATGGTCCACACCCTGGGACCTGTGGGTAACCTCAAAATACTTTTTTGGGTTGATCCCCCCTAGGGGGGGCATATTTTGGCAAAACTAAAAAATCCAAACTTTCCCCATATGGCCAAGGACGGAGGGCGGAGTCCTTTTGCGGCACCTTTTGCGGCACCTTTTACGCATTTTTTTATTTTTATTTTTGGAAATTTGTATATACTTTTTAATGGGTCAAGCGGAGCAAGGCCAGCCAACGGGTTAGCCAACCAACGGGTTCTTGGGTTGAACCCCCCTACCCCCCATCCCCTAAATAATTTTGGAAAAACGCAAAAAAATCCAAACATTCCCTACATGGCCTAAAACTGAAAAAAATATTCAAATGTAAATTTATGCAAATTCAAAAATAATGCAGAGGGGAAATTAGGATACTTTTCAATGGGCCGAACAAAGCGAGGCCAGTCAACGGGATGGCCTTCAATGGGTTTATATTAGTAATTTGCGACTTTTTCACCAGCATCTTCTGACCTGTGCTAAAAAGTCTGGCCAAGCTTGTCATTTGCTATAGGCAAGGAAACAACTAAGGCACGATCCGTTCCTCACCTGCGCGTCCTCCGCCGGCCACTCGTCAACCAAGAAGGAGTAGGTGCACTCGCCGTCGACGAAGCAGCCGACATCGTCGTCGCCACCCTGGCTGGCGCACGTGGCCAGGAAGGCCAGGAGGAGAGAGCCACCGAAGGCGCGGCTGTGCATGCTGGACTCCGCTTCAGACAAAGTCTCTCGAGCGAGAAGGACAGGTTTTCCTCTGCAGGAGAAGCAGAATTGTGCTACTGCCCTCCGCTCTCGACTCTTTAGACATCTTTATCCGCGCCACCGCCTTGGAGATAAAGGGTGGGCGACGGTAAATTAGAGATTATCTACTTTCGTTGTACGTTTTAAGATTCATGCCCAAAAAAGATGAGGCACGAACGCGAAGAATTTTTTTTAGTATGTTTACTGTTTGCAGAAGGACGGATTTCTGGCAGTCAATATGGGTACGACGCACCTTCAATCTATAATTTGTCTAGGCGATAAGAAACAGAAAAACGTGTGTTTGTATGACACGCTTTGCAAAGAAGGCCATATTTTTTCCCTTTTTGTTGTGCTTCCGATACTTGTCAAAATTAAGAATGCAGCATGGCAGCTCTATGTATCTGAGTTCATTGAAAGAAACTGAAAATGCATCCAACTCAAATATTCACACAAAAGAAGAAAAACCAGTTGAATAAGTCTGGGGCGGCCCAAAGAAGCAAGCATACGTCCTTCTTTTTTCACTTCATTTATTCATTGTCTTGAAAAATCTCTAAAGGGTGCGTTTTAGTCGCAATCTACCATGTAATCGGGCACAGCAATCCCAACGGCAAACTCTCTGGGCTGGGCCAAAGTTGCTGTGCTCCTGGTCCACTCATAGGTTTCGGCATCGAATTCAAACACGGCTGCTGAGCTTTCCGTTGTTGACACGTACCCACCCACGATCACAAAGTTCTTGTTCATTTGGACAGTAGCGGACCCTAAGCGTACATATTCCTCAGTGAGAGGGGGGCCATCGCGCCAAGTTCCGTTGGCAAGGTTGTAGATGTAGCAATGGTAGCTCTCAGCCAAGACCACGATCTCTTTCCCATTTTGAGAATTTTCGATGAGACCACAGACATCTGCTCCTAGCAGGACTGGCAGATTTGGCATACGGGTCCTGAAAAATGACAGCAAACTGTTGACACTCCTAGGTTTCTCCAGATCTTAAGCATAATTGAAAACTGCAGTCATACTTGTCCATTTGAGGGGGGTGCCCCCCAGTCCCCCACTCGTCGAAAAGCGATTTCCCCCAAGCAGATGGCAGATATTTAATACCATCCCCCTCAAACAATAATTTTGTGGTTTTGGGAGTGGAAAAAAGTTTACTATAAACAAAAATCCGAAAATTGACGAAAAAACGTAATTTTATATACAAAACTGCAACGAAATTCACTTCTTTGACCCCCATCCCACCTCCCCTCCCCAAAAAAACCCTCCTTCAAAGCTTGTGGGACATCCGGCTCAGACGTTTGCAACCTTGACTGCACTTTCCAGGAAAGTACCACTTGAAATGAAGCAAAATGTGTTTCCGATTATCGTTTCAAAATTGTTTTCCCCCGCACTTACTTACCACTCGGCAGAGTCCCAATTCAAGTTGTAAACTGACGGCACGTACGCAGAACCGTTGTAGCCTCCCAAGAGAACAACGTTGCCCGGGTCCACCGTCACCTGGCAGTGCTCCCCAAAGGCGCGGGGAAGCTCCGGGCCCGGAGAGAAGGCCTCCTCCCCGTGCTCCAAGACGTCACTGCCGTCTCCGTAGCCGCCGGTCACGAACCAGGTGGCGCCCTCTACCAGACTCCCACCGTGAAAATTCCTTGCAATTGTGAGGGAACTTGTTTGTTCCCACTGGTTCACTTCGTAGTTGTATTCGTAGCACAAGTTTGTCACTACAGAGCCATCGTATCCTCCACAAACCTTGAGCTTGCCATCTAAGAGCGTGCCAACTGGGCCCTCGAGCGCGATGGGGTAGTTCGCAATGGGCGAACAGGAGGAGCTTGGGGATGAAAGGTCCAGGACTTCCACACTGTCCAGGAGGACTTCGGTGCCCTCTTGGAGTCCACCAATAACCAAAATTTTAGTATAGTCTAAAAAGAGGTAAAATCTTTATCTTTCAAAAGAGGCCCAACCATGGTGGTTGTGCGAGTACAGTACATGCGTGCAATGTCCAGGAAAAGACCAGGACAAAACTAACTAAACAAAAGAAGAATTTAAAAGAGTAGGGTAAGCACACCTTTTCTTTCACCACAAGATTTTTGGCTTGAAAGGCAGGTAACACAGTCCTCATAGTCAACCTCCAAGCAGTTTGCAAGTAGGACACATTCTAGATCAGCCTCATCGTAAGTGAACCAGGTGCACCCAGACTGGTTCCTGCAGCTTTCATGACATTCCTCTTCATTTGTCACAACAGCACGTGAGATGAGATTGCCAGAACAGGTGCCGCTTTCCCAGCACACCAAATCTATTTTAAATACTTTTTCATTCCTTGTTTTCAAAAACCAATTGCATTGGTTTAACCTGGGCATGATGTGTTTCCTGAGTAACATTGTGAACAACTCTCAGTGTTCAGGTTTTCGCAGCTTGCAAAACCATAGCACACCTGCTCCAGGTCATACTGTGTGAAGTATTCACAGTCCTTGTCCTCCCGGCAAAGCTCCATGCACTCCTATGAAAACATTTTTTAGCAAAACTTATGCACAATTTATTGATGAATGTGCGCAAAAAAATTCTTTACTTGAGCATCTCCTGAAGGCCACTCGTCAACGTAGAGCGAGAAAGTACATTCACCGTCGGAGAAGCAGTCAATGTCGTCTTTGCATGCACAAAATGAAATTTATATTTTGTACGACCAAACATTTATCTGTAAAAGAATCTCACCCTGGCACAGGCAGGGGGGCAGAAGAGCGAAAGCCAAGGCGAGAACGGTCCAAGAGGGCCCTTTCAACATTGTTACCAACTGGATTGGTTTTTCCCAACGCTAGAAATTGCAATGTGACCTGGAGATGAGAGCGGGAGGGACTGAATGCGTCCGAAATTAGGACGAACAATATTTCTACAAGGGATAGATAAGGCGACGCGTCTCCTCTCGTAAGAGGATAAAGTGATTGGCAAAGGATTTTTTTGCACTTGTACTCTTCTCTGAATTCACAGCGATAAAAAAATTCTTTTTTTCTTTCCACTTGCAGGACCCCCACGAACCACCACCCTCCGGCGGCTCCTCCGCCGCTCCCTCCGCGCTTCGCCACCGTCCGCAAGTCCCTCACCCTACCGCACAACATGGGAGGCGGCGGCGGCGGCGGCGGCAGCGGCGCGGCAACGCCAACGGCGGCGGCCAACGCGGCCCCCATCTACGCCGCCGTGGGAGTCAGGGCAAACGCAGCCTCGCAGGTGGATGATAACGCAACATTCGTATTTATTCGTGCCCTGCAGCATTGAAATTTTGTCTTGGAATTTTCATGCTGTCGAGAGATTGATTCTGTATAGCCAACAAATCCAAGTTCACAAGACAAAACTTGGTTTCTTATAATCAATGCATTTTCTGCAGTAGCTCGAACATAATGTTTTTTGCGTTTTTTTCCTTTTAGCTCTACCAGAACCCTGCCGAGGTAAGGGCCTCCGCCTCCGCCTCCGCCACCACCGTCACCACCACCCTCCCTCGCGCGCCGCCGCTGGCCGCACTCACTCCAGACAATCTCATATATGGCCCCTCAGCGGCGGCCGCGGCGGCGGCCGCGGAACAGACATCCTCTACTCAGCCCAGGAGATCGAGGTATTGCGGCCATATTTCTGGGAAATTGGTGAAACAATGCGATTTTTCGCACCAGGCCCAAGTCCCTCGGCTTCTCCTCTGTGGTGAGCACCATGTCCCCTCAGCACCGGCGGAATCCTCCCTCCTCCTCCGCTGGCGGCGGGCGGGCAGTCAACAGGGCTCTCCTGTTCAGGCTGGGGTCTTCTGACGCTACAGCCTCCTCCTCCTCCTGCTCGGCCCCAACCACCCCGGAGGCGTCAGTGCCCGGGAAAGGCATCGTCGTCGGGTCGGCGTCGCCCAGGAGGAGAAACCTAGTGAGTCAACAAGAACAACTCATAGACCTTTGGCGTTGAAGAAAATTTGAATGGAAAAGTAGATCCCACATTGAGAAGAAATAAGGACTGGGAGAGAAGGGACTGATTGATAATTGCTCGTGTACTTTTCTTCGGGGTGGGATCACAATTTCGTTCTCCAAACCCAAACTCTAACAGCTTTTTGTCCCGACAGATAGGTAAAAAGTACGATTTTGCAGAGTACGAAAAACAAAGAGGGGCACTTACAAGAGGGGCATGTTTGCCGTGAGAAGGGGAGGGGGGGCAGCAGAAAATTGATCCGCCAAACGTTTCTTCAAGTACAGAGGCTGTACTACTAGTACACCCCGAGAGTGGACTCTTGGCCCCCGCGCAAACAACGCGTCTGGAAACAGGACGAAAAGAACAACGTGACATGTCGCCGGTATTTTCGCGCGGGGATTTCGGGCCCTCGATTGAGCAAACAAATCTATCAGGGCGAGAGGGCGACACCGGGATTGAGAAACGCTACATTGAGTCATCGCGTCCCCTTCTTTGTTGCCGGGCGTCACCGTAGTACAAAACGACAACTCGCTCGAAAACAACTTTTTTTGTTTTGCAAAAAAAAATAATGCGAGGCGGGAAATCATGAGTTTTTTATGCTTTATACCAAACGTCTTTGTCAAGACTGAGCATTCAGACCACGAGATTTTTAGCCAAGAACTCAAAACGCCCTTTGAAGTAGCTAAATAAGCGCTGGACGTTGGTGTAGCTGAGAATATGCTCTGCATCCAAAATCATTCTGCTCAGAGAATTATCTCTTTTTAAGTAATTTTCAATGACCCTTGCGTTATGACTTGAATTACTTCCAGGCCTCCCTGTTCTTCGGCTCCCTCCGTAACAGCAGCGCCGCCCCGCCGCCCCCCGTCCCCCTCCCCGAACGCCCACCAATGGGCGGAATACTCAAGAAGGGGTCCTCACTATCAAACTCGACTCCGATGGACCTGGAGAGCTTCAGCGGGTCGCCGGAGGAGAGGCAGTGCGAGATGCTCCTAATGAAAGGTAAAATAAGCTAACACTTTTCCCAAAGAAAAACTCTTGAAAAATCATGTTCGTTTCTCTCAGGAGATACCCAAAGAATTGACGATTCGCTCCCTCCGGGTATGTCATCGCTTTCGCCGCAGCACTATGGCGTCGCCGGGTGGCGGCAGCAGCAGCAGCAGCAGCAACAACAACAACAGCGACATCGCCCCCAGCAGCGTTGGCAGAGCAACGACGGCCTCGCCACGCCAGGGTCCGTCTGCTGCAGCCCTGCCCATGGGATAGACGTAGGAACCCCCACCGCCGATTACTGTGGGCCCAAACAGTCGGGTAAAGGGGAAAAACATGAATGCAAAAAATAGCGATTTTTTTTTTACTTATTTTCTTGCCAATTCCAGGTTCCATGTTCAGCCTGACCTGCGCCTCAGTGGCGCCGCCAGGCATCAGGCCTGCGCCACAGCAGCAACAGGGTATCCTCAGACTTAGCTCGGCTGCCTCCGCCTCCGCCGGCCCCGCCTCCGCCTCCGCCACGGCCTCCATCCGCCCCGCCCCCGCCCCCGGCCGCCAGCCGCCGCAGGGGGGCAGCAGGAACCCGCCGCCGCCGCGCAGGATCGGGAGCCTGCCGCGCAGCGCCACCATGGGGGAGATGCCTTCAAGGGCGGCGGCGGCGGCAACTCCGCAGGTCGAGTGGGTCGCCAGGTGGGCAGGAATAAAATAAACACATGTTCCAAAAAAGATTTTACATCTTTTTTCCCCTGAATATATATGTATTAGGCGAGGTAGCCAGGACAGGCCAAGAGTGACAGCCGGAGACTCCTCCTCGCTGCTATCTTCCAGAAGACACAGCCTCCAACAACAGCAACAACAACAACAACAGCGTCGCACAAAGAGCCCCTTCGGACAAGGAGGACGCTTCGGGACGCTGCCGACAGCTCAGCAGCAGCAGCAGCAGCAACCTTCGACGGTGGTAGCAGACAGCGACGAGGACGAGGACGATATTGCTAGAGGATTCCAGAGGTTTTCGTCGGCAAGGAGAAGCATTGGAGGCGGGAACAAAAGGGGCCAACAAGTGGTGAGACATATTTTTTCGGAAAACATAAGAGAGAACGCAAATTGACATTTCTTGTTTCAGAAGTTTGCTGGCCAGCCGCAAGAACAGCAGCAGCAACACTGCTCGAACTGCTGTTGTCAACAGCAGCAGCAGGTGGGGATAAATCCGGCGGCGGCGACAGGAGAGCCCGTCTACCTCACAATGGGGCCCCCTCCCATACAGCAGCAGCAGCAGCAGCAGCAAGTGACTAGAGCTATAGTGCACCAGCAGCAACAACAACACCGAGGGGCTGAATCTCCCTCTCCACCGCCCTTCCCCGGCGCCTAGGAGGGAAGTTCCCTGTGCTCAAGATGAAAAAGAATCTCATCTTTTTTGTTGCAAAACCTTTTCTAATCCTGGAGGAAGGCGCCCACCCCCCTTTTTCCCAGACACAAGCGTAACGACAAAAAAACTCTCAAAAAACCGGCTGTGATTCCTACTACACTTTTCGATCGCACCTTTTTTTGCCCCTCCGCCCATTCTTCCATCGAGGGAGAGAAGGGGGACCCACCCGCATTGGAGGGGCGCGAACCGAGAAAGAAGAGAAAAGAAGGGGCGCTTTTCTCTCACAAGTTTTCCTCCACAACACTCTCTTCCTCCCCTCAAGAGTGTAGCTATAAGGGGGGGGGGCAGCATAGTAGGTCGCTTTTGTAATTCAATTGGCATGCTTTCGACACTACTGCCGCCGCCTCTTTCCCCCCTCGGTGAAAGGAGGGGGGTGGAGAAAAGGTGCCGACGTCCCCCCTCTCCCTTCCTCCCTCTTCGGAATAGTACACATGCATGCAACCCTATATAGTATATACCCACTTTTAGAGACTCACCCCGAAAGAACCCTTTTCGGCGCCTCCCCTCCCTCGCATTTCAAAGTGATCGAATCTCCCGTTTTCCTGAATATGTGTACGCTAAAAGGAAAAAAATGTGAAAATGAAAAAAAGACTCAAGTCCATGCTACATTGATGTGTTCTGCGACAAGATTTTAAACTCAAAAAACACAAATTTGTCCAAACGGATCAAAAACAAAGAAGGGTGACGAAGGAAACAAGGAAAAGAGTCCTTTTTTAAAAGTGAAATGTTCAGAGGCGCGCTCGGTGATTTCGAATAAAAGAACTCGAAAGTATATAAAGTGGGTGTTCGAATAGAGGTCCTTCTTTTTTTGGGTAATCTTGGCACCCGTGTCTTAAATTGGGCAACGGTCGGACCGTCTGGGGTATGAATCCATTGTATCGTCATCGCTAATGATTGGGTACCGACCGAGAGTAACAAGATTGATCGTTCAGACTATTTTTTGAAGAGATTGAGGCACTTAATTCGGGAAAGCGGCGGAGGTGGGCCTCCCGAATTAAAAAAAAACGTTTTTTAACCGAGGGCAAGTGGGGAAGTTTTGTTGCCTGTGATAACTGACTTGGGTAAAAGAGAAAAGATAGTAGAAACAAAGAATGGATCGTTTCGAGATTTCGGATTAAAACGCCTCCGAATAATGGGAATCCGTTGTGTGGCCCATTAAATCTGGGAGAGAAAGATTTCCGGCCCCGAACCACTTGATGAAAGAGGTTTTTTTCGTGTTGAATGGGGCACAGACAATTTCGTACGTTAAAAAACCTGGGTTTTCTTTGGGGTGGTCTCTTACGTGACCTTAAACACCTTTTCTACACATAAAAAAGTATTGTATTTATAGTTTCTAACTGTCAATATCTTAACTCCAATTCTCAAAAAAACATATCCCACGTTGCCTTGGAGTGTCCTTCCTCTTCCCTTGTATCCTTGCCCAAAAGCCCAAAAAAAGTTTGACGCCGCCAAGTTGATTATGACCCATTCAAAAACTTTTTTCCCATTCCTCCGCCGCCGAAAAAAAGTTTTCTTTTTCGCCCATCGTCCCTTCGTTCGCCTATTATACCCGGAAAAAAACCGTTCGATTTAAAAAATCATGAACCGAATGCGGGTGAGAAATGGTTTGTTGGCGGAGGAGGTCGCTTAGTTGATTTTTTTTCCGTTAAAGGCTTTTCCCCCGTTCTCCCCCCACCCATGTTTGCCCCAGCGGCCCATATTTCAGTGCTCATTAGAGACGGGGGGGCCAAAATGCCAAGCATTTTGGCCATCCCCAAGTCTTTGGTGCGTGATGGAATGTTTATAGAAACTCTTCTTCACTCCTGGGATGTATTTTTTTCTGGAAGGTCCAAGGTTTACTTCTCAGGTTCCTGAAATGGAAGGTGGACAAAGTACTTTGAACTCCATTGTAGACTCAACGATTTTTCCTATACAAATTCGGCAAATAAATTGTATTCGGGATTTTGTTTAGATATGCATTGATATGTTTGAACGCACGAATCGTACATAAGTGCAAAAACAGCTTCTCAAAAGAAATTTTGTTGCAAAAAAATCGCAAAGAGGCTCTTTGCAATTGAAAGGCTCCCATATCTTTCTTTTCTTTTGCGGCGAGGTGAAAAACGGGCCGAGAAGAAAAATATTCAAGGATTATTGTCTTTTCCCAGACAAATTCCCGCCTTTAATCAACACGGCGGCGGAGAAAAAGAAGAAGAAATATCTCCGGCATTTTTCACGTTTTTTAGCGGAAAAGGTGTGCAGACCACCTTGGAACAAAAGGGCACCTCTTTCATTCCAGGTACGGTATGGTGTGAAAGAGGGATTTATTTTTATCTTTTTTTCCCGTCGCGTCGGGGAAACCGTTGTGCGGAGGACCTTTTCTCTTTCCGTCCGTTCACATATGAGCGGAGGCGGCTCTTTTACGAATGTGCGCGGAAATCCCTCGGGCGAATTTTCAAGGAGTTTGTGGCCCGAGAATGGTATAAAAGTCGCCAATTTGAGAAAACAATCAACTTTTCCAAATTGAAGAATTTTGATTTGTCCATGTACAGTATTTGATGCTGCAACTATTTTTCCCTTTAATATGGTGAATCCCTTTTCCCTCCCCCCGTAATGATTGTTGTACCTCTTATATTTCGTCCTCCTTCCTATCGGCTCGCCACCTTGACCTCTCCCTACTTCTATTTTTTGGGGGGATCTTTTTCAGACCGAACCCGCACCCGCGTTTGCCTGACAGGAAAATGACGAAATTGCCGCCCCCTTTTCTAGCTGATGTTCCGTTTCCTCTCTCCCAAAAAATAAAATTTGGGAGAACGGTAGCAGGAGCAGCAGTTGCGGATTAGTAGTAAAATCGGTCAGAGGATGAGGAGACAGCCCCGATGCGAAATCTCCCGTCGTCGTCAGCCACATGCTGTAACATAATTTTGACACATTTTTCGACCCTTACTGAAGCCTCCCATCTTTAAAAAAAGAATTCCGAATCTACTGTCTCGCTCCAATATATAGCGGTTCCTTTGCGGGAATCGCAAGAGAAATCTCTGACATTGCACACTAGACTTTTTTTTCGGAATGAGGAATCTTGAGTCAACATCATCTCTCCCTCATATTCCCCCCCTCCTTTTTAAAAGGCGCTGCGTTTTTGAACGGACGGGGAGGAGGGGGAGGGGGACGGTGGCGGCTTAGCGCAAGAGAAGGAAGGAAGGGGGGGGGGGGATTCTTCTTCAGTCGCCGCTCGGCCGTCGAGGAGTGAACACTGTTCCGTACCTATATTGCGTGTGCTCGGGAAAAAAAGCATATTCTTGCATGAGAGTGAATTCAGAGAGGAGGAACACCAAAAAGTGAAACTGAGGAAGAGAAAACGCAGTTTGAGGTTTCCGCTTCAAAAACACAATAATAGAAAAAGCGGAAAAAAGAAAAACGAAATTGTGGGAAATCCAGTGTACGTAGAAGTCTAGAGGAAAACTGTCAAATTTTAAGGTAAGACCGATTGCAGCCGTGTGTTTTTTTTGTCTGTGATGAAGGAAAATCCTTTTTGCTTAAGTTCGCGCACCTGCCGACACTCATTTCCCCTCAAATTAGCTCCAATTTTTGCCCCTTCTCCAAGGCTGAATCTTCGGAACTGAACTGCTTTACAAAGCGGCTGGCGGCGCAGATCTAACGTCTCCCCTCCCCCCCATTTAAGAGAGAGAAAAGAGGACGAGAATTATCTGGGCACGAGAAAACGAGGATCTCTCCTCTTTTTCGGCCGAGCAGGTTCAAGGGCAAAAGATGATCTTTTTTTCGCGTAACGCAGTTTCCCTTCTTCTTCACAAGAAAAGAAGAAAAAAAACATTATATTTTGCGAGGTCAGGTCGGTTAGGGAACCGCATGTGGGTGGCTGTCGTTGGGAGAAAACTGGAGATCTTTACCGTTCCTCTTCTTGTTCCTTCCATTCTTGGGTTGGATAAGGAACTTTCATGGGAAAAAGGTATGGGACCATCTGTGGAGTGGGGATCTCTTGTTTTACACACACACGCATGGAAAAAATGGAGGAAGCACATGTAATTCCCCGAGAAAAAAAATCATAGCGGGGTCACACCAAGGGTCGAACTTTCCCCTATAAAGAACAACAGAAAATAGAAAGATTTGAAAGGAACGAAAGGAAAGAGGGAGAGTTTGAATTCCGAGAGTGAATAAATTTTTAAGACCAAATTTCCACGCCGCATACCTTCATCTCCCAGATGTACGCGGGAGAAAATGACCGATGCTCGAGCAATTTTGAATTTTCTGTGTGTCGGCCCTATTTTCTGTTTTATTTTGTGCCCCGTCACCCGCTCTCATTAGGGCTGAGAGCTGATTTTGCAGAAATGGTTCCCCCCTCTCCCTTCTTCCAATGCAATCCCCCATCCTCCTATAGCAAATATGTATCCCACACCGAAGCCGCAATATCCCTCGATCCCCCCTTCCGAACTTCCATTTTCCATGGGAATCGCGCCCCATCACTTCCCATATTTCGAAACCTGGAAAAAAGGAAAAAAGAAAGGAAAAAGTAGACAATGGCCCTTTAAAGAGATGGAGAGGAAGTTTTTTGAGCGCGCCGAACCCAAAAGGCATTCATTGCGCAATATTTCTTTCTTCGAAAAAGAGTGCCGACAGAGGAGAATGGGGCGAGAGCGCTAATTGGTCTCACAATTTCTGACTTTTCTAGTCATTCTTTCTCTTTTTAAGCGTTTTCCGGCCTGTTTTAATGTTTTTGGGTCTGAAAGAGCATGGTGGAAAGAGGCAGAAATGGGTTGCTCGCTCCTCTAATTAAGCTTTTTTCGTAGGTCGCCACGCCCTTTTCGCTCCCGCATAATAATTAAGAGGGAACGAACGCGAAAATTAGAAAAAGGGAAGAAGGGGCGCTGTAATTGTTTGGAGGAGGGAAATCAAAAGGTGCCAAGGGTGGAAAATGCCAAAAGAGCTGCTCACAACAACGCTTGCTATAACAGCAAAGTCAGGGTTGAGTCCTTGGCATCTAGGGTCCAATTCCGAAAAGAAACCACACTTCTTCCACACTAGAAATGGAAAAGGAGGAGGAAGAAGAATTTGGCACCTCCTCTTTCTCCTCCTCAATGCAAAGAGGCGATAAAAGTTAGAAGTGCCATTTGGGGAATTCGTTCGTTCGGTAGAAGGAGGAGGAGGAGGAGGAGGAAGTGGATGGTGCATCTTGAAAAGGGGGAAATGTCGGAGGAATCGCAAAAGACTTGCCGAATATTTCTAAGAACTGCCTTTTCTAAAACTATTTAGGAGGGGGAAAAACTGTGCTGATACTTTTTTGTGACCTAAAGAAATTGGTGAATTATATTACTGCCTCTACGAGAATCTACGTACAAGAGAATGAATCTCGTTATAAAGGTTTCTTTGGTTCCTTCTTCTCTCCACCTCTTTCCTGGAATATTCCTCCTCCTCTTCTTCGCCGGATCGCATTCGTTGGCATCGGCCGCCGACAATGTTTTGTACCCGCACACACATGATCTCCCAGAAAAAACAGGAAGGGGGAAAAAGGATCATGAAAGGTCAGGTTGGCGGTCGTGCGCTCATTTGAATAATATCAACAACCACTTTTTTTATCGGCGCTTGTACATGTGGCAAATTGTGAGTTGCGACGACGATTTCGTGGATGGAGGAAATGGAAAGTTTTTTCTTTGGCGGGAAAAGTGGCTCATCAAAGGGGAGAGCAGAAAAAAGTTTTTCTGTCTGGGTAGGGGGAAAGAAAAACTTTTTTCCCAGCTAGTCTAGAGTGTGGGAAAGGGCCGGTTTTGGGGGGGTTGGGGGTTGGGCTTTCGTAATCAGCTTTATTTCCTCCCTCTAGAAACAAGTCTTTTGTTGTCCTCGCCTCCTCCTCTTCCTCCTCCCCCAACGTTTTGTTGTTGGGGAATGAAGCATCTTTACAATCATAAAGTTGCGACGACAACCCTCCCCCGCTTTTCCCTCAACCAGCCAAACAAAACAACTTTCTCATTTTCCCTTCCTTTTTGTTCTCTTCCCCTCACCTCCCCCTCTTCATCTAAACAAACTAGCCGGGCGCGCGGGGGGGGAAAGCGGGGGAGGGAGATCAACTGTCGGCTCTCCAACCCAAAAGAGAAAGAAGATACACTCTGGAATTTAGTTTGTGGGATTCCGTAGCGGCGGTTCTGTTTTTGACACCTCTTTTGCTGTTGTTGCATTTTCTCCTTCCCCCAAATAATTCACGCACGGCCTGAGAACGGGCAAAAACAAACCGGGAAAAAAAGTTTTTTTTTGTGAGTCGGGCAAATTTTTCCCTTTTTTTTGTTGGATGCCGCATTGCAAGAGGAAATTTTTTGCGCTCCTCTCCTCTCTCTTTTTTATATGTTTTTCCTCATCATCTAAGGCGTTCCTTCCAACTCACGCCTTCTCCGTACCAACTACAGTTTGTTTCCCACAAAAAGAGAAGAAAAGAAATTCTTGCGGGAATTCCGCAGCCGTCTCCTTGTTTTACGACTTGATGCAATTTGCCAAAAAAAAGAGAAAAGACGAGAGAAACGGAGAGAAACACATAAAATGAGCCCCCCCCCCGCTCTTCCTTGTTTTTAAGGGATGATGGCCGGAGCAGAGAAAGAAGGAAAAACATTTTTCAAACGGCCTTTTTTCTCGTCAGGGGAAAGAAGCGTTGTCGGGAAAAAGTCAATTTGTCTCTGGAGGCTCCTGGAGAAGGGGGGTTGGGGGTTGGAAAAGTAAAAAAGTGTCGGTATCACCCGGGAGAAAGAAAGAGGGGGGGGCGAAAGGGGGTCAACTCACACACTGTCATGTCAGCAGATGGGCGTGAGGAGTGGGGCGGGGGGTCGAGGGGGGAGGAACAAAAAAGGCTGTCTGGTTCTATCCCCCTCCCTCCACACTTTTTTTGTTTGGAGCAACAACAACCACACGGCACCTCTTGAAAACACCTTCTGATGATGATTTGTAGGAAAATCCAAAAATAGTTTCCCATTTCGGAATATTTCGAACAAGTTTTTAGGGTTTTTTTTGGAAAGAGGGTTTGTCCCTATGCGAAAAGGGGTCAAATCTTGGCGGGAACGTTGGAAAAGGGAAGGGGGAGGGGACCATTTTTCATAAAGATGTGTGGAAGGGTGGGAGAGAAAATGTTGGAAGCGACGATTTCATGCTCAGCTAGACGAAAACCGGGGTGGAGGGAAATAGGGGGTGCCAAGTCCCCAACCCTCCCGTTCCCCATCCAATCCTATTACATTTTTTCGGGGGT
>JAAUYB010216230.1_pt1 | contig 19922 bp, 15 predicted proteins | sample 7278071 | NCBI WGS metagenome assembly JAAUYB01 (sample SAMN14350121, study PRJNA611818) | marine sediment metagenome | isolation source: surface marine sediment (1.8m) | place: French Polynesia: Moorea | collected 2018-08
CCGATCTCCAATGAAAAGGGGACGGCGAACCGCCCCCTTCAATGACTCATCTTTCGAACCTACTGGGTGATCCACAGCGGGTTGGCGTCGGCTAGCCAGCAGTGCATGCGGCTGACCTGTTGACTGGTGAACAGGGTCTGGCAGGAATCGGGACCGTAACCCATGAAGTTTTCGGGTTGGGTGGGGCCCCACGGGGTGCCCTGGCAATCGCTGCCGCCGGGTCCGCTGCAATTGTAGTTGGTGGGCGTGGGCGGCGTGTCGGAGCAGAAGTCGCCGGCCACATCGCCGTTGGAACCGTCGGCAAATTCGTAGCAGGCAGAGCAACTGGCCACTTCACTGACGCCGTGTTGCGTGTGCCACAGGCCGAAGCAGTGACCCAGTTCGTGGGCAAAGGTGTGCTGGCCGCGGGACATGGCCACATTGTTGATCCACAAGCCGCCGGTCTTGGTCAGCGCCGCGGGGTCCCAGGGGAAGGTGGCAATCCCCAAAAGCACACCGAACGGGCTGGATGTCTGACCGGATACGAAGATATTGCAGACATATTGGGGCCAAACCGCGTAGGCCTGCTTCATGCCGTTGATGGCGTTCAGCCAGTTCAAGTTGAACGGCGTATAGGCCGGGATGACGGCATAGTTGGAGTCGTTGACCCATTGGGCGCCGACCAGATTGAAGGTGAGACCCGTGCCGGCATAGTCGTTCACCATCTGTTTGTAGGCGGCGCGGGCGTTATCGATGTTGACGCCGCCGGTTCCGTCGCTGTTGCGCATCAGGTGAACGTAGATGTTGACCACCTTCGCGGAGGTATCCGTTGCGTCGCGTACGGCGGGGTCATCGCAATTACCCTCGGTCGGACAGGGCGCCTTGCCGAAACGGTTCAGGCCCATGTCGATGCGGCGTTGTTCCCACAAGCTGTCGGTGGGGCACCAGACGGAATTCCGGCGCGCGTTGTTGTAGATGTCCCGGTCGATGAGGCGTTGTTGTTCGTCGCCGTAGCTCAAGGCCGGCGTTCCTTTTTTGCCGAGCAGGTCGGGACGGGCACTCACCCAACCGGAAATATCGATTTGTTCGGTATCCTGGGCGAATCCAAGCGACGCCAGGCTTATCAGGCACATGACAAGCAGTTGCTTCATTACTTTCCTCCGTGAATTTTTGGGTACACTGACGGGATAAAATGAATAGAAGTTCCACGATCGAACGTTCAGTTTGTCAGTGATCCTAATGTAACATAATTGTAACGCCGGGGAAAAGGACGATCAGATCCTGGAACCGCTTTCATGTCATAAGTGACAGGGAATGCAAAATTAATGGTTTGCAAAAATTTTCAAAGGATGATCACTCGGGAGAAAAAAGACCGGCCGGAATATCGACAACGCTGTCGATACGGAGTGCTCGCATCTTGCAGGTTGTTTTTGCATGCACACCTTGATCGTTTACATTGCCCGGCCGGCGGGGAAAAGATACAATATCTCCATCATGAGAACAATGGGGGAAACCATGGAATACGCACCGCTCAACCCACCGACCAGAACCCTGATGGGCCCCGGCCCCAGCGATGTCCATCCGAGAGTACTGAACGCGATGGCCGCGCCGACCATCGGCCATATGGACCCGCATTTCCTCGCCCTGATGGACGAAATCAAAGGTCTCTTGCAACAAACCTTCGGCACTTCCAACGCCATGACCTTTCCCGTCTCCGGCACCGGTTCCGCGGGCATGGAATGTTGCCTGGTCAACGTCATCGAGCCCGGCGACCGCGTGGTCATCGCCCAGAACGGCGTCTTCGGCGGACGGATGGCCGATATTGCCGGGCGCTTGGGCGCGGAAGTGGAAGTGTTACAGGTTCCCTGGGGAGAACCCGTTCAGGCCGAGCTGCTTAAAGAACTACTGGCCGGCAAACCCACCAAGCTGGTGGGCGTCGTCCATGCCGAAACTTCCACCGGCGCAATGACCGACATACCGCCGATTGCCGAGGCCGCCCATCAGGTCGGCGCTTTGCTCCTGGCCGATTGTGTCACCTCCCTGGCCGGTATCGAGGTAGCCCTGGATCGCTGGGGCGTGGACCTGGCCTATTCCGGCACCCAGAAATGCCTGAGCTGTCCGCCGGGCCTGGCTCCGGTCAGTTTCAGCGAACGCGCCGTCGATGCGCTGAAGACCCGTAAGTCCAAGGTCGTCTCCTGGTACCTGGACCTGACCATGCTGCTCAATTACTGGGGCGGCGAACGCGTCTACCACCACACAGCGCCCATCAACATGCTCTACGCCCTGCGCGAGGCCCTGCTGGTTTTCGTCGAGGAAGGCCCCGAACAGGTCTTCGCCCGCCATCGCACCAATCACCGAGCGCTGGTTGCCGGTCTGGAAGCCATGGGCCTACGCATGCAGGTAGAAGCGCCGCACCGCCTGCCCCAATTGAATACGGTCGTCATTCCCGACGGCGTGAACGACGGGGAAGTTCGCGGTCGCTTGTTGAACGAGTTCGGCCTGGAAATCGGCGGCGGACTGGGCGCGCTGAAAGGCAAAGTCTGGCGCATCGGCCTCATGGGCCATGCCTCTCGTCGCAAAAATGTCACCCTGGCGTTATCCGCCCTGGAGTCCGTTATGGGAGACGCGGTTCATCGCGGTCAGGCCCTGGCCGCCGCGGAGGCGGTCTACACATGAGTTTTGCCCCGGAGATCAAAGGCGAACTGATCGAGATCTTGGGCGCGAAGTGGGTCAAGGACGACCCGGTTACCTTGTTTTCCTATCGCTCCGATGCACTCACCCTGCATCCGGCGCCGCCCATGGGCGTCATCTATCCCGGCACCACCGATGAACTGGTCGCCTGCGTGAAACTGTTCCATCACAACGGCATCAGCTTCGTGCCCCGGGGCGCCGGCACGGGACTGTCCGGCGGCGCCATTCCCCGCGACCGCTCGGTGGTCGTCGAAATGTTCCGCTTCAATACCATCGAGGAGATCGATGTCGCCAACCGTACCGCCGTGGTGGGTCCGGGCGTGGTCAACCTGGCCGTGACCAAGGCCGCCGCCCCGCACGGTCTTTATTTCGTGCCCGATCCCAGCAGCCAGAAGGCGTGCACCGTGGGCGGCAACGTGGGCGAGAACTCCGGCGGGCCCCATACCTTGAAATACGGCGTCACCGTGAACCACGTCCTGGGCCTGGAAATGGTGTTGCCGGACGGTGAGTTGGTCCGACTCGGCGGCAAGGCGTGGGGTGTTCCCGGGCCCGACCTGCTGGGTCTGGTAGTGGGCTCCGAGGGCACTTTCGGCATCGTCACCAAAGTCACGTGCCGCTTGACGCCGATTCCCGAAAAGGCGCTGACCATGCTGGGCGTGTTCGAGAGCGTTGCCGACGCCTGCCGCACCGTTTCCGATATCATTCGCAACGGCATCGTACCGGCCGCGCTGGAGATGATCGACCACATCGTCATCGAAGCGGTCGAGAAGTACATCGGCGCGGGCTTCCCCCTGGATGCCGAGGCCGTTCTGATCATAGAACTGGAAGACCTGAAGGACGGTATCGAAGACGAGGCCGAACGCATTCGCGAGATCTGCCGCGCTAACAATGCTCGCGAGGTCCGCCTGGCCGCCGATGAAGCGGAACGCGCCCAGATCTGGCGGGCTCGCAAGGAAGCCTTCGGCGCGCTGGGCACCATTTCGCCAAGTTTCTATACGCAGGACGGCGTCATCCCGCGTTCCAAGCTGCCGGAGGTTCTGGAAGAAATTCTGGCCTGTGGTAAGCGCTACGGTTTCCGGGTGGCCAACGTTTTCCACGCGGGCGACGGCAACCTGCACCCGCTGATCCCCTACGATTCACAAAACCCCAAAGACGTGGAGAACGTCTTCGAGGTCGGTCGCGAGATCCTGGAGATCTGCCTCAAGGCCGGCGGGTCGCTCTCCGGCGAACACGGCATCGGCCTGGAGAAAGCGCATATGATGGAGCAGGTCTACAATCAGGACGATCGCGACAACATGATCGCCATGCGCACCGTGTTCAATCCCGACGATCTGCTGAACCCCGGCAAGATCTTCCCCAATCCCTCCCGCTGCAGCGAGACCAAGGTGGTGCGCGGCAAAACGGGAATTGCCGTATGAAGGCGGTCGTCTTCCAACCGGAAAATACTGAAGAGATGCGGGCCTGGGTCGCGGAACGCATCGCGGCCGGCAGTCCCTTCCATATTTCGTCAAGGAGCCGGGCCGACGATGACCTGGATGTTCTCTCCACATCGCATCTTCAAGCAGAGCAGTTCTTCGAGCCCGATGATATGGTGATCGGTGTTGAAAGCGGAGTCCCCATGGTTCAACTCCAGGAACGGCTTGCCGCAAAGGGCATGACCCTGCCCGTATCGCCCTGGTTCGCCGATGACACGGTGGGGCAGATGGTCGCCGCCAACCGTTTCGGGCCGGAACGCATGGATCGCGGCGGTATCCGAGACTGGATCATCGGGATCAGTTACGTCAACGGTTTCGGCAAGTTGGTGAAAGCCGGCGGTCGAGTGGTGAAAAATGTAACCGGTTACGATGTGGGCAAGCTGATGGTAGGCAGCAGAGGCGGTTTCGGCCCCATTGCCACGGTCAACTTCAAGATGATGCCGCTGCCCGTCAACCCTCTTGGTTTGTATTGCGGCCTTGAATCCAATCATTGGTTGAAATGGTTGGCGGAGGACGTGCTGGCCAAACGGCTTCCCCTGGATTGGGTACAGGCGGTGCATCGCAAGGGCGCCTGGCGAATCGGTTTGGGTATTTCGGGAAACGAGGCGCGGCAAGATCGACTGATCGCCGAATTGCAGCGCGCCTTCGACCACCAACTGCACAAGGCCGACGAAGGTCGGGAGCCTTCCGAATACAATAGGTTCTCATCGGAAACCCGGCAGAAGGGCTTCCTCTCCCCTACCCTTCCCGATGACGGCGAGGCGCGATATCACTTGCATGGGGTGGTGCCCACCGGCCACCTGATCGGACGTCCCCGCCTGATGGAATGCCTGACCGGTTTGGATGCAACCCTGGTCCTACATCCAGTCGGCGGTGATTTCCACCTGATCGGCCGCCTGGAATCGCTGACCGAGGAGAAACTGGACCGGCTGCGCAGACATCTGGCAGGTACGGGCGGTTACCTGACGCTGGAGCAAACCTCGCCGGAACTGCTGGAGAGTTTCGGCTACAGCATTCCGCTTCCATCCGAATACCCGCTGATGCAACGCATGAAACAGACCCTGGATCCCGCGGGCGTCTTCCACGCGCCCTTTTACGAGATGGTGTAACCGTGACAGCTGAAGCCTTTAAGGGCGTGCCCTTCGACAATGTTCTGAAATGCGTGCATTGCGGACTGTGCCTGGACGACTGCCCCACCTATCGCGAGTTGGGCGTGGAGCAGGACTCGCCTCGCGGTCGCCTGTACCTGATGCGCGGCCTGTGGGAGGGTGAACTGGATCTGACACCCGACGTTGCCGCGCCCTTGAACCGTTGCCTGGATTGTCGCGCCTGTGAAACGGCATGTCCCTCCGCGGTTCCCTACGGCGAACTTCTGGAAAAGGCGCGCGGGGTCATCGCCGAGAACCTGCCGCAAAGCAGACAACGCCGGTTCCTGGAGGCCGTCTTCTTCAGACGCGTGCTGCCTTCTACCGGATGGATGCGCCTGATAAGTATGGGCGGTTGGATTTACAGGCTACTGGGTCTCCATCTGATCTTCAGCCAAACAGCCCTGGCCCGATTACTGCCGGACTGGGCCGTGCGCGGAAATGCCATGATGCCGAGGTTCGCGGGCAGGTCGTTCAAACTCGGCTACAGAAAATCGAAAAACAAGGGCAAACACAAAGTGGGCTTGTTCACCGGCTGTATCATGGACGTTGCCGATTTGGACATCCACCGGGCTACGGTCAAACTGCTGGAAGCCTCGGGTTGCGAGGTGGTCGTGCCCAAGGAGCAGGCCTGTTGCGGGGCCCTGCATGTCCACAACGGCGAACGCGAGATTCCCCGGACCCTGGCCTTACGCAACGAGGAGGCTTTCAAGGACGAATCCCTGGACGCCGTGATCGTCAACGCGGCGGGTTGCGGCGCGCAACTCAGGGAATACGGCCACCTATTCTCGGATTCGCCGGAGCGGAATGACGAACGCCGGCATGATTTCGGTAACCGGATTCAAGACATCCTGGTCTACCTGAGCGATTTGGAAGGCTATCGGAATCTGAAGTGGCAAGCCAAAAAAGAGACGGTACTTTACGACGCGCCCTGTCACCTGATGCACGCCCAAAAAACGGATACGCCGCGGACCCTACTCGCCGAAAACCCGGCCGTCAACCTGGTCCCGTTGGAGGATGCTGACCGATGTTGCGGTGCGGCCGGCATCTACAACATGGTCCACGGCGACCTGGCCGATGACATCTTGGACAGAAAGTTGGACGATATTGAAGCCACGCTGGCCTTAAACCCGGACGCCGCAACACTGGTAACGGGAAACCCGGGCTGCCTGTTCCAAATCCGCAACGGCGTCCGAAACAGAGGTCTGCCGCTACGCGTCATCCACCCGGTGCAACTGCTGGCCGAGTTAATGGAATAAGAAGATCATGGCAATTCTAATCGAAAAGCTTGAAACTTTTGCCCCGTCATGCCACGTAAAAGCCCCTGGCGGCCAGGGACTTAAGCAAAATAACCAGTAACCTGGAGCTTGGCTGTCAAGATATGATCCGCTTCTTCTTATCGGGGGTGCCCGTGTCCAAGCCAATTGATCTTACCGTTGATTATGCCTTTCGAAGAACGTTTGCCACACCGGGCAACGAACATTTACTGATGGCGTTGCTGAATGCCGTTTTTTCTTGTTATGACATCGTCCTGAAAAAGGTCATTATCGTCAACCCATTCCATGACAAAGAGTTCGAGGAGGATAAAGAAACGGTTGTCGATGTTAAAGCCACGGACAGCAAGGGCCGCCAGTTGCACGTTGAAATGCAGTTGACCGGGCACAGTTGGCTGCATGCGCGGATCATGTATACCTGGGCCGATATCTACTGCAAAGAACTGGAAGAAGGTCAGGAGTATGATGAACTGGACCCTGTATTCAGCGTGTGGATCTTGGGGAAGAAGATGTTCCCCGGTTCTGACGCACTGCATCATCGGTTCATCATGTACGACCCTGACCACGAGGTGACCTTAACGGATCACTGTGCGATTCATACCCTTGAATTGCCGAAATGTCCAAGAGAAGATACAATTGAATCAGACCTGGAGAGATGGGTCTACACGTTGGAGCACAGCAAGCATATCGATCCGGCCAACCCTCCGGAGATCTTGCACAAACCCGAAATCATGGAGGTGATGCACATGCTGAATAACATTTCCAAGAAAAAGGAAGACTACTGGGCCTACCAGGGCCGGGTCAACGCTCGACGTGATCGCAATGCTGAAAGAAAAGATTTCCAACGCGCTATCGAAGCCGAGCGCAAGAAGACTGAAGCCGAGCGCCGGAAGGTCCAAGCCGAGCGCAAGAAGGTAGAAGCCGAGCGCAAAGAAAAAGAGGCGGCGCTGCAGAGGATCGCGGAGTTGGAAGTTCTGGCTCGACAAAATCGTCAGGGATAAACCCCTCCCAAACCTGTCGCTTGGGTGAGCACAAAAAAAGGCGCCCGAAAAATGGGCGCCTTTCCTTGAGAGCAAGTGTATCGGGTACGGCTTATACGTACTTGGAATAGAATTCGACGATAAGCTGCTCATCGATTTTTTCGGGAATGTCTTCACGCTTGGGCAGACTGACGAACTTACCGGTGAAGTTTTCGCGATCCACTTCGATGTAAGGAGGGACCAGGTTCAGCGGAGTCAGATTGATCGATTCCAAAACTTGAGCATTGGCGCGGGTCTTCTCTTTCAGGGTGACCACATCACCGGCTTTCAGTTCGTAGCTGGGAATGTCTACTTTTTTGCCGTTCACCAAAACGTGACCGTGGTTTACCAATTGGCGGGCGGACCAGATGGTGGTGCCGTATCCGAGGCGGTATACGAAGTTGTCCAGGCGGGACTCCAAGATCTGGAACAACACGTGACCGGAAACACCTTTGCTGTTGAAGGCGCGCTTTACGTAGCGGCGCATCTGCTTCTCCAGCACATTGTAGCGGAAGCGCAGTTTTTGCTTTTCTTCCAAACGCTTCCCGTATTCACTCTTCTTGCCGCGGCGGGCCTTGGGGCCGTGCATACCCGGTGTGTTGGGCCGCTTGTCCACAATGCGGTGGTACTTGGGCGCCCGAAACATTACATCACCAAAGCGGCGCATCATCCGTGCCTTGGCTCCCCGATAAGTTGCCATGTATTTGCTCCCTTAAACTTTCAAGCAATCGAAATTTTGCGGTCCGCGCGATCGCCGCTGCAGACCAAGACCGCCAATGTTATCAAAACTTAGTAAACTAATCCAGGGTTTTTTTGAATGTTTTTGTATATAGACCATACTAACGCTAACATTCCGGTTTCCCGGGCGCAACCCTGTCCCATCAAGGCTTTACCCTGCTTTCAAGGGACCGAAGCCATATCTTCCCGATAATCTTTTCGCCTGTTTTTCAGCTCTTCCACAGCTGATTTATTGTTCCGGTAGGGTGATTTCAAAAACGGTTCCCTTGGGCTCATTATCTCGCACCGCGATGCTGCCGCGATGGTCTTCGACAATACGCTTCACGATCGCCAATCCCAGACCGGTACCCTTCGGCGACTTGGAATAGTAAGGCAGGAAAACCTTTTCACGTTCGCCCCGGGGAATACCTTTGCCGTCGTCACTCACCGTAAGATGCAGATCGCCGCCGTTACGGGCCAACCGCACCGAAATATTACCTTTGCCGCCCGCTGCCGTTGCCGCATTGTTGATCAGGTTGGAAAGCACCTGGCGGATTTGGCCCGCGTCGCAATGGTAATGGATGTCCTCGCTCTCGCAATGCAGTTGGATATTCGGATAGACGGGGGCGTAGGTGTCGCGGACGTTTTGAACCAGTTCGCCCAGGTCGGTAGGAGCCAGGGTCGGTCCGGGCAGTTTGGCGAAGGTGGAGAATTCGTTGACCAGATTCTTCAACAGGTCCGTTTCATTCATAATGGTTTCATGAGCCGAATGGATGGCGTCGATCAGGTCCGGCGCCCCCTTTCGAGCCTTGCGTTCGATACGTTGAATGCTCAATTGGATGGGCGTCAACGGATTCTTGATCTCGTGGGCAACCCGCTTGGCCACCTCGCGCCAGGCGGCCAGGCGCTGTGCGTTCAGCAATTGGGTCAGGTCTTCCAGAATGACCAGGTTGCCGAAGGTGATTTCGTCGTTTTCCAGAGGGACGATGGTAGCCGCAACGTAGCGTATCTTGCCGGTTTCCTCGTTGCGCAGCTCCATTTGGCTGTACTGGGTCGGTTTACCCTGCTTCTTGAACTCCGTCCAGCGTTGCAGCAAGGCGGCATGTCGATTGGGAACCAACCATTCGGTGAGGCGCGTGCCCGCCGCCACTTCATCCATTTCCAGGATACGCAGGACCGCGGGGTTGAAAGTGGTAATACGATCGAAATTATCCGTGGACAGAACCCCCGCGTTTGTCTGTTGCAAAATGGTTTGGGTGTACTGGATCTGCCCGGTCAGTTCCGCGTTGACCCGGCTCATTTGCCGCGCTTTTTCTTCCAGTTCGCCCTGATTCTCCTTAAGGCGGCTGGTCATCATATTGAAGGCATCCAGCACATCCTCCATCTCGTCGCCGGTTTCCAAAGCCAGGTGGGTGTCCAAATTCCCCTCGGAGACCTGGCGCGCACCGGTGATGAACACATTGAAAGCGTCCAGGAAACGCTTGGATAAAGCCAGAGCCGTCCAAATGCCGCCGAAGAGGATGGTAAAAGTAGTCATCAGGAGTAAGGTTTGATTCAAACCGGTCAACTGGCGCGTTTTGGCGCGGTTCACCTCCAAAAAGCGGGCGCTGTCACGGATGTACATATAACGTTCGGTAACTTCGCTTTCCATGGTGTCGATGATTTGCAAACGAAGATCGCCGCGATCATGGGGGAAACGAGCGACCAGGAAGCCGTCCTCGAAGTGTTCGTAATCGCGCGCATGTTCCCATTCAGCCGTATCCTCGACGCGCCGGGTGTACCTCGCGGGGAAATCGGGATTCAATACGCGGTCGATCAGGTTACCTTGCCGGTAGATCTCTACACCGTCGATGCCGTAGCGTTGCAGGTAAGTCGAAAGTCGGCCCGGCCGGTTTTGATGCAAATCCACCAGGGCATCGGCGTGCATGCCGTGAACCCGGGCCATTTCTACAAAATGGTCTTGAACAAACTGGTCGGAATAGCTGATGAGGCGGGTCTCGGCTGTATCGGCCGTGATTTCCAGGAGGAAATCATCGACAAATCGCGTGGCAAGAATGAATAAGGCAACTGACGGCAGTACCGTAAGCGGCAAAAGGGAGAGAATGACCTTGGTTTGCAGGCGGTAACCGGTCACCCGTCGTCGATGCGCAAAGTACAGCTTGACCAGGCTGCGCAGAATGACGAACAAAACCAGAATGACCAACAGATGTGACAGCGGCTTGAGGATATTGATCATCAGCCGGGCCGCCTCGCGGGTCTGGTCAAGGAAGAACAGGCGGAAGGACAAAGCCGAAATCAGAACAATCAGCAGGAGAAAAAGCAGATTGATCCAGCGGTTCTTCATGCACTCCCGTCCTTACCCGACCGCCCGGCCGGTTTTAACGCCATGTTAACACACCTCGAGAAGCGGCGTTCAGGCGGACACAACAAACATGGCCACGGCGCAGGCATGCCCCGCGGTCCACACCAAACTACGCAGGGAGGCATAATCGGCGATATACAGGAAACCGTAGACCAGACGGGCCGCGATAAAACCAATCGCCAGGTAGTCGATGGTAGACTGGGAAGCTGTCCCCACCTGATGCGCAATGATCACAGCAGCGGCAAATATGGGAAAAGCTTCGAATGAATTGAGATGGGCATTGTGTGCGCGGCGGCCGCGGCCCTTCAATTTTTCCTGAAAAGCACGGGGATCATGGTTGGCGCCCGGGCCGTATCGATTGGTCATCTTGGCGTAACCGGTAAAAACGACGGGCAATAAGGCGGCGATTAAGACACACCAATAGGCAATGGTCATGAGAGCACCCTCCGAACGAGTTAGTCTGGATTGAGTATACCTGAAAGTAGCGCCGACATTACTCCAAACCCGCGAACAGACTTGGGCCGGACCGATAAGCACCGGGTCGATACCTCACAAGCCGACCATCCCGACCGAGAATGCCGGGCCTATGCCCCTACCGTCTCCTGACCGATGACCATGTTGCGGCCCTTTTGTTTGGCCAGGTATAGGTTTTTGTCCGCCAGTTCAACCAGTTGTTCCGGGTCGTCGTCACGTTCAGGGACGAGACCCGCGACGCCGAAACTGGCCGTGACCTTGAAACGGTAGGGAGGATGGCTGATCTCCAATAGTTCGATGCGTTCGCGGATGATCTCCGAGAGCTTCATGGCATTGGAGAGATCCGCTTCCGGCATCAGCAGACAGAATTCCTCACCGCCGAAACGCGCGGCAAACTCCGCGGGACGACGCGCGGCGCCCGCCAGGACGCCCGCAACCCGACGCAGGCAGTCATCTCCCGCGGGGTGGCCGTATTGATCGTTTACCTTTTTGAAATGATCGATATCCACCATCACCAGGGATATGGGATGTTGATAGCGAACGGCTCGACGCCATTCCTGTTCCAAACTGTCATTGAAATAGCGGCGGTTGGGGATGCCGGTCAAACCGTCCGCAATCGACAAACGCGCCAACAAATCCCGCTGACGCTTCAGTTCCAGGTGAGTCGCCACACGGGCCTTGACGATAGGCAGGCTGAAGGGTTTGGTGATGTAGTCTACCGCGCCCAGCTCCAACCCGCGCTGTTCATCGGCCACGCGATCCATGGCGGTGATGAAGATAATCGGTATGTCTCGCGTGCGATTACGGCGCTTCAATTCTGCGCAGACCTCATAGCCGTCCATGTCGTCCATGGCGATATCCAGTAGAATGAGATCCGGCTTATCGTCTTGATCCGCCTGCTCCAGGGCTTTGGTTCCGTTTTTAGCAAAGGCAATCTGGTAAAGGGGCTTCAATTCCTCGGCCAATAATTTGATGTTGATAACCTCATCATCCACAATCAATATTTTGGGTTTGGCACTCATGGTGTCCCTCTCTCTGTCTCCAACGCACCGCGAAGACGCCCCAGGGTTTCCAGACCGCAATCGAAATCGAGGTTCTCTACATGCTCGGCTAATTCCGCGGCTAGATCGCCGTAACGTTCACCAAGTGCTTTTCGAAGCTCATCCATGGTTGTACCCGCTTCCATGTCGTTTGCCGTAAGTTGGGTGTCCAGCCCTTTTATTAACTGTAACACCTCTTGAACAGGTTTTGCGGGAGAATGCACTATTTCCGACGGTTCTTCTTTCCTCAATAAATCAGTTCCGGCAATTGCAGCCTCCATCGCTGAAGCAAACGTCTTAAATAGTTCCTCGATATTGCCTTCAGCGTGCCCTCGCAACACATTCTCCAAAGCCCTGGCTTCCACGGCAGTTCGGTTGGCGCCCAGGTTTCCCGCGGCGCCGCGCAGAGCGTGCAGCAGTTTTGCGGCCTCCGTGTGTTCTCCCGCATCCAGCCGGGCCTTGATTTCCCTGGAGGCATCGCCGTATTTGCCGGCAAAAGCCAGAAGCAGGTCCCGATAGAGTTGGGTGTTCATGGCCACCCGACGCAAGCCCTCGCTGATCTCGAAGCCCGGTAATTCCGTCGGCAACTCGGGCCCGTCCTTCTCTTTGGGTTCCGCGACCACGGCCGTTCGCCCCTTCTTGGGTTCCACCCAGCGGGAAAGTACCGTATACAATTCCACCGGGTCGATGGGCTTGGTCAGATAATCATTCATACCCGCTTCCAGGCACTTTTCACGATCGCCCTTCAAGGCATGCGCCGTCATAGCGATGATGGGCAGTTTGTCTCCCAAATGCTGTCGGCGGATATGGCGGGTGGCCTCGAAACCGTCCATTTCCGGCATTTGGATATCCATCAGCACCGCGTCGAAGTTGTCGCGGGTGGACACCGCCACGATGGCCGCACGGCCCGAATCGACAACGTCTACCTTCAGGCCCGCCGTCTGCAAAACCTCCATGGCCACCTGCTGGTTGATTTCGTTGTCCTCCACCAACAAAACATGTGCGCCCGCGATGCGTTCCAGGATGGTGGTCTCAGCCGAGTCCGAGGTGCGGTGGCTTACCAGCCTGGTGCCGCCCTTGCCCAAGAGTTCCAGGATGGTTTCCAGCAGGGTCGAGATCTTGATCGGTTTGGCCAGAAGGGCATCGGCGCCGTGTCGCTCGCTCTCGCCGGTTTGCCCGTCGCCGGAGAAGGGCACCATCATGATCACCGGGACCTGCCGATAGCGATCGTCGGCCCGAATACCGTCAACCACCTCGCGACCGTCCATCTCCGGCATATGCAGGTCCACGATCACCAGATCATAGGGTTGAGAATTCTTTTTCAGCATTTCCAAACCCTCCTGGCCGCCGGAGGCGATATCGGCCTTGAAGGTGAAGGATTCCAGGCTGTCGCTCATGGCCTGGCGGGCGCTGTAACTGTCGTCAATAACCAAGACCCGCAACCCGGTCAGGTCGCCGCCGGCCAGGGGCGCTGCCGGCTCCTCGAAGGGGGCATTCAACGGGAGGGTGAACTTGAAGGTACTGCCGTGGCCCGGGGTGCTGTCGACCGAAATGGTTCCGCCCATCAACTGCACCAGATGGTGGCTGATCGCCAGACCCAGTCCGGTGCCGCCGTGTTTGCGGGTGATGGATTCATCGGCTTGGGTAAACGGCTGAAACAGCTTGTCGACGGTCTCTTGATCGATTCCCGTACCCGAGTCCTTGATGGAAAATTGCAGGGGAATCTTCTCGTTGTTGCCCTCGCGTTCCCCGCTGACCCGCACCAGAACTTCGCCCTGACTGGTGAACTTGACAGCATTGCTCACCAGGTTGATCAGCACCTGGCTGATTCTCAGGGGATCGCCGATGAAGCGGCGCGGCAGTTGCGGGGACTGCGTAACGATTAACTCGACCCCCTTCTCGGCGGCCTTTCCCGAGAACATAATGCACAGATTGTCCAGCACTTCCTGCATGGAGAACTCGCGGTACTCCAGTTCCAGCTTCCCGGCCTCGATCTTGGAGAAATCAAGAATGTCGTTGATAATGCCCAGCAAGGACTGTGAAGACGTGTCGATGATCTCCAGGTAACCACGCAAGGTCCGCGGGTCCGGATCGGTTTGCCTCAAAGCCAGGCGCGTCAGGGCAATGACCGCGTTCATGGGGGTGCGGATCTCGTGGCTCATATTGGCCAGGAAGCTGCTTTTTGCACTGGAGGAGGCTTCCGCGGCTTCCTTCTGAACTTCCAACTCCTTGGCGCGCATGCGATGGGAAATATCTTTGATGGAACCCTCGAAGAAATTGTGGTTGCGCTTGTTGTCCATCACCACATGCAGGTTCACCGAAATAGGCACCGCGTTGCCTACCTTGTTCAGGATATGCGTGATGTGCTCAAGAACCTTACCTTCTCTTGCCATGTCCAGGATTTCCCTGCCCAAAACCTGCTCGCCGGTGCGGCCCGACGCTAAAAATTCCTCGGCTGTTTCGTAACCCATGATGTCAAGAAAGGCAGGATTCACGGTCAGAAAATGCCCGTCCAGACTGATCTGAAAGATGCCCTCGGTGGCGTTTTCGAAGATACTGCGGTACTTCTCGTTCGCCTGCACCAGCGCCGTATCGCGGTCCTGGATATGCGCCAACATCTCGTTGAAACCCTCGATCAAAACCCCGATCTCGCCGCCCGCCAGATTGACGGCGCGTACCCCGTAGTTCTTGTCCCGCGAAACCCTCTCGGTGGTCCTGGCCAGATGCATAATGGGCCGCGTAATCGGCAGGTGCACCCGCGATGCCAACAGAAAGATAAGGCCCAGAGCCGAAACCAGAACGATCAAACTCACTTTCAGGTTCTGGTCCAGAATGGATTGCAACAGATCGAACTTAACGTAAACCGCGATCGAGCCCATTCGTTCGCCCTTGTAAAAAATATCGTCATAGACATAGAGATATTTTTCTCGGAATTCCTGAACCGGACCCGCGGGCGGCTCTTCGATCTCCGTATCCGACGGTAGGGCGGCGAATCGTGCCCCCTCCAGATCGTAGACGATGATCCTTTCCAGGGCGTCGTTGTTCTTCATGTAACTCAATTGGTCATCGGCGTCCAGGGGTTCGTTGAAGGTAAGCGCCGGTCCGCAGTTATAGCCGATCCATTGAGCCAGGCTCTTGTGCTCCTCGATCCAACGCGCCCGCATGGTGTTGTATTGGACATAGACAAATCCGGAGAATGCCGACAAGATTCCGATCAGGGAAACGCTCAATATAATAAGGATAAGCTTGCTTTTAATACTGATATCGCGAAATTGGATCATGATCACCTACGCCCGTTATCTGCTTTCTCAACAAATTCAGCCCTGGAGAGCAGGCGGCTGGCGATGCGCAGCCCGCTTTTACCGGCGTTCTTCTGGCTGATTTCGAAGAGAATCGATTCTTCTTTCCTGACGAAATTGATCACACCACCCTCGGTCAAAAACCCGGCCGTTTCGGAAACGGTCAGGATGGGGCGCGTGCCCACCAGTTGCAAGACGCGCGAGGCATCCTTGCGTCTGGGCCTGGTGATGAACAGAAGATGGCAGTCCTTCAAATCGTCGGGAGTAATTTGCGTGCGGTAGGTGATGATGATTTTCCTGCCCCGAACCATCAGGTCCCGACCACCGAAGCGGTCGGCATTGGGCTCCTTGCCCAGGACCATCAGGGTAATATGATCTTCGGGGAAAACATTGTCGGGCCAATCCACGAAGCGTATGAAATTGACCAGCCAGTCCGCCTTGATATCATAGGCGGGTCGGGGCGCATTTCCATCCTGGCCGTATACCAACGGACACAGGCAGAACAACGCCCATAGAATCAGGCGCCTGCAAAATGGGATCAAGGATCCGAATGTGGGGTGCGGTAAAGAGAGATACATAGAACTTTCGGCATGGTTGAAGTGAGCGGAAGAGGCCGCAATACCCCTTTCTTCGCCATTTTCCACTCGTAACTAAAGCTTTATGCGGAAATTTGCTCGGATTACGGTGGCAAAGGCCGGAAAACCATGATGCCGTGCCGGTTATTGACCGGAGCCAGGAACTCGTGCAGCGGTTGGACGCTGATCTCTACACGGCCGTTTTTGCTGGAGGCATGCAGCAGGTGCAGGCGTCCTTTCTGCCGAACGGCCAGTCCCACGTGACCCACGTCCAAACCTTTCAAAGGAGTGGTCAGGGCAATCAGGTCGCCGTCTTGAACCTTGTCCTCCACATCCCGGATGCGCGCCTTGGGAATGTAGAACCGCTGTTCGCGGTTGATTTTCTCCTCCACACGCTGCATGGCCCGGTGATTGTCGTCAGAGGCCAGTTGTTGGTAACTTTGCCGGTGCGTGGTCATGAAATCGATCCGCTTTCCGTAAGGCTGACCGCCGATCGACCGAGTGATATCGCGCACCAGACCGCGCTTTTGATTATCGGCGGCCCAGTCGCTGGTGTAGTGCAGCCGGGAGGGCCAGCCGTCGAGACGACCGTCGCGATAGCGCAACCGGGTTAACTCGCGGGAATAGTCAGCCAGGGTCGGCTCGCCTTTCTTCACGGTTCTGGCCAGAGCCAGGGCGGTTTCCATCAGGGTGAAACAATCGAATGAGGCGAAGCGCACGACCAGTTCCTCGGGTCCGGCGCATTCCAGGGTTTTTCCCTCATAGGGTTTGTCGAGAAAAACCCCGCCGGCCGCTACTACCAAAGATCCGAAGGGTTGGGAAGCCTGGTCTTGGAGGCGCGAGACAACCGATATGAACTCGGTTTCCAGGTTCCCGCCGGGCAGAGCGGACGTAAAGAACAGGCAGAAAACAAGAAGCAAACAACGCATATTCACCTCCGTTACTGCGGAAGACCGGCCTCAGCCTCTCGCAACCAGGAGCCGTCCGGCTGGCGACGCCAAACGGCCAGGAACTTGCCGCCCACGGTTACCGGGTCGCTTTGAGCATCCAACTTGACCGTGTAACTGAAGTTGCCGATCTCATAGGCCAGATCGCCGCTTTGAGAAAGCTGAATGGTTTGTACGGCGCCGCTGAGGACCTTGGCGCGCAGGAGGATCTCCTTCTGGTCACGCAGGATGCTGTCCCGCCCCTGTAACATGGGCGCGTTGGGACGAAGCATGACGGCATTCTCGGAAAACTGTTTGGCAACGCCCTCGGCATCTCCTGCTTTCAGACTTTGAATATAGGCTTTGTGGTATGCCTTGATGGTATCGCGGAGTTGGGCATCCGCACCGGTTGCGGTCAAGACCGGTGCACAGACAAACACGGCGAAAAGCAACAGGCGATTGGGGATCATGGAAGTACCTCCGGGGCCGAAACGGCGTTTCAAGACATTATGAGGAAGAATAAGGCCGGGATCAATGATTTGTCATCCGGTGATCGGGGGGAATGTCAGGGTTCAGGAATATCCCGTTGCCGGCGGTTTGTTTTCTCCCCGTTTGTCCGGGTTCGCCAACTTGCCCGTTCCAACCGATGCGATTGTCGGGGCTTTTGCCTCTTTGGACGGGCCGGACGTTGATGAAACGTTCGGTTTTCCGGTCAGGCGGGTCGGCGGATTTTTGGTCGATATACTCCTCATCCGGCACGTCAGGTTCTTTTAAAACACTTTCGTTCATTACTTCTTCGGTTCGAGACTCGTTTTTATCGGCCGCTGTTGATTCCCCGGCATCAGTGGGAACTTCATCGATTTCCCGGTCGCCGGCAGGCTCTTGACTCACGGTAGCTTCTTCCGGTGCTTCCTCGGCCCGGTCGCGAAAACGGAAGCCATAACTCCGCATAATTCGCCGAATCGTCGGGGCATCCTTGTCATGCAACAGCACCCGAAAGTTGGCGGCTAGACCGCGTGCGACCAGTTGGGTTTCCTTGCGCAAATCGACCAGAACATCTTGTACGTCCCGATAGCGACGGTCGGCTTCCTCGGCATTGCCTCGGAGTTCGGCGAAGGCATCGAGGCTTGCGGTCAGTTCGTCCGCGGTTGGGTTGGTCATGGCCGGGAAACCTTTGCCCAGCGCCGTTGCCTCTCCGTCCAGCAACCATTGTCCCAACTGATACCAGTCGTCATCATAAACCGGTTTTCGCTCATGGGGCATGCGGTAGTATTGGAGGACCACTTCGGGTTCACCGTTACGGCGCACACGACGCATCAAGGCCGACCGGAAGTCGCGCACCGTGTGTTTCATGGTTGTCACCACTTTATTGCGTGCGGCGATTTCCTCGGCGCGCCTCGCATGGGCATGCAACTGGGCAACCATGGCCTTTTCAAAAGGTTCGACCAAGTTGGCGATCTTTTCGAACCAGGGCTTCACCAGCAAGTTCTTGCCCTGCTCTATATCCACCTCGCCGTTGCCCGATGCTCGCTTCAAAAACGAGAGACACTGTTGATTACTTTTAATGGTGACCAGCTTCAGGGTCATGGCTATCCTCCAGGTCGGCGTACCGCCGTTCGCTGCCATGCTTAGACCAAAACCCGTGCCAGATTTGCCACACGACCCTGTTTATTCGCAAAAGAGAGTGCCCAAACTGTTTAATCCATGGCACTTGAATAAAATAAAAGGCGTGTACTGAAAGATCAGGGGAGGCCGGGGGAACCAACAAAACCCTTGTACATTTTTACACTTTTTTGGAAAACTTCCAAAAAAGTGTAAAGTGTTCAAGATTCCATCGGAGATTCCGCCGAACAATGCCTTCACAAGCCCGCTTACAAGCCCCATGAACACTGGCATTCAAACACTTTATCCCGAATGGCCGAATCACGGGCGATCAAGGCCGAACAGCGCGATTTTTTTACACTTTTTTGGAAAAACCTATTTTCAGGACCGGTAACCCAAACCACGCCAACTAATCTTACCACCTGAAAAGAAGAAAGTTATCGATCAAGGAAGCCGGAGCCGAATCAACCCGAAAAAATCGGACTGTCATTGGGAGGCGCACACCGTACCTCCGGCATACCGCGGGGGCTCGGGCCGATCCGCGTGGTTTTTCCGAAAAACCCGGTTTCTCCCGGGCGCCGCCTCAAAAAACGCCGAAAAAATATGCGGCGCCCGGGCCGCCGCCTATTCGCCGATGAAAAACTGAATGGTGCTCGGGCTCCCTCCGGTTTCCCGAAGAAAATCGATAGGCGCCCGGGCCGCCGCCGGTCCGTCGCTAAAAAACCGGAAGGCGCCCGGGCCGCCTGGTTTATTTCGAAGTGAAACCATGAGGGGGCCGGGCCGCCTGTCATTATTCAGTGCGCATATGTAGGTAGGCCGGGTGCGGCAAGGCTGTATTTAAAAGTGAGGGCGGTGATTTGGGAAAAAAATTCTGGCTTATAAAAAAGATGCCAGGGTATTCTGGGGGAGACGGCCGGACAGGTCTGAATGAAGAGGTGGCGATGCAAGATGAATCGGAGGAATTCGAGGAACCAACTGAAGAAACCGAGGAGGACGAATCCGTAGACAGTGTACAGATCATCAACCCGCACGACCGTTTCGTCAAGGCGGCCATGGAGAACCGTGATGTGGCGATGGAGTTCCTGGACATCTATGTGCCGGACGAGGTCAAAGCCATTTGTAAGTTGGAGGAATTCCAACATATCAAGCAATCCTTCGTCGACGCGGACTTACGGGAACATATTACCGATATCCTGTTTCGCGCCCCCCATAAAGACCCGAAAGAACCGCCGGTCTTCCTCTACTTCTTGATGGAGCATTTACGCAACAACGACAAGCTGTCGGCGTTTCGTGACTGGAACTACAAGGTCAAGATCGTCCGCTTCAGCATGGAGGATACCGGCA
>JAAUYB010013669.1_pt1 | contig 19902 bp, 23 predicted proteins | sample 7278071 | NCBI WGS metagenome assembly JAAUYB01 (sample SAMN14350121, study PRJNA611818) | marine sediment metagenome | isolation source: surface marine sediment (1.8m) | place: French Polynesia: Moorea | collected 2018-08
GACGGCATTGACGGCTACCGCGGTATACACGCCGGCGTAACGGAAAGTGGAGTCAAGAGTAAATAAAAATGGCGGATCTGCGGCATGCCGTCATCACGGCAAAAATGACAACAGTAATAACAAGGCGTTCCGAAATGGCTGGGATAGCATAACACAGGACTCTTCACGAGGGGAAAAAGTGTGCGTATCTTCTTTTTTCTTCGCCTATGAACAAGTGTGAAAGTGAGTTGAGCTAGGAGAACTTTGTGCAGTGCGAGCAATATGCATTACCCCCTCCTGATGATGAGGATGACTGCTCTCTTCCTCCCCCTAAAATTGAATGCATTTTCCCATAAATAACCGCAATAAAATGCACTTTTTTCTTCTTCCAGGATCGAGGAGAAGGAAAAGGATCATTTCCCGGGCCCCGTCTCTAGCTCCCAACCACGACTGCTACCCTTTTTTCAACACATTTGTGCATACATGAAGGGGGAAATCAATTGATGTACGAGAGGTGCAACATTGAAAGCATAGTATAGTTAGTTAGTACACTTCGCTTTTTGACGTTTCTCTCTCCCTTTCCCCTCCCCCTCTTTTCGGCAGCTTGCCACTACAAAAGCTCACCAACCAAGAGGAGGAGCCCCTCTTCCCTTTTACTATACGCACGGAAAGAAGGGAAGGGCAGCTTTTTTCCAAGGTTTAGTAGAGATAGGAAGGTTGCGCCACGCGCCTGCGTATGGGCTCGCGCGTCCGCGGCCGGACGCTCGCGCGCGCTCTGAAAAACGGCCGGTAAGAGAGCAGGAGGAGGGGAGAACAGTACATAAGTTGATTTTTTTAAAAAAGTTATTTCAACTTAATATATAATGATATTACGACTTTTCTGCCTTTTTTGAGTAATTTTCAGCTCATATTGCTTCTTAAAAAATGCTCAACATGTCTTGGAATTGTTTTAGGCCTTGACAAAATTTATGATATAGGAGAGGTTTATGTGACTAGATTTTAATGTTCCCTTTTCCCTTCTCAACAACAACAAATGTGAAAAACGGCCGGAGCGGAAGGAGACGAAAGTTTCCCGGCGCGCGCCCCCGTGGCTTTTTTCCACTCCACCAAAAAGCTGCTACATAGTAGTACGACATCGACCATATTTAATGCTTCCATTCGCGCAACCTCTCATCCCCTCCGTCTGACAGCTTGGGAGGGGGAAATGTCTGGGAGTAGTATCTACGCGGTTCTACGCGGTGCCGCCACTTTGGACGGCTTCTGTCAGAAAATCTGTCTCCCCCTTGCTCTTAGTAACAGAAGCGAGGGGGCAAAGTCTGCCATGGTAGGTAGGGGGGGTTAGGGAGGGAGTTAGTCACTTCGAAAAACAGAAAAGCACATGTGGGAAACATGTTTCGAGCCAAAAAATATTGTCACGAAGCAAAGTTTTTAAAGTGTGTATAAGTACGTGTCTGTCGGTTGTCAGGGCATTTCAGACCCAGCGTAAACTTCGGGGTAAAAATACGTTCCCCCTTAATTCCCCTAATAGCCAGACGACAAAAGAGTCGGCTAGACTTTTTTTCTAAATTCGTAACTTGCATCAGTGAGTCAAGTGCTCTTTTCTGTACTAGTACGAGGCTCAGAATCGAAGCTGCCGCTGCGAGAGAGTCAGACGGAGGGAGACTCTAAATTGATGGATGGCCTCAGCCGAACGAACGAGAAGCGATCATCGGAAAGAAGAAGAGCAATTTACATGTCGAGACAAACGGACACAAATTCGCCAAAGAGTCTTAATAACGCCAGTTCCCTTTAACATGACTATGAAAGAGTGACCAATACAATTATTTGCCTACAGTAAATAAGAAAATAGTTTACTTGTCTTGGCGGATACCTCCCAAGCCAAGTTTGAAGCTGTAGCCGTCGGTAGTGAAGGGGGTGGCAATGATACAACGCGGATATATGGACGCCCGGTTTGACACAAATACGCCGAGAGAAAAAACAAAAGAAGAAAAGAAGCCTTTGCTCTCAGAAAATATCCTCCTCCTCTCGCTGCAGATATCCAAATGCACATTTCTAAAACGGAGCATTTGCTGCTCTCCCTCCCCCTCCCCCTCTTTCTTCTTTTTGCAAAACGCAAAAGGGAGGGAGGGAGGCGTAAAAATATTTGAATTTGGCGAAAAGTAGAGAGGGGAGGGGAGGATTGTGGCAAAATTTGACGCCTGACAAAACTCTGCGTTTGAAGAGGAGGAAGAGGATGAAACTTTTTTTTGAATTTTTGTGCATCTCTCCCCTTCTACCCGCATCCGAATCCGACCCTTTGTTTGAAGTGAGGGAAACGGAGAGAAGGTGTCAGTGAACTTTTTTGAAGCCGCCCTCGCCAGGACAGTCGCCTCCGCCTCCGCCTCCGCCTCCGCCGCAGCTGTGTTGAGTTGCACCGCCGCTCGCCGCGATTTCCCACACAAAAAAGGTCCCCAACACACATAAGCCTGGAGGGGAGGGGGTAAAATCACGCTTGGCTTGAGCCACAACTGGGAAGGGGGGGGGGTCGGACGAAACATAATCGAGCGTTCAAAATCCATCCCGCAGGAGGACAAGACAGCAGTTTTCCCCATCACAGAAAAAAATGTAGAAAAAAATGCTAAATGTAAAAAGGAAGTAAGGGATAGAAAGCCGCCGCCGGAGCAGCTTTTCCCGTCTTTTCCTCTTTCCGAGGTTGTATTTCAAGGCGCTATGAAATTCGAGTCATGTGGATTGTGAGGGAGGCGGCGACGGTTTTAATATGCAAGAGGGGAAGAGAGTGAAAGAAGGACTCACATCAGTTTCCCGTAATGCGCGGAGGAATTTTGAGCCAAAGGAGCGAGATTGGAAAAATTCCTGTGCAGCAGTGAACGTAAGCGAGATTTGATTTTTCACCCCTAATCTCATAAAGTCTCCTTTCAATCGGCTGGAGTGCTTTCTTTCGCCCGCAGTCTCCCTCTTTTTTAAGAGTTTTGAGTCGCGGCGGTGACATCCCCCCCCCTGCCGAACGAAAATTCATAGTCGAGCAATGGAAAAATTCGCATCACTTGATGTGGATCCACCTATGGCGGCACCTCCGCCCGGCAAGCAAACAAAACTTTTCCTGTCCCTTTTCCTCTTTCCTTTCCCCCCTGAGGGCTTCTCCATTTTCCCGCATCCCCAAGGGAGGAGAGAGGAAAAAAGAGAAAAAAGAGGAGGGGAAATGACGGTGTGTTGGTTGTACCGCCCGACGCCGACGCAACAGAAAGAGGAAAAAACTTTTATATCCACCTCGCACATGCTGTCATTCGCAGGCAAGGGGATGCAAAAAGAGAAAAAAGTAACAGATTAAGGAAATTGTTCAGCAAATTTCCCCTCCTTCCAAAACAGCTTTTTTGTGTGGCATTCATGATTTTTTCCCCCTTTGCGCTTCAAAAATCTTGAAAAAACACTTTTCAATATCCCCCCCTTTCTCTCTTGGGATGATATGATGATGCATTTGGATTTGACATTTCCCGATGAGGTTTTTCCGAATTTTTTTTCGGGGAAAACGGAAGTTGGAGAGATAGACCCTTTTTTCTCCCCCCCCCCTCTAATTAAAGGAACCCTCAGGAGAAAGAAGAAGAAGAAGGGGGATTTATCAAGAGAAGAGAGAGAGAGACATGACTCAGGAAGAAAAAGAGAGGAAGACGGGGGAAAAGGAGACGTGAGCTGAAAGAAAAAGTTTTTGTCGGCGGGAGAGGGAAGGAAAAAAGTGGAAAACAAAGACAATTAGTGAACTAGGGAAGGGGAAAGGAAAGGTATAAACACACGTAAGCAAGAAAAGATAGAGGGGAAAGGAAAGTGCAATTTCTTCCGTCTGCAGGATTCTCCCCGGAAAAATAATTCGAATCGACATTGTCGTGACACTGCCGTCGGAGTATTAGTTATCGAGATTGCACTTCTCTTTCTTTCCCCCAGAAAATCAAGCAAAAAACTTGTTTTTCCCACGAAGCGTCGATTTTTTTGTTGGAGGGAAAGTGAAGTACACACTTTTTTTTGCATATGCACCAAAATGATTAGCCTCCCATTCAAAAGGTCTTCCCCCCGTCATTCAAACACAGTGCATACAGCTACCGGTACATACTGGGGAAAGTTTTTTTTTTGCATGTGCAACAACATGGAGGAAAGCGCTTTGCTTCCTCTCTCCACGAAAAAAAACCCATGATTATTTTCTCACGATCCTCGCCGCCGCGATAAAGGAAAGCGAGAGGCGCGTATGTAAAAAAATATGTTTTTTCCCCGTCTCGTATGGGCGAAAGCGAAGCAAGCGACTGTTTCTCCATTTCTTCTTCTGCATGTAGCACACATACACTTCGTACTCTGTTCGGTTTGGGAAGGATGATTAATGAACCCCAATTTGTAGCCATCACAGCTTGGCGCAAATTCGGAAAAAGGAGGAGGACGAGCCACCACTGCTACAGCAGTAGGCGGAAACCCCTTCATTTTCCCATAAAGAAGAGAAAAAAGGTCTTGATTTAAAGGCAGAGGCGGCAGGGTGGCAATTTTCAGATCACGTGCTCCTATTTCGAGAGGGAGGGGAAACGAGTGGAGGAGGAGGAGGAGGATGTTGAAGAAAAGAATGAAAAAATAAACAGGAAGAGATGATCGAGTTTAAGATGGAAATACTTTTGTGGGAGTTGGACAGACTGGAAACCACTACCATTTCCCATACACAAGAAAGTTTGTTTGTCTTTTGTTAATGATCTCACACGCAGAATTCAAAAATAGAAACGGAAAGTGGGAAAAAATGTGTTGCTAGTACAAATGGATTCGTATGAGAAAACTTGCCAGTTTTTTAAAAAGCTTGCTCTGGTCCCTAGAGGGCTAAGGGGGGAGGGGGGGGGGGATGCTTCGTTTGACGTTTTAATAGACTGTGCAAATGGAGAAAAAGAGGGGGGAAGTGTCACTAAGAGGGGTCGCAAGAAAAAGAAGAAGAAGAGGAGTAGTAAAAAAACTTGCTCTCCGCCTCTCTCTCCTCTCTTCTTCCCTGAACGAAGCGTAAACTTTTTAAATCGACTGTTTCTTCCGGGCGTACTTTGTAAGGGAAAGAAGGAAGGAGGGGGGAAATAGATTTTCTTTTCTGCGACGGCAGGAAAACAGTTTTGGAGCTCTCTCCCAAAAATGCATTTTTCCCCGGGACGTATCCCATCCCAGGAGACTTATTAGGAGGATATTTATCTTCTATTTGAGAGAAAGAAGGGAATAGATAGCGGTCACGTTTTAGAGAAAGCTTTAATTCCTTATGCATACCGGTACATTGATACTTTTTATCACAATGTTATGTGTCCCTCCATGCATAGAAAAGCATCTGTTGGGCATTACCCCAAATGGCTTTTTAAAGCAAAAGCGCGCAAGGTCGCTTCGAGATTTAGTTTCGCTTGTGGGAAAAACAAGTTGTGACTATGTTTACGCTTCTCTCGTTGTGTGGTGTGACTTTTTTAAAGAGGTCGGATGACTTTTTTTTTTTGGGTCGGATGTGTATGGGACCAATCTGTGAGCAAGAAATGTTCTCCGATTTCATCATCTCATAATTCCCTCCACATCCTCCGACCGAAGGCGACAATTTACCACTCAGCGGGGGACGATTCCGTATCCTTGTTTCTCTGCTCTCAGATATATTATTTCCGCCTCTGCTGCATTTCGATATTTTTTCTTTTTCCCCTGGGGTTGGTTGGAGAATCGCCGATTTCTGACCAAAGACCAACAGGACAGCAAAACATATTTCGCTTCCATTTGGGAAATGCTGAGGAGAGCTTTTCCAAAAGATGAAAAGAGGAGGAGGAGAGAATGCGGGGGAGGAAAAGAAAAGAGGGAGAGATGAATCCCTTGGACACATACACACACACATGTGCCACACACACGCACACGCTACAGCAAAGAAGAAGAAAGCTTCCAAAAGCGAAAAACCCTCCAGCTGGCGTTTTGACAGATATTTTTTCCAGAGAAGAGAGGGAAGGGAAATTTGTTGTTTCCTCTTTGCTGTCCAATCAGCAGCTTTTCCCCTCCTCCCCTTACCGATATTAAAGTTGGGACTAGGAGGAAGCATTTTATGCGCGTTCGCTCGCTCGCTTTTTGTAACAAGGATGTTGTTGCACTTTAAGCTTTTTTCCTGTTCACTGGAGGCTCGGAGGGGGGGGGTCGATTGGTGGTGGTGGTCTTTACCCCCTATTATGCGAGGGAATTGGTGGGAGGGAAAGAGGAGGAGGAAAGAAGAGGAGGGAGAGCAATTACACGTTATCGATCCTCTTTGTTGGGCAAGAGAATCACCAAAAAAAGCAAAAACAGAGTAAAAATTCACCACAAGGCTCTTTGAAAATCTTTACGCTGTTCTTTCCATTAGCTCTTCAAAGACTCTTTCCGTGTGCTCATCTAATTTGTTGAATCCCTCTCCGGTCAGACGCTGGACCACCCTCACTTTGATGTCCGTCGGTTGCACAGGGTTATACATCCCTTCGGGGGTGAAAAGAAGGGGGATATGTACTAAAAAAGGAAAGGAAAGACTTTTTAGTATGCGGCGAATCACGATGAGCTCAATCAGTCTCTCCTCTTTTCCTTTTTCCATCGACGCTCTCCTAATTTATTTTCCCGGAAAATAGGGACAGAAAACTTTCTTGAGAAGGAAAATATCCCCTGCCCCACATTTTCCAATGCATTTTTCTGGGGGTGAAAATGTCTGTGGAAAAAAGAGGGGAAACACCAGTCTGTCCAGAGATTTCTGGGCGAGAAGGGGAGGGGAGGAAGGCAAAAAATGCCGCCTCCGCTCGCGCTGACGCCTGGGCGAGCAGAGTTTGTGGGGGGCGCAAAAAACTATTTGCCTTTCACACGGCAGAAACATCCTGCTCGCTGCCACGGGTGGAAAGAGCATTCGACGACATATTTGTGAATTTCGTAGCGGGTTTTTGTTTCGTACATTTGGTAACTGAATGGTTGACCTGAGATATGTTTTGCTGTTTCGATAAAAACATTCAAGCATTGTTGAATATCCCTTCCCCCCGCTCCTTATCAACCGGCGACAAACTGGAAACCCCATCCCTCCCTCTTCCTCCTTTTCCTTCTCACACCCCCGAGGGGAGAGAAAAAGGCAAAAGCTATTCATTTTTCCTCCTCCAATTACGGGAAAACCGCTGTTGCCTCCACTTTTTAGGAGTTGGGGGTTGGAGAGGGAGAGACCCTTATCAGTGTTTTTAATGAGAGCAAGCCGCCGCCGCCTTTTTTTCGAGGGAAAGCAAGTGTAGTAGTCTACTGTAGTGTAAGCACATGTGTGGTGGGAGGGGGCAAAAAGCCACCCTACCCGGGCCGCAAGCAAACCCCTCTCGGCGGGGGGTGAGGGGTGAGGGAGGGGGGTGAAGGAGATCTGTGTTTTCCCAAACTTTTCAGCATCTTTTTTGTCGCGCCTTGTTTCCAGGGAACGAACGACCCAAAGAGAGAGGGGAAAAAATCTCTTCAGCGTTGGTGCAGCAAAAGTGGATTTCCCACAAAACTGCAATTTCTTCTCCCACCCACCGCCGCGTTCCTTTTCCCCCTGGTGCCACCACCCATGGCCACACGCGCTCGTTACGTCTCTATTTTTTTTGTCTTTCTCCATTTTTCCGGGGAAAGTGCAGTGAGTCGGTTGAGAGTGCTGCTCATTTCTTCATCATCGTTGCGGTGGTGGGTTTTTGGTAGCCGATCGACTCCCGCAGAGGCCAAAGAGATAGAATCTACTCCTCCTCCGAAAATAACTTCCCCCCTTTTATCAAGATCCTTTTTTGTAGGAGAGAGAGAGATATTGTTTTCTGGGGAGAGAAGAGGAGGAGGTGACAATAAATGGGTAGAAAAGAGGGATGAGGTGATAGCAGATCAGAGGATTGTTTGGATTTGCGGGCAGGGGGGAGAGGAGGGAAAAGGGCAGCGGGGCAGTCTGGGAAATGGGTGGTTGTGTGTACTATAGAGGGAGGGGAGAATAATATAGAGACAGACTGCACTACTGGACTTCGCCGCCGTTAGCCGCAAAATGTAACTGCAAGCAGGCAAAAAATGAGGCGAAATCCTCCAATACTTCAATTCCTAACAAATCTTGGGCTTCAATTCCTAAACAGTTTTCAATGACGTGGGGAAGAGTTTAAAATTTAAGAGAAATAATATGACAAACGGTCGAATTCCTTCGCTCCGATGGGCAACGACTCCCCAGGGCGACATACAGAAAAAGGTCTAATTTCGACACCGAACCTACAACAGCGCCTTTCCCGCATGTCTACGGGAGTATGGGGCAAAAAAAAAAATCCTGCACGCTGTAGACAACTCGCCATAAAAACACACAAGGTGCAATAAGGAGAGGGGCAAAAAATTGCCGCCACCTCCGATGGAAAAAGAAAATTCGCCCTCAAAAATACCCCTCCTCGAAAGTGGAGAGGTGGAGGGGGATGAGATCACCCCCAACACATCCTCCTCCCAAACAAGAAAATATCTTTTCTGCTCTCTAACGACCCTCGGGAGTATTTGGGGAAAGGAGCGTCGCTCGTCCGTCCGTTCGGTTTATTTGCCCAATGACCCCTTCCTCCTCCTCCTCCTCCTCCATCCTACTCTCCTCTCCGCTTCGTTCGTTTGAAAACCTCCTCTTTCGATGATACCGCGAGTCCAACCGATGGAAACACGGGGTAGACTGAAAATTGTTGCGGACCAATGACAGTTTCCCACAAAATGTTTCCATTTCTGTTCCACCCTGTGCGCCAATTTCTTCCCTTTCGTGGAAAACCGACGCTTCTTCCGACCGCCCTACGGACCCACCGCAAAAAAACGTAAATTTGACGCCTCCGCTCGCTGGAAAGAACCGACAGAAGGATGGATAGCGATCAATTCAAGATGCCACTCCTCCCTCACCCGCGTTTCCCCCAATTTTTGACATTTCTCCTCTTCCTTTCCGGGGTCTTGACCACACACGCCGCCGCCGCCGGCCGCTGTTGCTACACCGACAAAAGCGGCGGCCGCCCGCCGCCGCGGCCAAAAACGCAAACAAAGAGGGACACCAAAAGTAACACGCCAGCGAAGAATCTTGGATACTTTTATTCGTCACCTCCAAGAGCACAAAAGAGAAATAAAAAATGGATCAAAAAAAAATCAGCTTCGGTCTTTCTTTTCTTCCTCGTCTCACGTCGATTTTGCTTCTGTTACAGCACGGTGTATTCGTACTCTCCCGACCTGTAAGAGCTAGTGCCTTCCGGAGCCACCAACTGGAAATATATTGGTAAAAACATGTAAAAATTTCCCCTATAGGTATTGTTCTTTTTTTAAACACACCTTTTCTGATCCGCTGTAAGTGGAGTCGTAGACGAGCTTTGCAACGACCGAGGATGTCGAAGGCCCGCCGTAGCCGCCGTACTTGTACGTGTTGCCGTCGCTGGCGCTTGAGTAGCCGTAGTCCTTAAAAAACAAATTTAAATTTAAAAAAGAAATAACATTTGTATGTGGGGAAATGTCTGCTTCACCTTCTCCCCTGCGTACGAGTACCCCCCTGCGTTTGAATCCTGAGATCCGTAGCCGTCCTCCTCCTCTTCCTCCTCCTCGTAAGACGAGGGCGATGGTGTCGAGTATGAGTTGGAGGAGTGGTAGGTTGACTTTTGCTCAGAGACGTAGTTCGCCTCCCCGTAAGAGGAGTAGGACTTCTTCTTGGGGGCGTAGGGGGAAGAGGACTTCTTGGGCTTGGAGGTGGGCTTGCCGCTGCTGCCGTAGCCTCCGCCGCCAGAGGAGGATGTCTTGTGCGGTCGCGTCTGCGCAGGGTGAGGGGCGGGGGCGGGGGCGGGGTGAGAGGGCTGCTTGCGGCGGGGCTTCTTGGGGATGCACCCGGCCTCGGGGAACACCTTGCAGCTATGCATTGAAAAATGAAAACATCAATTTCACACAAAATAATATTTGATTGTTTGCTTCGAATTATCACGTACCTCGGCTCCCCGTCCTCCGGGTGATCCTTTGACCCCTTGAACGTCATCCTGGCGTTGCACCGCTTGACGTATCTGACCCTCCTTGTGAGGCCTCGCCCGCAGTCGACAGAGGGTTGAGAGGCGGAGGCGGGGTGGGGGCGGGAGGGGCGGACTCGGGAGGAGGAGGACCCGTGCCCGTGCCCGTGGGAGGAGGCGACGGCCGCCAGGGCCAGCAGCGCCAACGCCAGGGGGAGGAGGAAGCGAAACATCTCGATCCCCGGAAATAAGTAGGGAGAAGAAAACTGAAAATAAAAAAGAGACACAAAATTGAGATTGGCGGCTAATTCGAGTTCTGCAGTTTTTTTTGAAAATTGGTTCTGCTCCCAAAGCCTAAACGTACGTTTAGTTGAGGTTCGGAAAGAGGAGGGGGGCACCCTAAGGAGGTGTTTTAGGTGTTTACCGAACAAGCTAGGTGGGCAAATTTTGTGTGGCTGTGGCGCCTTAGATTTAGTGGGGGGGGGGTCGAGGAGAAGGGAGGAGCGATTTTTAATGACATGCTCTTTTTTCTCCCCCTCCGTATTTTTTTTGCCTGCCGCCGAAATTAATGGGGGACGAGACTTGGAAGGAAGAAAAAACCTTCCACGGGCGATCGATCAGCGGATCTGACAGTCGAAGAAAATCGCCCAAAAAGCACAAGGAGAAAAGAGGAAAGATGTTGTTTACTCTCTCTCTCTCTCCGCCAAAAAGCGAAAATGAAACACAGTTTTTGACCAGCCGGACTGATGTGGGCAGACGATAAAAGATCTCCACTCAGCGATATTTTGTTCGGATGGGTTTTCCTTCTCTCTTTGACCGCTCACCCGTGTCCCCTCCGTTTCCCCCTTTCCTCTTTCCCTTCTTTGCACAACAAAAGTTTGTTGACAAGAGAGACTTTTGGGGAAATAATAAGTCATCTTGGGCGAAATCTCCATTGAACGTCCGTCTTCCGAAATGCATTTTTTCTTCTCCAGAAAAGATTGATCTGGAGCTGGTCAAAGAAGAAATCCACCTCTTCTTTTTTCTTGTCGAAAATGTGTCAAATGTCTGACCCGGTATTATTGTCAAATATTTTTTTCCTCCATCGCTTTAAAAGTGCTGCACTTCAACGAACAAGAGTTTGCCTATTGTCCATTTTGGCGGAAATGATCTCGCAAGTTCCAGAGAGCAAAAAGCTCTTTAGTAGCCATACGAGCTACCCACGCAGCAACGACGACACATTCGCGAAATTCTCTTTCAGGGGGGGAGACGGGAAAAGGCCAGGTGCAACAGAATTCGAAAAGAAAAGACGAAAGAAGCACATTCCTACGGACCCTATAAAGTTTAACTTAATTACCTTAGACCCCCCCCTCCTCCCCTCCGTGTGCCGAAGGGCAAAAAAAGGAAAATCTCTTAAGACCCACGTCGAATTCGCAAAATTCGCCTTTTCTTCTTCCTATTCCGAAAATGGATTTCCATTACGTGTTAAGGAAAAGCATCTCTGGGGAGGAAGGGAGGAAGCGACGGCGATACGTTTCCGCCCAATCCATTAGTCGAAAAAATGTAATCTTTTTTACGGGAAGATGGGAGGAGCAAGGAGCGCTTTAAAAAAACGAGAGCTTCTTAAAGGTGATTTCCTCCAAATTTTTAATGTTCATGGAGAAGTGGAGGTCAAAAAAGAAAATTTCTTTTCGATCCTTCTGCGCCACCATACAGGAATGTAGTAGTAGTACACCTTAACAGTGTCTTGTTACCTCGGAGAGAGGAGGATTTTTTTCTCAAGTGATGTGGAGGAAAAGCGGTGGACAAAACAATATTTTCCCTCCCTCCTTTCAAACCCCTCCTTCCCAACCCTTCTTCTTACTTAGGGGGTCAAATTTCAAGAAGCTCCAACTACTTTTTTCCCTTCCCAACGACACTCGCCGGGTCAGAAAGGAAGAAAGTAACAGCTCTACTACAGAACAAAAGGAAAATCAAATCAGGGAAGAATAGGGAGATGAAAACAGGAAAAGAAAAAACCGTTAATTGGCGCTAAATTGGAGACAGATTTCTGTGGCATTCAACAATTTAAGAGGGGAAATGGACGTCGATCAGTCGAACTAGACAGGACAGATTAGCTGAGAGGATAAGGGGAGGAAGAGACAAAACGGAAGAGGCGGAAGCGATCTTCCACTTCTGTCCCTCCTCTGTATCTCCCGCTGGCGCTACTGGCAAAAAGGAGGATGGCTTTCATGAAACGCTACTGGAAAGGAAAAAAATGTGCTGCTAGTTTTCCTGCAAGTAGACATATTTTTAAACGCAACACCATTGCACTCTTTGCAGTACATGTGGTCACTGCATGTTACCAGCAAAAACTGGGGAAAGAAAGCAGAACTTAATTTGAAAAGGTCAAAAATTCCATGAAACCCTCATCTTCCGCCCCATTAAGCTGTTGGTAAGTGGTGACCCCCTCCTCCGCTTCCGAAAAAGTGATTGACACTCCTGGCGCCATCGGCGAAGGAATAAGAGAGGGGTTAACTCGAATCTGTCTCTTCCATCTAAGCGTGTGCCATCGCTACTGCTGCAGCTCTCCACTTCCACCGAAAACGGTATTGAATTTCCGCAAAGTTTATTTTGGGTCCCTAAAAGGCAAATTGCGGTCTCCAACCCCGCTTCCGTTTAAAACGGTTGATGCTATGCTGTTTTGTCCTGGAACCGTTTGGGTCAAGCCCCGAAAAAGTCCATTAATACCCTTCACACTTTTCCCACAAAAGCGCACAAAAATAAAAATCTGATTCATTAGTGCGGCGGCGTAACCCTCTCATTATAGGCACAACTCTTTTCCCACAAGCTTCCCCCCGCCGTTGAGAAGTATCCCCCAGAGAGAACGATATAATGCGCGATGTGTGTTGCACACATTCCACAAGTTGCCCATCCTATCCTTCTTTCTTCCAGCGAAAACCCAATGGATTCCCATATCTGCGCGGCACGTGTCACACACAACACAGGAAGTGAAAGAGAAGCAACCCACACCACGGATTCCCCAGAAAAAGACAGTTGGAATGGAAACCCAAGCGGAAGAGGGAAAAGGAAGAAGGGAAGGGGAGAAAAAGATCATTTATTATCTTCTCGCCTCCCCCCTCCTGCCGCCGAAGCTGTAGCCCAAAAGAGCCGATCTATAGCCGACGCCGCTGTGATACCCGAAAATAAAGGGGTATTGCGACGCACCCCATTTTCGCAAAACGGTTCCCGAAAAAAATTACTTAATTTCTTACCTTCAAAGATGTGCGAAGCAGCATAAGACGGGAGATACGGCCAAACTTTTTTCGCTACTTTTTCTTTTCTTTCAACCAAGTCTGTTATGTTTCTTTTCTTGAGCTTGGTTCCATCCATGAGCGAGGAAGAGGGGGAAAAAGATGAATTTAGTGTCCCTCCCTTCCCTTTCTCAGCCGGCTGCAGCCGCCTCTTCCCTTGACTCTGCCTCCAGCGGCGATGATTCCAAAAGTCGCCATTTCCCATTCATTTTCGAATCATTCGGTGAAAGCGATTGTAATGACTGGGTTACGGAATGGGCAGGTGGCGTCTTCACGAGACACTTTTTCCCCCTTTCTCCGTCTGAAGCTGGAATTCGCGCAAATCCGCGCAGGAGAAAAAAAAGAAGGCAAATCCCCGGCGACAATTAAAGTTCATCCCGCGCCCTGGTAATCCGCGGGAAATCAAGGCAAGAAAAAAGAGTCACTATTCGGCTCAATTCAATTCCTTCCTTAAATATTGAACTATCTTTTGACTCTACACTCTCATTCATGATCTAGAAAAAAACCTTCGAAGAAGAGAAAAACGGGAAAATGGCAGCTTTCATGTAACTGCAGTCCTTGAAATTCCCACAAAAGGACCTCTTCTCTCTTCTCCATTTGATGGAACACATCCAATTGCCGCATCGAAGAAAAACCTTCGTTCGTACGCTTCCGGGGGAGACGCCCACCATTCAAAATAACTCAAGAGTTTGTTTGACCGATCGGTTTCCTTTAAGACGCGATATTCAAATAAAGATAAATAGAATTTATTCGCCGCCGAGAAACCGCCCGTGAGAAATTCGCTTCGGAGCGGAACCCACGGATTGATATTCGCGCATGTAGGAGCACACTGAGACCGCAATAAAAATCAAACAAAAAAGGGAACAATGTAAATGCGGGAAAATCACGACAATACTACAGAGAAAGAAGGATCGATCAAATATCTTTTCATCTCGTCTTTCATGCGGTATGTGGGAAAAGGAGGGACACTTTTGCGCCCCATTTCGCCCGATTTTTCCCGACATACCGATGCTTCTAAGTCGACACAGACGCACACACAAAGGTTTCCCTTCCTCCCCATATGATTTTTTGGTCCCCCCCCCCCCGCCGACTCCTCTTCTTTTCCCTCTTTCTGCTTCTTTTTGCAAAACCTGAGTCAAATCGGAAACCGATGCCTTCCCCCCTTCCTCCCCCTCCTTCTCCTCTTCCCCATCCATCAATGATTAGGTCACAAAACGTCGCCGCCCCCTTCCTCCTCCTCTCCTCCCCCTTTTCCCTCCTCCTACACTTCCCCGCACATGTTTCCGACAGAAAAATTTCCTCTTATTTTATTTTTCGATCTTTCCAGTGCAATATACGGGAGGGGAGGGGAAGACAGTGGCGGGCGAGATATATCCTAGCTGTGACTTTTTATCCTGAAACATTGCCACAAAAAAGAGTGTGGAAGGGGACGTTTGTCCGATATTAAGTGATGGAGCATACGGGGGAGGGAGAGACGGCTGTCAAATGCTCCGGGGAACGTTTATATGTCTAGACATATGAACAACACGTATGGGGTTAGACTTTTTTTTGGTAAATATTTAGGAAGTAATAAGTGCAGCCTTAAGGCATACTTGTCTTCAAATACACTTTGTCAAAGTGCATACAAGTTGGGTAAATTATTTGTCGGCGATTCCTCGACTAAAGCTCTATATCGCCAGAGGCATTCTCTCCCCTTCATGTCAACAACAGCCGTAAAAAGGAAGAAGTCACGCATGCTTAATTTGTGACGCCGCCTCAGACTCCATTATTATTGCACGGCATAATTACAATATCTAAGGGAAACCGCGCGTTTTGTCGCATGCCCTACAGCAGCACGGAAGCGTCGTCGAGTCTGCCCTAATGTTATTCCAAGGCCAGACAAAGATTTTTTTCCCGTCAAGCGTTGACACATAATGCACAATCCCAGACGCCCGAACGCCCCAGAAAACGACGAAGGATGGGATGGGGGGGTTATTCTGTTTCCCTTTTTTTGTCGACAGAAAAAAATGCCCGAGGGGGGAGAAACGAAGTCGAAATGTCGGCGGCTCCTTCTACTCCCTATCTTGTTGTTGTTTCTGTTTTTTACCCCCTTCCTTCTTTCCCTTTTCAGATTTCGTGGGCTTGATTAACGGAGTAGGAGGAAAGGGGGGGAAAGGGAGAGTCGTGTTTTCTGTCAAAAGTCGGGATCTCTCCTCCTCCCTTTCTTCTTGTTGCATCTCTCATCTTTTTTCGATCTCAGTAACGAGGATATATCGGCGGCGGCGCCGGCGGAGGAGGGGAAAATCCGTGGGAACCGCCTCTCTCGCTTTGCCAGGATAGGCTAGGGACAATTAAAAAGAAAAGTGGGACCAATATTTTTTGCATTCCTTTTCCTTAGAGGTGGGGAACAGACTTGAGCGTATAAACCAGAATGGAAAAGACCTAACTTGAACTTGAGTCCTCACCTCACTGCTCCTTTTGCAAAGCGAGTGTGTGAGTGCACAAACACGTTTTCCTCCTTTCGGCAAACAGGTTTTGGGTTGCAAAAGTGTAATAAATGACCTTTTTCGTTCGGGAAAAGAGGAGAGAGGGGTGAGGGCGAAAATAACATTGACAGACGGGAAAATTGCATCGTTGGCGCCAGAAAAGCGAAAAGCATCGATTGGAGACGCACATCAACTCTTTTTTGGCTAAAAGGAGAGGAAAGAAGGGAAAATATCATGCGGTATAATTGCAAAGCAAACTCTTGAATGGAAATTCAACAAGTTTATTTTGTTTTTCTGTTCGAGGTAGAATGTCCCCCCCCCTGCAGCTTTCATCCTGCCAATTAGCAGGCGATTGTCTTCCGAAACCAACTGGTTGTGCTACGGGCTGACACCTCTTTCCTGGTTTCTCCCCCCCGCGTCGGCGGCGGTGACAGACAGACCAGCAGAAAGAAAGAGAGGGAGAAAGGTGGGGGGCGAAATTCAACAGTCTCTATAAGAAACCAACAAAAGAAGAGTTGAACATTTCAAAGCAGACTGCAAAAAACTGACACAATTATGAAAACTACCGGCATGTGTAAGCAATGCCATTACTTTTTCTTCTCCAATTGTCGAATCCCGTATGTGACTGACAGCTCTCCTCCTCTTTTCCTCTTCTTATTCTTTTGAAAATTAAGGACACTTTTTCAACATCGGCGCCGGCGGAGGCGACTGTGGATTATATACCACCGCCCGAGAGAGAGAGGGGGTTTTTGTTGGTTTTCCTGCTCTTCCCCCGTGGGTGGTGGCGGCGTAGGGAAATCGAAATCGAAGTCCGTGAAGGGAAAAATGACGGGCAAAACAAGCTCCGATCTTCTCCACCACCCAACGACGATATTGAAATAGAGAAAGAGAGATTATTTCCATTCTCTTTTTGTGAATGCCGCCCCCGTTGCGGAAAACCCGAAAATTTTAGCGCCTTCGAAAAACCTTTTCCCACACAGTGGGGGAAAAGAATAGAGTTGCTGCTTCAATTTTGGCACGCCAATCAGAAATGACCGAAAAAATATTTAGGAAATAAATGATTTAATTTAGCAAGCAATCCCCAAGAAAAGAACAAGTTTTACCTTTTTTGCCTCCGCTCCTTTCCTTTTTCTTACGAGATTGTAATCGCCGACTTGACAAATCTGCTCAAAACCCCTTTTCTTTCCCTCCTCTTGTTTTCTGGGAAACAGTCTCTCTCTTGTTTGTTTCCATCTTTCCCCATGTACGTAGAGCGGGGAACTATCCCTATCCATCAGCCCTAGTGACATTTTCGCGTTTAAGAGAGGGAGGAGGGCGGTCTTCTCGCTCAGGTGCGGCGAGCGGGGAAAAGATGCAAAAGACGCTCACAGCGGTTTCCCGGCTTATAATGAATGCTTTTTGTTTCATGGAAATTTGAACAAAAAGAAGAAGACATGCATTTTTGAACATTTTCCTTTAAGTTTTTGCTCATATTCGAAGACGATTTTTTTCCCATGAGCTGTCATCGGGGAATGAGAGGTGGGTGAGCTCGGTGCGAAAATTTCGCCCGTGAATGTAACCCAATATCGTCGTCGTCCTTACACATGCGGGAAAATCAGAGTTTTGCAGAGAGGGGACAGACTAGAGAAGACAGAAGTTGGTCGGTTGGCCTACATTCTGAACAATGTCGAGAGCATAGAAAGATTATGTCAAAGAAACCTAGAAAACTAATTGGCTGAAGAAAAAACCTTTGCGTGCAAAACTCCAAGCACATTTTTTAAAAAAATCATTTTAATTAGAATAGACTAAACAATATTCTTGTCTACTACTGTACACACTTGGCACAACAGAAGCAACTCATGTTTCGCAATGGCCTAGCCTATACTGTATAGAGAAAGTGGCTCGGCGGCGGCAAGGCGGCGGCGGCGGCGGCACTCCATAAAACGGGTGACAGAATAAAAACTCTTCTCGCCTTTCATGGACTCAACTCACCTCCAGCCAGACCCCATAAAAACCTCAAATAAATTAAGGCCACAATAAAGGAGAGCACTTTTTTCGTCCTCCTCTATACAACACAGGATTTGCCATACTTTCGGTGATAAAAATCAACAGGGCATGGAATAAAATGGACTTGCAACAAAGGGAGTTGGTTAGTAGTTCACACAGTTTAGCGGGAAAGCAGTGGGCGGGGATATGATGCGATTATTTTAAACTGCTTCTGCGGCTTTTCCTCGTTATTTTTTTTGCGGGGTAATGATTTATGCGCGGCGTAATTAACTTTCATTGCACCACACACATTTCGTACATGAAAAGCCGACGCCCCACTAAACTGCCAAGTGAAATGGGGCCACCAACTAGTTGAAAACACATTCTTTTATAACAATATATAACTCCAAAAAATTGGGGAACTATGTTTGATCAATGCCTTGCGAGTTTTTTGGTCTAAGCAAAAGACTGGAGGAACAGGGACACTCATTTCCCTTCCTTTTTCCCAGGCAACGAAAGAAAAAGAAATGAGAGAGAGAGAGAGAGACAAAAATGGGAAATTGCATTGTGTGCGTGGATCCCATTCTCACCAGCTTATTTTGAGCAAGTGAGACCGGTCGGTGAGGAGGAGGCAATTGTGTTTCCCCCACTACTCTCCTGAAAAAGCAAAGCACTGGATTATGTATTGCTCGCAGGCACGCGATATAGTACGAAACACACCGAAAAGGAAAAGAAAGAAGAAAAAGGATATTAGAGCGGGCAAAAGTTTAGGGGGGAAAGGGGAGGAAGCGCGAAAATGATATTATTTCCCCCCTCCTTCTTCCACCGCCCAGGTTGTAAAATCCGAAGTCATCGAACTCTACTTTTCCCAAAACTTTTTTATATACTCCCGCACATCTTCTCCCCCTTCTTTTTTTACTGCGTCGGTCCGATTATATTTTCTTTCTTTTTTTCGCGTTTTCGACTGATCGATTCGGGGATCGTAAACACGAGAAACACCGCAAAACCTCATTTCCGCGAAAAAGTAGAAAAAGAATCGAATTGTAAAAAATTCCCTGTTTATAGGGAAACAGAAGTGCGTTCACCCCAAGTAGAAAAAAAGAAATATTGGCCCGCCAATCAAGCCCGAAACTTGCAACAAGAATATTTAGCTTCAAAAACACTCCTCCTCCTCCTCCCGTTTCCCTCCGTTTTTTGCCTGCCTCCCTTTTTTGAAAAACACGCCCTAGGGATCCTGGTCGGCGGCATCCCTTTGTCTGAAAACTGCATAGCTTCCCCCTTTTCCCCCTTCCTTGCTCCCCCCCTTCCTCGGTATGCCCTCCTCTCTAGGGAACAGACTTTGCAACAAAGAGAGGAGGAGCCTCAGGCGCACAGAGGAGAGCCCTCCTTTTCAAACAAAGGAAGTGAGAGGCCAACGACGAAGCAAGAGAGGAATGTATCGGAAGACATTTGCCTTCCCGAAAAAAGAGTAATGTCGGGATCATTTCAGGACAAAAAAAAGTGAAGCAATTTGAATTTTTGAAGCGACCAATCTTCCACAATTAAATGGGAAATGCTCGTCCTCCTTCCACAGACAAAGCCTCCTTCCTACTACTACAAGAGAAGGTCCTCTTGTGTCCTGCAGAAAAATAATAGAAATAAAAAAGAAGAAGGATGGGAGGAGGATTTCTGCACACTTTGGCCCGGCGCCGCTGCCCAAGGGAGGACAAAGGGAAATTTAGCAACTGTTGTGAAAGAGCAAAGACTGCGGTTGTAAAAAGGGCCTTTGTTCGATCCCCTTGTTCCCCATATTGGACCATACTAGACTAGCAATTTCTTTTATTACCTTCACATGTTCATCGTTGTTGCTAAGTGGTTTTATTGAGTCATATTGTAGAAGTATGGCCAATTCACCTCTCTAATTACCCCGCTGCAGTAAATCAATCGAATAATCGTTTGGCGTTATTAATTGGATCAGTAAAACATGATAGCATCGATATTTATACAGCCATTAAAACATCAAAAAGGACCACCAGACAGCCAACCACATGCTGCCTTTTCCCTTTCTTTTTGTAATCGAATTTCCGACTCCCCTTTTCCTAGCTGGAGAGGAGCAGGAGGAGGGAGCAACAACCCGTGAAAAGAGAAGAAGACAATTTCCTCATTAAGATTCAGCCCTTTTCCTCTCCTCCTCTTCCTCTTGATCCTACCCCCTTCCTCCTCCGCTTTTCCTATCCTCCAGGTTTTTTGACGCTCCGACCGACCCCTCCCCCCCAGCTTCAGCCTCCCCCC
>JAAUYB010015977.1_pt1 | contig 19819 bp, 19 predicted proteins | sample 7278071 | NCBI WGS metagenome assembly JAAUYB01 (sample SAMN14350121, study PRJNA611818) | marine sediment metagenome | isolation source: surface marine sediment (1.8m) | place: French Polynesia: Moorea | collected 2018-08
GGATCAAAGGAATGGCTTTTTTTGAACAGGCGTCCGCCAGGTGGGACGGGCCGTCGCGATTGACAGCGAAGGCCAAGGTGGTCTCTTGTTCGGCGCGGTCAACCGCGGTATAGCCGGCACAATTGACCACCAGGTCCGGTAAACTGATCTCGATGCCACGGTTAACGTTTTCGGCGCGGGTGATGTCCATCTGGCGGCGTCCCAAGGCCACGGTATCGATGCCGCGCTCGATGGCGGCGGCCGCCACGCTGCGGCCCAATTGCCCCCGGGCACCTGTGATCAAGATTCGCATTCAGGCCATTCCAGGTAGATTCTGGGGTGGAATGTCTCTCAACTTGGGGTAGGCTTGATCTTTTTCCGACAGCCGTGGATTGTTGACCGGCCAGTCTATCTTGATATCCGGGTCGGACCAGAGGATCCCGGCTTCATCATTGGGGGCGTAATAATCCGAGCATTTATAGGCGACGTGGGCTTCGTGGCTGAGCACACAGAAGCCGTGCGCAAACCCTGCGGTAATGAATAGTTGCCGGTGGTTGGTGCTCGAAAGCCGGATGCCGAACCACTGCCCGAAGCTCGGCGAGCCCGTCCGAATATCCACGGCCACATCGAAAATTTCCCCCTGGACGGCCTGGACGAGCTTGGCCTGGCCGTGTGGATTTTGGAAATGCAGACCCCGTAAGGTTTTACGGCTGGAATAGGACAAGTTGTCCTGCACGAATGTGCAGGGGATACCGGCGGCCGCCAAACGTTCCTGCTGAAATGTCTCCATGAAATAGCCGCGGGCATCTTGGAAGACCTCAGGGGTTATGATCCAGACGCCGTCGATCGGGGTGGGTTCGATATCCATCCTAGCGCCCTTCGGTTTGCAGTATACTCAATAGATATTGACCATAGCCACTGTTGTTCAGGGGGGCAGCCAGAGCCTGCAGTTCGTCGGCCGTAATAAACCCCTTGCGGTAGGCAATTTCCTCGATACAGGCGACCTTGAGTCCCTGGCGCTGCTCGATGATCTCGATAAAGTTGGAAGCCTGCATTAGGCTGGTGTGCGTGCCGGTGTCTAACCAGGCCACCCCGCGACCAATTTTTTCGACGAAGAGCTTGCCTTTTGCGAGATAAGCTGTGTTGATATCGGTGATTTCAAGCTCGCCACGCTTTGAAGGCCGCAATGCTTCGGCGATCGCGATCACATCGTTGTCGTAAAAGTACAGGCCGGTAACCGCCCAATTTGACTTGGGTTGTTGAGGTTTTTCCTCGATCGTGATGACCTGGCCGGAGTCATTAAAAAATATCACCCCGTAGCGTTCCGGATCGTTGACCCAGTACCCGAATACGCTTGCCCCTTCACGCCGCTTCCCGGCCTGCATCAGCTGTTTCGGCAGTCCATGGCCGTAAAAGATGTTGTCGCCCAACACAAGGGCGACATGGTCCTTTCCGATAAAGTCGCGTCCCAAGATAAAAGCCTGGGCTATGCCTTCCGGTCGTGGTTGTTCAATATAGGAAAAGGACAGACCCCACTGGCGGCCGTCCTTGAGGAGTTCGCGAAAGCGGGGCAGGTCTTGGGGGGTTGAGATTACCAAGATGTCCTGTATGCCGGCCAGCATCAGAATAGACAAAGGGTAATAGATCATAGGTTTGTCGTAGACGGGAAGCAGTTGCTTGCTGACCACCAGCGAGATTGGGTAAAGCCGGGTGGCATTGCCCCCGGCGAGAATGATACCTTTCATCAGTTCATTGAGTCCTTCCTCCGGCCTAGCGGTTATCGTAATTGGTTTCGAGCCATTGACGGTAAGCGCCGCTGCGGATTGCCGCCACCCAGTCCCTATGCGCCAAATACCAATGGATGGTCGCCTCGATGGCGTCTTCAAATTGAAACCGCGCTCGCCACCCCAGCTGTGCAGCAATCTTGGATGCATCGATCGCATAGCGGTAGTCGTGTCCGGGGCGATCAGTGACGAAGCGGATAAGATGGTGACTGCGTTTGCGGCCTCTGCGGTCAAGGGTCTGATCAAGGCGGTCGCAGAGCAATTCGACAATTTCGATATTGCGTTTTTCCGCACCCCCGCCAATCAGATAGGTTTCGCCCGGAAGGCCCTTTTCCAATACCGAGAGCAGCGCTTCGCAATGATCGATTACGTAGAGCCAGTCGCGAACATTGGCGCCGTCCCCATAGACCGGCAGCTCACGTTCCTCCAGGATGTTCAGAATCATCAAGGGGATGAGTTTTTCCGGGAATTGATAAGGGCCGTAGTTGTTGGAGCAGTTGGTCACAATGGCAGGGAGGCCGAAGGTGTGGTGCCAGGCGCGTACGAAGTGGTCCGAGGCGGCCTTGGATGCCGAATAGGGGCTGTTTGGGGCATAGGGGGATGCTTCTGTGAAATACCCGACATCGTCTAGCGAACCGTAAACTTCATCCGTAGAGACGTGCAGAAACCGAAAATACGCCGGCTTTCCGGTTTTTTCCCACATTTCCTGACAAATGGTCAGCAGTCGGCAGGTGCCGTTCACATTGGTTTCGATAAAAGTCTGGGGTTTATGGATGGAGCGGTCCACATGGGATTCGGCGGCAAAATGGATCACGCCGGCAATGTTTTCTTCCCGAAACAGGTTCGATAGAACCTTTTCATCCAGGATGCTGCCGTGAATAAACCGGTAGCGTTCTCCATAACGTTCGGGCAGGTCGTCGAGATTGGCGGGGTTGCCGGCGTAGGTCAGGGCATCCAGGCAAATCAAGTGCCACTGTGGACGCAACGTCAGCGTGTGGCGGATGAAATTGGTGCCGATAAAGCCGGCGCCGCCGGTGACGAGAAATGTCGCTGGTGCTGCGTGCATCGTGTAATCCTATCAGTTTGGTCGCAATCGAAAATGGGGCGCTTAAGTCTTGGCATGCCACTTCCAGGCTGAGCGCACAATTTCTTCGATGCTTTCAAAACGCGGCTGCCAGTTTAAATCGTTCTTGATTTTGGCGGAAGCGGCGACAAGAACGGCTGGATCACCCGGGCGTCGCAAGTCTTCTACGACGGGGATGGGCCGGCCACTGACGTGCTGCGCCGTTTCAATAATTTCGCGAACGGATATGCCCTGACTGTTGCCAAGATTGTAGGCTTTGCTGCCGGCGCCATCCAAGAGGGCATCGATGGCGGCCAGATGGGCCGACACCAGGTCGTTGACATGGATGTAATCACGGATGCAGGTGCCATCCGGCGTGGGGTAGTCGACACCAAATATCTTGATGTGGTCGCGCGTCCCCCGTGCAACTTCCAGCACCAGGGGGATCAGATGACTTTCAGGATCGTGCTGTTCACCGATTTCGCCTGATTCATCGGCACCGGCCGCATTAAAATAGCGCAAAGCGATGGAGCGCAAACCATGGGCCCTTTCACAGGCCGTAAGCATTTTTTCCACCCACAGTTTCGATTCGCCATATGGGCTGGTGGGGTTGAGGGGATGGCTTTCATCAATGGGCGTATATTGGGGCTCACCGTATACAGCGGCGCTGGAGGAGAAAACGAAACGTTCAATATCATGACGGATCATGGCATTTAGCAGATTAGCGGTGCCCGAGAAATTATTGCCATAATACTTGAGCGGATCCTGCACCGATTCACCCACCTCGATAAAAGCGGCAAAGTGCATTACGACATCAATGCGTCGTGATGAGAAAATCTTGTCAAGCAGGGCGGTGTTCTCGATAGCCCCCTCGATGAAATCGCCTCCGGGAAGCAGGTCGCGATGCCCGGTGGAAAGATTGTCAAGTGTTATCGGGCGATGACCCGACGCGATGAGTGCTTTGATCATGTGGGTGCCGATATAACCGCAACCGCCCACGACGAGGATGTTAAGTCGGTTCATAGATGAGTTATCTCATGCTTTGGCATCAATTGTGTTTTGGGCATTTTGTACGAGAAACCAGAGGCATCCGCATGGCATCCGGATCCATATTTGCCTTTCTATCCACGAGCACCCTTTAACCCTTCAAACGCTCATAGAGCGACTGTGCTTTTTCCAGCGCCGCTTGATCATCGATGCCCATGGGTTCGGTCTCATCGTCACTGACGATATAGCCCACCGCAAGGTCATCTTTGACCATGAATTCGATCAGGTCGGTGATGAAGTATTCTTCAACCGGTGTCATCTGACCGTTGATGTTTTTATGCACGATCTGAGGACGTGATGCGAGGATCGGTAAATAACGCAACAATGTCTGCCGCTTGGCAGCGTAAATACCGGCGTTACAGATTGAAAGCGCCGTCTGGCGGGCAGGTGGGTAGTCTCTCCAAAACTTCCACTCCGTGATGCATTCAACCCGGTCGGACTTAATTTCGAGAACACCATACTGCTTTTTATCGACGGGTTTGAAACCCATTATGACCATGGCATTGTCGTTTAAACATTCAACGAGACGAACATAGGTTGCGGGATTGATAAACGGGACATCCCCCATGGTGATGATACAGTGGTCGCATACAATTGTTTCCAAGAATGGTCTGGCGGCCAAAATAGCGCCTCCGGTACCGTTCAATATGGGCTGCTTGCAGTAGGTGATATCCATATGACGGGTGGCTTCCCGGACAGCCTCCTGGCAATGATGGACAATAAGGGCCTTGGGGCCGGCCGGCAGTTGGCGAATCAGGTGCAGGAGGATCGGGTGGCGGCCAATGAATGCGGAAGCTTCAGGTACAAGGGGCAGCAGTGTTTTGTTGCCGGTATACCCCGCCATACGGCTGCCGCGGCCGGCGGCCATGATAATGGACGCAACGTCAGAGTCCATGATTCCCTTTCAAGCGCCTGATTTCCTATGGCTATTTAGCCCGCTCCCCCAATCACTGCAGGAGGCCACACATCCTGGTTTAGGGCGGTCTCAAACCTTGTGCGAAGCCCGCAAATTGATCACTCAATGCATGATGCTTGGTCTTCCCACGGCAAAGTAGGCAAAACCCTGAGAAGCGACCAGTGTGCTGGAATACAGATTGCGGCCGTCAAAAATAATCGGAGCCTTGAGCAGTTTCTTGATGCGGCCGAAGTCCGGGTTGCGAAACTGATTCCAATCGGTGACCACCGCTAACGCGTCAGCCCTCTCCAAAGCCGCATATTGCTTTTCCATAATCTTCACCTTGCCATTTTCAGCCAACTGCCGGCGGGCATTATCACCGGCAATCGGATCAAAGGCCTGAATCTGCATGCCTTCCTCGGACAGCGCTTGAATCATATCAATTGCCGGGGCGTCGCGGATATCGTCGGTGTTGGCTTTAAAGGCCAGCCCCCAGAGCGCCAGCGTCTTTCCGGCAAGTCCACCCTGGTCGGCAAAATAGGCTTTGATTTTGTTGGATAGGACGCACTTCTGGCGCATGTTGACACGATCGATGGCGGAGATCAATTCCGGGTCATAGCCGCTGTCCTGGGCGGTAGCGATGAGGGCCTTGACGTCTTTGGGGAAGCAGGATCCGCCGTACCCAACCCCCGGGTAGATAAAACTGTAGCCAATGCGATGGTCGGAGCCGATACCCCGGCGTACATGCTTGACGTCGGCACCGACCTTTTCACAGATATTGGCGATCTCGTTGATAAAGGATATCTTGCTGGCTAGCATGCAGTTGGCCGCATATTTGGTGAGCTCGGCGCTTTTGATGCCCATCACCATCATTTTGTCACGGCTGCGGGCAAAGGGCGCGTAGAGGGCTTCCAGCAATTTGGCGGTACGCACATTGTCGGTGCCGACAATGACCCGGTCCGGTTTCATGAAATCACCGACGGCATCACCTTCCTTGAGAAATTCCGGGTTGGAAACCACATCAAATTCGATATCAAGGCCGCGCTGATCAATCGCCGCCTGGACAATGTCCCGAACCTGGGCGGCCGTACCGACCGGTACCGTGGATTTATTGATGATGATTTTGTATTCGGCAATGACTTCCCCGATTTGGTGGGCCACACGATGGACAAAGGATAAATCGCAGGATCCGTCTGCTTTGGGCGGTGTGCCAACGCAATTGAAGATAAACAGCGCGTTGGAAACCGCCTCGACCAGATCGGTCGTAAACTTAAGGCGATCCTCGGCGGCGTTACGCACCACCAGCGGTTCAAGGCCCGGTTCGTGAATGTGGATCCGATTGTGTTTCAGGCTGTCGATAATGCCGGGATTGATGTCAGCGCAGACCACATCATTTCCCATTTCGGCAAAACAGGCCGCAGTGACAAGGCCGACATATCCAGTTCCGACAACGGCGATGTTCATGTGATTGCTCCAGGCGATCGTGGTAATCGTAACGGATCAACTCCCCGCAGCAGGAAAAAGCGGACGTGGGTCTCAGTCCTGCCGTTCGGGGGGGCTGTCCCAGTATAGACGCACTTCACAATTCTTAAATATACCCCATCTGCCCCAGAACGACGAGGATCTGCTGCGCGGCTTCATCGGGCGTTATATCTGTGGTATCGACGATGGCTTCGGGGTTGGATGGTATTTCATAAGGATCATCGACACCGGTGAATCCTTTGATAAGACCTGCGCGGGCTTTGGCGTACATGCCCTTGCGGTCACGTTTTTCACACGTTTCCAAAGGTGTGGCGATATAAACCTCGAAAAAGCCGCCATATTGTTCGATGACCTCTCGGATTTCATTACGGGTGAGTTCATAAGGCGCAATCGGGGCGCAGATGGCGATGCCGCGGTTTTTGGTTATTTCACTGGCGACAAAACCGATACGTCGAACATTAATATCCCGGTCTTCTTTGGAAAAAGTCAATTTGCTGGACAGGTTGCGGCGCACGATGTCGCCATCGAGCAGCGAAACGGGGCGGTCGCCTTTTTCAAGAAATTTGGCATACAGCACGCGGGCGATTGTAGATTTACCGGCGCCCGATAGTCCGGTCATAAAAATGGTGAACCCGCGGCGGCGCGGCGGGGGAAATGCTTTGCGCAGTTCGGAGCGCACCTCGGGAAACGTCATCCAGGACGGAATGCGTTTTCCCCGACTGATGCGCTGGCGAATGTCGGTCCCGCTCATGGCAATGGTTTGGCTACCTTCTTCAATTTCGTCACTGAAGCGAAACTCGTCTTCAAACGGAAGGTAGACCATTTCCTGGAGCGGAACGATGTGAACACCCAACTCTTCACTGTAATCTTGCGTTGCCCGGCAGGCAGCGTCCGGTGGATAAAAGAATTGCCCATCCGTTTTTTTTCCGGCACCGGCATGATCATGGCCCACGATAAAGTGGGTGCATCCGAAATTATGCGCGATAATAGCATGCAGCAGGGCTTCGCGGGGCCCGGCCATGCGCATGGCCAGCGGGAGCAGGTTCAGAACATGACTGTCCGGGGGATAATGATGACCGATCTGTTTGAGACACCGCACCCGAATGTAGTGATTGAAATCACCGGCGCGTGTCATGCCAACGATCGGCATTAACAATAAGTTGGCCCGCGCCTGACGCATCACGCGCAGGGTCATTTCAAACTGGGGGCGGTGGATCGGATGACGCGTCTGGAATCCGACCACGCGCTGCCATTTTAGTTTCTGGTAGATGGCCCTGACCTCGTGGGGCGTCATCCGTAAGGCCTTGAAATCGAAATGCAGCGGTGGACTTAGCACCTCCAACGGACCGCCAATGTAGAAATCACCGGTTTTTTGAAAAAGATACGCCACACCGGGGTGGGCCAAATCGGTGGTGCCGTAAATCTGCTGGGCCTCCTTGTCTTTTTCCATGGGCCACATTTCTTCGATATGCATGACCGCCAGGAGGAAACCTTCGGGATCACGGAGGGTCACCGACTGGCCGACCTCGAGACTTTGGGCCTGGGTGGCCGTAATATCGAGACCGATCGGAATGGGCCAGAGAACATCATTTTGAAGCCGCATGCGGTCCAGAACCGACTCGTAATCCGAACGGTTCATGAACCGGTCCAGGGGTGAAAATACACCCGTGGACAGAAGTTCCAGATCACACATCTGGCGCTCGTTCAGCAAAAGATCCGGAAGGCTGAAAGAAAGCTCTTTGAGTAGTTTTTTGCGGTCATCGTCCGCAATGAGACTGATCAGGGGGGCAATGGACTTATTCATGACTGTAAGCTCGCCGTCAGGGCCACCTCACGATAAACCACGGATTGAGCAGATTTTCCTTGTTGTATAACAACCTGGTCTGGGAATCGAATTCAACGACTTCGGCCCCGGCAGCCTGGGCGATGGCCTGTCCGGCGCCGGTATCCCACTCCATGGTGGGACCGGTTCGGGGATAAAGATCCGCGCGGCCCTCGGCGACCATGCAAATTTTAAGCGAACTGCCTGCCGATATAAAATCCACGGCCCCATGCCGCTGCTTGCGCTCTTCCACGATGCGGTCCACGTCCGGCGTGCTATGGGAGCGACTGCCGACAATGGTGTAAGGCCGCGCTTCATCACGGTCCAGCGGTAGTCTGTTCGACCGGCGGATCAAGCGGTCAATGGGATTATCCGCGGCCTCTTCCTTCACGGCATCGCTCAAGTGATTTTTAAGGGCCTCGTCCATTTTGTAAGCGCCATGATCGACCGTGCCGAAATAGAGGGTATCGGCCACGGGCACATAGATCACGCCCAAAACCGGACGCTGATGGTCGATCAGAGCGATATTGACGGTGAACTCACCATTGCGTTTGACGAATTCTTTGGTGCCGTCCAGAGGGTCCACCAACCAGAATGAATCCCATTTGCATCGCGTTTCGTAGGGGGTCGATTTGCCTTCTTCACTGAGTATCGGATCGGGACCGTTTTCCAATGCCGAGGTAATGATATCGTGGGCTTCCTGGTCGGCAAGGGTCAACGGCGATTGATCGTGTTTTTGCTCGACGGCAAAATCCGTTTGGTAGATTTTTAGAATAGCCTGTCCCGCTTCGATGGCAGCGCCGATTGCGGTGTGCAGTTTGCGGTTCATTTATTTGCATGACCTACGGTTGAAGATTGGTAATGGGCAATTTCCCGATCAAATTAGTTGAAATCACTCGTTAATAGATGTCAGCCCTCGCTAAATCGATCTATTATCATTCCGGATTCAAATTGTATATTATTATTCCTCGAAAAAAAACCGGTTGGCTGTATTTTGGACAATATAATTTATAACCAATCGACATTGCTATGATTTTGTAAAAAAACCAAGGATCAATCGAAATTTCAAGCCATTAAATCTCTTAATATCTAGTCATTAATATTTTTAATTTTATTTACATTTCTTTAAGGATGGAGTGATTGATGCGTCTGATATTCAGCCTTGCATCATCGAAAAATTGGTCCTTGATTGCGCGGCCGTTTGGATTCCCATGCAGTCATATTCTGTCGGTGGTTTTAGTCGACCTGGCCCTGATGCCCATTTCATCATTGCTATCATGGCTGGAACGCTTATCCGAAAAATTCAACAATAACGAATATTAATTGATATCAATGATCGATTGTGAAGCTTAAGGAAACGTACGGCTGGAAGGTTGGCCACCATTTTAGCTTGAAAGCACGAAATTAGAAAAAACGATGGATCGACATCGATCGTATCATTTTGTGTAATAGCGACGTATGTAAATATGCAATTTTGGTATGTGTCTTGCTTCCACACACCTATAGAAAAGCTTCAGCTTGGAAGTAAACAAAGCAGAAAAAGGATGTGACATGCATAATATCAAGAAAAATCACTTAGGGGTGTTTATCGCGCTCATCTTGTTTCTAATACCGCTTAACGGCCAGGCCGGGATTTATACCGCAACATTCCAAAATGAATATCAGACCGATGGGCTTTACCTCTTCCTTTACGATGACAGCGCAGATCATGATGTCCGTTTCCAGGATGTAACCTTCAACGGCCCGGGTTCCTGGGAGATTGCCGAACAGACGGATACATTCCTGCATTTCAGCGGAGCGAATGAGGCCGGGCCCGCAGATCTGCGTTTCCGAATCACCTTTACGGATGATCGCAATAGCCGGTTCATTACGCCCTTCATGCTTGAATGGGCCGAGTATTTAGACGGTCGCCCGAGCGCAAGCGATGCTATGGGGACCCTCAGTCTCGAGCGCCGCCGCGGCCGCTTATCCTGGGTGGCGACCAGTGACTTTAACTCCACCGTACATTCACCCATTCCAGGCTCAACCTGGTTGCTGATGTCGGGCATCTTTTTCCTTGCAGGCGTCAGGCGGCATACTAGACGGTAGGGAATCGACAGACGCAGGGAGTGGGCCGGGTTTATCCCGGCCCTTTTTTTTTGGGTGCTGGGCTGGTTGAACGAAGAGGAGATCAAACAGACGGCGTTTCCTTGCCAATTTCCCAAGTCGCTCACCGTGTGCTGCGCCTGCCCTCGAACATGATCCAAGGCGCTTGAATCCGCATCTCGTCTTTTCGGCCAAGGTTCTTGCCAAACGGTTTGCCACAGGTGTATAAAACGTGCCATTTCCACGAACCTTCGATCGGAAAGGCTTGGATGGCCAAAGGTTTGATCATCGCGGCCACCGCCAGCGGTTGCGGCAAGACCACCCTGTCACTGGGACTTATGGCGGCACTGGTTCGCCGGGGCCTGCGGGTGGTGCCTTTCAAGGTCGGTCCCGATTTCATCGACCCGGGCCATCATCGTTCCGTTACCGGACGCACCAGCCACAATCTCGATGGTTGGATGCTCTCGCGGCGCTTCAATCGGGAGACGTTCCATCATCGCGCCAACCGCGGTGAGATTGCCGTGGTCGAGGGCGTCATGGGATTGTTTGACGGCTATGATGGTCGATCCGATGCAGGCTCAACCGCCCAGATGGCCAAATGGCTTGATTTACCGGTCGTTCTGGTGGTGGATGCCCGCAGTATGGCCCGCAGCGCCGCCGCCTTGGTGCAGGGCTTTGAAAATTTTGATGCGGACCTCAAATTTCTGGGCGTATTATTCAACCGCATCGGCAGCGCGCGGCATTTACGCTATTTAAAGGAAGCCCTGATGGGGCACGTGACGATGCCTTGCCTGGGGGGTGTGCCGCGCGAATCGTCAATTCGCATGCCGGAGCGGCATCTGGGGCTGGTGACTGCCGAGGATTATCCCCTCAGCGCAACCCAGATCGATCAAATGGCTGACCTGATTGAAGCGCATGTCGATCTGGATGGCCTGTTAAGCCGAGTCGATCCGATCCACCTATCATCGCATGACCACGGCGCGACAACACCGCAAGAAGACCCTGGTCCGCGCATCGGTATCGCCCGCGACCGCGCGTTCTGTTTCTATTATCCTGAAAATCTTGCGATTTTGGAAGCATACGGTGCCCGCCTGGTTTATTTTTCGCCCCTTACCGACGCCACACTGCCCGAGGGGCTTGATGGACTATATCTGGGCGGGGGCTACCCCGAGACGAACGCGCGGCAATTGGCGGCCAACCGGGCCATGCGGACCGCAATTTTCGACATGAGTCGCAAAGGGATGCCGATTTACGGGGAATGCGGCGGCTTCATGTACCTGGGCCGTGGATTGATCGATCTCGATGGCCGTCGACATGCGATGACGGACTGCTTTCCCTTGAGCACCCGTATGCTGAGGAAGCGCAAGGCCCTGGGATATCGCGAAATCCAATTGAAAACCGCCTGTATTCTGGGGCCGGCGGGATCCAGCGCCCGCGGCCATGAATTTCATTATTCGGAAATCGAGACGGCCGATCCGAATGACGATCTCGAAACGGTCTACCGTGTTGTTCCGCGATCGGGGGGCGGCAAGCAAACGGAGGGTTTCTACCGACGCCGTACCCTGGGAAGTTACATTCATTTGCATTTTGGCAGTAATTCCGATCTGGCACGTGATTTCGTCCAAAATTGCCGTCAGTATAAACTGGAAAAGGATTCCATACATGCAGCCATCTGAAATCGAAGCATTGAGCTTTCGCATCATCGACGAAGAAGCCGGATCGCACCCCTTTAAAGATCGCGAGTGGGCCGTTATCCGGCGGATGATTCATACCAGTGCCGACTTCGAATATATGCAAACCACGCGTATTTCTCCCAGGGCCATCGATGCCGGCATCGGTGCCTTGCGCGATGGACGCAACATCGTCACCGATACCAATATGGCCCGGGCCGGGATTCGCAAAAGTGAGATCGATCGTTTCGGGGGATCGGTGGAATGCTTCATCGACGATGCCACGGTGGCCCAGGCGGCCCGCGAATCCGGTTGCACGCGTGCCAAGGCCGCCGTGGATGCGGCCATCCCGATGATGACGGGCGGCATCTATGTCGTGGGCAATGCCCCCACCGCCCTGCTGCGGCTGATGGAATTGATTCGCTCGGACGAGGCGCAACCGGCGCTGGTGGTCGGACTCCCCGTGGGCTTTGTTAACGCGGCCGAATCCAAAGCCGATTTGGCCCAGATGAAAGTGCCCCACATTACGAATGTCGGTCGCAAGGGGGGATCGAATGTAGCGGCCAGCGTCATCAATGCCCTGGCAATCATGGCGGTCGCCTAAAGCAGTGCCGAACCACGGTGCAGATCACCGATTACCACCCCAAATTGGATAAACACCCCACGGCTCGATGGCCTTAAACAAGGAATGACCGAAGCGGTTGACCCGGAAGAAAAAAAAACACCTACGCACCGGATTTACGACCGGAACAGCCGCTGCCGCCGCCGTCAAAGGTGCGCTCGTTTATCTGCGGGATCACCAGCCGCCGCATGCCGTTCACATTGATTTCCTGACCGAAGGGGGTGTTAGGATACCGATCCGGCGGGCGGAGCGCATTGCTGCCAATCGTGCCCTCTGCACCGTGATCAAAGACGCCGGCGATGATCCGGACGTGACCCACCGCGCCGAAATCGGGGCGGAAGTCGAACTGGCGGCCCGCGATTCTTCGGGAGATGGCCTCGGAAGGATTTCCATCGAAGGGGGCCAGGGGGTTGGCAGGGTTACCAAGCCGGGTTTGGAACTACCCCCCGGGGAGTCCGCCATCAACCCGGGACCGCGCCGCATGATCATTGCTGCCGTGGACGCCGTGATGGCTGAAAAACGACGGGCCTTCGATGTGCGTATACGCATATTCGTTCCCGAGGGCGAAGCCCTGGCACGCAAAACCCTGAACGCCCGCCTGGGCATCCTGGGCGGCATATCCATTCTGGGCACCACGGGCATCGTGCGCCCCATGTCCCATGCGGCATATACCGCCACCATTCGCTCGGCTATTTCCGTGGCGGCCGCCTCCCAGGGCGATACGGCGGTATTCACCACCGGCCGTCGCAGTGAACGCTTTGCGCAGCAATATTTGCCCGAATTGCGGGAGGAGCATTTTGTTCAAATCGGCGACTATTTTCGTTTTGCCATGGAAACTGCCGCCGAAATGGCGTTCGCATCGGTGTGCATCACGGTTTTTTTCGGCAAGGCGCTCAAAATGGCTCAGGGAATCCCTCACACCCATGCCGCCAAATCGGCCCTGGTTCTCGATCGTCTGGCCGAATGGACCCGGGCCTCAACCGGAGACGACCGGCTGGCTGATAAGGTGCGCGACGCCAACACCGCCCGTCAGGCGTTCGACCTCCTGGCCCCCCGAAACCAAGGCATCATCCAGGCGGTGGGGGCCCGGATCGTTAAAGCCGCCACGGTTTTTGCGGGCGGCCGCCTCGGTGTGCGAAGCATCATTTTTGACTACAACGGCAAGGTCGTAAGCGACAGCGCGGCCCGCGAACGGCAGGATTTTCATGACGGCAATTGAATCACCCCATGTGGATGTGATTGGGATGGGGATGTCGCCCCGGGATCTGACGGATATCCATCTACAAATGATTTCGGCGGCCCAGATCCTGATTGGCGGAAAGCGCCACCTGGCATCCTTTCCGGATGTCACCGCACGCCGCGTTGCGATCACCCATGATCTGCTCCGAATCACCGAACTAATTGCCCATGAAAGGGGGTCCTGCCGAATCGTCGTGCTGGCCTCGGGAGATCCTCTGTATTACGGTATCGGGGCGTATCTGATCCGGACCCTGGGCCGCGATCGTGTCCGGATCTGGCCCAATATCAATACCGTGGCCGCGGCGGCGGCCCGAATCGGCAAACCCTGGCAGGATACCACGGTGGTGAGTCTTCACGGTCGTGACCAGGAGCACCGCCTGATCGATGCGCTGAATCGGGGCAGTGATCTGGCGGTTTTTACCGATGCCCACCACTCGCCGGCCTGGCTGGCCGAAACCATGTTGAAAAACGGCCACGGCGAGGGGCGCATGTGCGTTCTGGAGCGCCTGGGATATCCGGAAGAGCGGGTGCGCTGGTTTGATCCCCAGCAGGCTAGAGGCGAAAGCTTCCAGGAACCCAATCTGGTGGTGATCGAAACCGACGGCCAACCGGTGGACAAGCGCCCCTACCTCGGCATACCGGAAAATGATCTGGACCATGAGCGCGGTTTGATCACCAAAAGTGAAGTAAGGGCCGTCACGCTGTCCAAATTGCGCTTAAAGGCGCAGATGGTGTTATGGGACCTGGGTGCCGGCAGTGGCGCCGTGGCCATCGAGGCCTGCGGTCTGATTCCCGGCGGACAAATCTTGGCCGTTGAAAAGAACCATCAACGGGCCGATCAGATCCGCTCCAATTGTTCTCGTTTCGGTGCCTCCGCCATCCGGGTCATCGAGGCGGAACTCCCCGCGGGCCTGGAGGCGCTTCCCGCCCCTGATCGCGTCTTTATCGGCGGCGGCGGCCAGGCTTTGGCGGCGACGATCGAAAACGCCGCCGGCCGATTGAAGACCGGTGGCCTCATGGTGGTCAATACCGTACTGCTCGGGAGCTTGAACACGGCCCTGGCGGCCATGAAGCGGCGGGGTCTGAAAACCGATGTCACCCAGATCCAAATCAGCCGCAGCCGGCCCATGCCGACCGGAGAGCGCTTGGAAGCCCTCAACCCGGTATGGATCGTAAGGGGAAGCGCGCCAGCATCAAAGGGCAATACCGGAAAATAATCAAAAGGGCGGGGCGTTTATCGCGTCGTTTCGCCCGATTCATATTCAGCGATGCCGTTGCGCAATCGCACCAGGCGTCGAATTCCACTTTTATCCAGCACCCGCAGCAAGGTTAAATCATGACAACCACACACCCGCCGGTTTTATTCGTGGGCGCGGGCCCGGGCGATCCCGAGTTGATTACCGTCAAGGGCCGCGACGCTCTGGCGCGAGCCGACATCATCGTTTACACCGGCTCCCTGGTGCCGGAGGCGGTATTGCAATGGGCCGCTCCACAGGCTCGCACCGTCAACAGCGCCGGATTGACGCTGGCCGAAATCATCGACACCCTGGCAGACGCATGGGGTGCGGGCAAGCACGTGGTACGGCTGCACACCGGTGATCCCAGCCTGTATGGCGCCATTTTCGAGCAAATGGCGGAACTCAATCAAAGGTCCATACCGTACCGGGTGATTCCCGGCGTCACCGCGGCCTTTGCGGCCGCCGCCGCCATGGGCATCGAATACACGCTGCCGGATATTTCCCAGACCCTGATTCTCACCCGCCTGGCGGGACGCACTCCGGTGCCGGAAAAAGAAGCCCTGGCCTCGCTGGCCGCCCATCAGGCCACCATGGCGATTTATTTGAGTGTCGCCATGATCGATCAGGTGGCGGCAATCCTGCAAGAGGCCTACGGCGATAAGGCGCCTTGCGCCGTGGTTTACAAGGCCAGCCAGCCCGGGGAAAAAATCATTCATACCACCCTCGAGGCCATCGCGGCCGAACTCAAGCACCAGAAAATCGATCGCCAGGCGATCATCATCGTGGGACGGGTACTGGAGGTCGGCCTGGAACAATTCCGGCAGCGCTCGCGTCTATACGATGCCGGCTTCAGCCATGGTTATCGCAATGCGCCTGAGTCTTAAAAGAACGCATCATTTATCACGGCGGCGGCGATCAACGCGCACCGTTACGGATGAAGAGGACAACCACCACCATTGACCTCACTTTCCGCCCCCATTGCCATCTGGGCCCTTACTGCAGGCGGCGCGCACCTGGGCCGCCGCCTCAATCAACACCTGGTCAATGGCCGGTTGTTCGTTGCCGCGGCGGTTGCGGACGCGTCAGTTGAGGCCACGGCTTTCGTGCGCCTGCAGGACGCCGTGACCCGGCATTTCGATCGCTTCGAGGCCCATGTGTTCATCATGGCCACGGGTATTGTGGTGCGCACGCTGGCCGATCTGATCCGTCACAAAACAGAGGATCCCGCCGTCGTGGTCATGGACGAGACCGGACATTACGCCATCAGCCTGCTTTCCGGCCACCTGGGCGGGGCCAATCAACTGACCCGAGAATTGGCCGGGATCAGCGGCGCCGCACCGGTGATCACCACCGCGACGGATCTGCGCGGCGTGCCGGCCATTGATTTGATCGCCCAGGAGCGGGGGTTGCAGATTGAAAACCCCGACGCCATCCGCTTCGTCAGCGCAGCCCTGCTGCGCCAGGAAACTATCGCGGTATGCGACCCCTTCGGCCAGCTGCAAGGGGCATTGCCCGCAAATATGGTGCGGTCGATTGAACTAAATGCCGAGAATCCCACCGGGACCGGTTGGGGCCATGGGCCGGCGGTAATGGTTCACGACATTCACGTTGACCTGCCCCCCGAAGTCCTGATATTGCGACCCGCATCGCTTTTTGTGGGGGTTGGATGCAACCGCGGCACGCCCGCTGGTGAAATCACCTCGCTCCTGGAGACCGCTCTAAAGCGCTTTGGGCTGGCCCGCCGTAGCCTGGCCGGCGTGGCCAGTGTAGATCTCAAGGCCGATGAGGCCGGCCTCGAGACGGCCGCCGGCAATTATCGTCTGCCGCTGTCCTTTTTTACCCGCGACCAGCTGGCAGCGGTGGCGAACATCCGGACCCCGTCGGCAACCGTCGAAAAACACATAGGGATTCCAAGTGTATGCGAAGCAGCAGCGCTCCTGGCGTCGGACAACGGCCATCTGATCGTTCCCAAACAGCACACCCGCAACGTGACGGTGGCCATCGCGCGCCGCGCCTTTACATCGTCGGTATCGGACCAGGCGATCTAGATCATCTGTCCCTGCGTGCCCGCACCGTTTTGGGGCAGGTGGATACGATTGTCGGCTATCGCACCTACACGGATCTGATCCGCCCCCTGATCGAGGGTAAAAACGTTGTCAGCACCGGCATGATGCGCGAAATCGAGCGTGCCCAGGCGGCCATTGAAAGCGCACTGCAGGGCCGTGCGTGCGCCATGATTTCCAGCGGCGATGCCGGCATCTATGCCATGGCCGGTCTGGTGCTGGAACTATGCCGCCTCAAGGGGATTCCCATCCGGACGTCCCGTGACAAATCAGCGGCCGGCGAAGGGCTTTGTATCGAGGTCGTGCCGGGCATTCCGGCCCTGGCCGCCGGTGCCTCCCTGCTGGGCGCCCCCCTGACCCATGATTTCGCCGCCGTCAGCCTAAGCGATCTGCTGACGCCCTGGTCGCAGATCGTCAAACGGCTCGAAGCCGCCGCCGAAGCGGATTTCGTTATCGTCATCTACAACCCCCGCAGCCGGCGCCGCCCGAAAAATCTCGACCGGGCCTGTGAGATCATCCAACGGTTTCGGTCTCCGCGGACGCCGGCCGGGGTGGTCACCGGTGCCATGCGCGCCAACCAACGCGTGCTCATTACCACGCTTGGCGATTTGCCCGTGGCGGAAGTCGACATGCAGACCACGCTTTTCATTGGCAACAGTGCCACCGTGGTCTACCGGGATTTTATGATTACCCCGCGGGGGTATACCGATAAATACAATGTGTCCCGCGCCCCCGGCGCCGACAAAACCGAAGCTGACCTGCCAATTCCGGACGATGCGCAGTCGGGGCGCGAGTGAGCAGCCAAATGCGCGGATATATCCAAATCTATACCGGAGACGGCAAGGGCAAGACCACGGCGGCCCTGGGGCTCGGGTTGCGGGCCGCCGGGGCCGGTTTGAGGGTCAGTCTGATTCAGTTTCTCAAGGATGGCGACTACAGTGAGATCAAGGCCTTGCGTCAATTGGTGCCGCCGATCCGTATCCGACAGTTCGGCAGTGGGCGGTTCGTTCAGGGGCGACCCACGGACGAGGACCGCGCCCTGGCTGATCAGGGGCTCCAGGCGGCCCGTGAAGATTTGACCAGTGGCCGGTATGATGTGGTGATCCTGGATGAAATCAACGTGGCCGGGGCGCTCGGTCTGGTGGCGACCGAAACGCTTCTCGATATACTGTGGCAGCGGCTTCCCCAGGTGGAAGTGATATTGACCGGTCGCCGGGCCGCAGCGGCCTGGTGCGAGGCCGCGGACCTGGTGACCGAAATGAAGGCCGTGAAACACTATTTTCAAAACGGCGTAAAGGCGAGGATCGGGATTGAAAAATAAGCACCATCGGGCAGGCTGCCTGGCCGTCTTCGGCACGGGCTCCGATGTGGGCAAAAGCATCGTCACCACCGGGCTTTGCCGGGCGCTGCTCAATCTGGGCCTGAATGTGGCGCCCTTTAAAGCGCAGAACATGTCCAATAATTCCGGGGTCACCCCCGATGGCCTCGAGATGGGCCGCGCCCAGATCGTGCAGGCGGAAGCGGCGGGCCTTCCGCCCCATGTGGACATGAATCCGATTCTGCTCAAGCCCACCAGCGAGGTTGGCTCCCAGGTGGTCCTGCTGGGCGAGGCCCAGTCCAACCAGAGCGCCCTCGAATACCATCGGCACAAAGCGAATCTCTTGGCGACCGCCTGTGATGCCCTGGATCGCCTGCGGCTCGCACATGACGTCATCCTGTTGGAAGGGGCCGGCTCCTGTGCCGAAGTCAATCTTCAGGAACACGATATCGTCAATTTCAAAATGGCCGAGTATGCCGATGCCCCGGTCATTCTGGTGGCCGACATTCATCGCGGTGGAGTGTTTGCCCAATTGGTGGGGACGCTGGCCTGCCTGCCCGAATCCCGACGGGAGCGGATCGCCGGTTTCATTGTCAATCGTTTTCGCGGCGATTTACGCCTGTTCGCCGATGGTGTCGCCTGGATTGAAAATCAAACCGGCAAACCGGTTTTCGGCGTACTGCCCTGGTACGATCATTTCACGATCGAGCAGGAAGATTCGGTCGTGATCGAGAAACCTTCACCGGTCCGTGCCGGTCCGCGCCCGGGACCGATGATTGCCGTGATCCGCATCCCGCATATCTCCAATTTCACGGATTTCGACCCCCTGCAACAGGTGGATGGTTTGACGGTCCATTTCCTGGAGCAGGTCCAGTCGCTGGACGGTTTCCAGACGATCATTCTGCCGGGTTCCAAAAACACACGTTTCGATTTGGACTGGCTTCATCGCCATGGGTGGGCGCAGGCCATCCGGCACTTTGTGGAAAACGGCGGCAATCTATTGGGCATCTGCGGCGGCTACCAAATGATGGGCACCCGGGTTCAGGATCCCCAGGGCCTGGAAGGTACCCCGGGAGAAACCCCGGGACTGGGGCTTCTGCCGGTGGAGACGGTGCTCAGGGCACCGAAGACCACGACGCGCACGCAATTTGAATGGCACGGGATTCCCGGGCAGGGCTATGAAATCCACATGGGACAGACGACGGTGGACGACGCGGCGGCGCTCTTCCAGATCAAGGCGCGCAACCGCATGGCCGTGACCGACCGGGAAGGATGTCAACGCGCTGGCGGGCGTATTGCCGGCACCTATCTCCACGGTCTTTTCGACAGCCCGGGCATCACGCGCCAATGGTTGGAATGTTGGGGATTGCACGGCACCGTCGTCAATGCCACGAACGGACCTGATGGCCGCAATCGGGCCTATGATCAACTCGCCGCCCATATGGCGCAGTATATCGATTTGGCGGCGATCCGGCGTTTGATCCCGTCCTTTTGATAAGAGGGTGGCAGCAA
>JAAUYB010177400.1_pt1 | contig 19791 bp, 20 predicted proteins | sample 7278071 | NCBI WGS metagenome assembly JAAUYB01 (sample SAMN14350121, study PRJNA611818) | marine sediment metagenome | isolation source: surface marine sediment (1.8m) | place: French Polynesia: Moorea | collected 2018-08
AATTTTTGTGATAGTTTTCTATATGTATTGTCTTCGTAAAAGTTTAGGATCCGATATCCAAGTTTTACTGCATAAACAATTTCGACAGAAGAGTATGTACCAACCCCTGATCTTTCCCTAATAATTAGTGAGATTAAGTAAAATTACTTACTGCATGATTCTATATTTACCTCATGGAATGCTGACAAAGCTCAATCTGCTCATTTTCAGAACAAAAACGGCAAACTGGTATGGAAACTTTGCCTGATTTACTATCACGGAGCATTAAAAAAGGATATAACAGGTGCTGAGGACATAAAACACGTACAAGTACAAGGCCATATATAGGTATTCCATTCATTAAAATATCTGTTTCGGTTACTTCCGCATTTTTCATGCTATGCGTATATATCTAAGAAAGAGATACATATATAAATAGAAACACCACCTGTGACTTATCTGTAAAACCATATACCTCATAAGGGCCCACGGGAAATTCATTTACCATTGCAATATATCCATACTGTCCATCTTTGTCTAAAATATGGAGGATGTTTTCAGTGTCCTCCTTTGTGGAGAAATAGGCTGAAAAGCACTCAGTTATACCTCCACGGACTGAAATATTCGAAAAAATAACAGTCAATACTAGATTTTAGTATGTATTATACCTGCACACCGTGGATCCAGCCTATACGTTGGTGGATTCGTATAAATGTTTTCTATAAAATTCTTGACATGTGGATTCAAACGTTTTTGTTGTTGCCACATACATTGCCATAAAACTTTTACGTCGATTTGTATGGCAGTAGAGGTTCTCAAACTCTTAAGTTTCATAAAAAAGTCCTTTTTGTCACAGAGCTGAAAACTTTTGTTTCTTTTAAACAAACATTTTGAGATATCATGATTATGAATTATACACCCATTATAAAAATATAATGTCTGCTTAACTGGATCATATATATCTGGGACACAAACTGGTAAAAATTCTTTTGTTTGCCCTAAAGGACTCCAGGCATGTATAAGATCATCACGATTTAAAAAATGGGCCAAATATTCACTAAACTCAACTTCTCCACGAGAACTTTGATATTCCACAGGATTTTGCAACATCCTTAAATCATCTTTACAAAATCTTAGAAATAATTGATATATAAAACCAGCCCCGGTTAAGAGTGGTCGAGTGAGTGGATGTAAAAAAAATTTTTCTTCGTGTTTGTTGCATTTGGTTCGCCATAATATTTGCTGTATTTCAAACGTGCTTGACAAAAAGCTAAGAATAGAAGTAGTTGTTAAGAAAACTTTGCGAAGAGTGTGCAAACGTAATTCATGCCGGAATTTCCAAGATTTTTTTTTTGCAACAAAATTTTGTTTTTGTATACGGTCCGTTTCTGAATCATCAAAACAGTAAAAATCACTTAAAGGCGGACAACACCCTTCATATTCATAACTACTTTGCTTATTCCATTTTTTTGGGAAAAAGTAGTTTGATAAATTTTCAGTACTAGCAATTTGTTCAAAAGTCAATGCTACATAATTTTGACTATCCACTAACCTCAGACACATTTCAGCGCATTCAACTAATAGTATCCTGCTGTTATTTTTTAAAACTTTTGGAGATATACCATGTTTCGTAAATACATCAATGAAAAAAGACAGTTCATTTGTTTCAGAACAATTTATAAGTACAGTTCTATTTGAAAAGTCTTTTAGTAGCATAAAATTTAAAACTTGAGCAATAACTCCATAAAATTGATCGTCAAATAGAAAGCTCGAGAATTTGGATGTTTTAAATTGGTTAAATGAAGTTTTTTTGCCATGTGCCCTATCCATTAATTTGTACCCATATTCTCTCTGAAGGAAGTTTTTTTGATAGGAAACATAATCACATAAAGAAGTATCACTAAAGGTATAAGCGTCAAATTTACCATATTCTGTTTCTACCGCTAAACAAGCAATATTTGGATACTGTTGTAATTTATGATCCTCACAAAAGGAGCATATTCTACCCATTTTATAGCAATCAAGACACCACGCAGCATTTTGGCCCGAGAAACTAAGTTGTAGAAAGGCTAAGTTAGCAGCATATTTATCTTTTTGTAAGTGGTAAAGTGGACATAAATGTTTCTTCTTGTGAATGTGTAAAACTTTTTCGCCGCAAAAGGAACAAAGAAAGGAATCACATTGATGCTTGGCTTGAATGTCCCTTACAGTTCTTAAATATTTACTACGAAAAGTATACTTTTTGCATATAGAACACATCCAACCCCAGCGGCACACAAATTTCTGATGTGATTCTTTGCACTTGTTATTCTCTAAACTTAAGTTACACTGAACACATACATCTCGCGGACAGTCAGATTTTTTGCAAAAAAGATCTTGAGTTATCAAATTAACATAAGTTTCATTGTTTAAGACAGGTTTGTGGCAGGCAAAACAAGATTTCCGTGTTAAGCATCTGTGTTTACTCCCTTTTCCAGAAAATGTTTTGCTACAAAAAAAACAAAAATACCCATATTTTTGAAAATATTTCATAATATTTGTAATAGCAGAAACAATTTTTGTTTCGTTTTGTTTTTTGTAGCCTACAAAATAAAGATGTCTTAACCTTTCGTTATATGCATTTGGATACAGCTCGAGTAAACTTCCTGTGTCCTTATTAAATACAATTATTTGTGCATTGCATGCGACTTTTTTATGAGTTTCAAGGACAAGGTTTGCCTTTTCAAGACCCACATTTATACGCTGCAGATCTTTTTCCGTAGGGCAAATTTTTGTTTGTGTACAAAACTTACGAGCGAGATGTAGAAGTCTTGTTGCTGCTTCACTACTAATAAATTCATTCTGAGAGTTGAGTAAATTTACAGAAAGGAATTCGGTGCTTTTTTGCTCATAAAAGAAAGTGCAATATATTGCTAGCGTGATTGCGCCAACTTCACAAGATACTCCAAATGTGTCATCAAAAAAGGTCGTTGGTATTTCTAATTGACAACATGAGTCTGAAAAAAAAAATTAATTCCGTATGCGTGAAAAGTCTCGAAAAATTTTTTTCCGAAAATGGGGATTGTTTCCTTGTAGATAATTTGTGTGGTTATGGCTTAAAACTTTTATTTGGATTTTGAAAGAATTAGTCAAATGAAGAGTTTGGTTAGACTTTAGGTATGAATGTAGTATTGTTAGTGCACGATTTACAATGTTGTTGGGAGGAGCATTTAAATCAAAGTTTCCAGTATTAAGACCGTGCACTATATTATTTTCAATTATTGTAATATATACTTGATGATGGAGGTTGGAGGGGTAATTCCCCCTAAGTCTCAGTAATATAGAAGATAAGGCTTCCTTAATTGCAGTTTCCAAAGACAATAAAAGAGGAGTTTGTCTCCGCCTAGGAATAATATCTACTTGATATAAATGATCTTCTGCTCGAAATCTGGTAATTCTTTGGTGCTCTATTGCACGTACCATAATGTTAACATTAGTATCTGAATAAATGTTTTCACCTCTTTGAAAAACAGGTAGATTTCCATAGCCAACATGCTCCGGATTTGATTGATTTTCTAATTCCAGAGACCCTTCGCTTTCACTCCGAGAAAGACTAGTCGTCGAACGTGGTTGTTTTGGTTTTGGTGGGGATCGAGTTGGCGTACTTGATTTTCTTTTTCTTGTTTGAGATATTTGTGAATGCTCCGTAGTAGTGCTAGATTCATTCTCTGTTGACAAAACAGAGCGAAGGTATGTCATATAATTACTACTCATTTTGACAGTAGGACGGCACTAGTATCCCTCTCTCTAGTTACCGTTCAAGGATAGGAAAGGAAAAGAACAAAAAATCGATACGCTCAAAGGGTGGCACTGGCCGGCTCAGCCCGAAAAAATCCGGTTCGAGCCGCGCCCAGCACCCAGCCCGACTGCCTCGAGCAGCAACTTTCGAGCCCAAGCTTTTTGCTTGCAAGTCTAATAATTTTTTTATAACGTATAGTTTAAAAAATAGTTCAAAAAACCAGCTCGCGCCCACCCATAATAGGCTCTTCATAGAGAGACTGGAGAGCCTTACATAAACCATACCAAAATGTACAACAATCGAGTGTAAAGGGCTCGATCCCCTGGAAGGGGGAGTCGAGGCCAGCTCGACTAATTGTAAAGAGAAAAAAAATATTCCTAAAAATTTAGTCCTCGTAATTAACGAAAGCATTGAGCTAGTGGAACAAAAACAAATGCTAATCATAAAATAAAAACAGAAATTATGTACGGATTCTTAAAATAATATTATGCAAAATTTAAAAATAATTGTGGAAAATATAAATTTAACCTGTCTCTTTCGCATGTCAATTTCTATTTCAGTCCAGTAGCGTAGCGCTACTAGCGCTCTCTCTCGGCAAGTGTGCAAAGCTACAAATCGGCAAATGCGATGAATAGAGAGCTGCAAAGAGGAATCACGAAACCTTTCAAGTGGGGGACTCCTATCTAGTAAAAAGAGGGAACGCATCACCTTAAAGGTTGCGTGACAAACTTTAGACTAGAGGAGACTAGCGCCTCTCATACTTAGGAAAGTAGAGGAGAAAATCAATTAAAGGTTGCGTGAGAATTTAGACGCGCAAAAGGCATAAGACGGAATCGGAGAAAGCATAAGTATGATTTTTTACAAGTACAGCTTACACAGCTTACAAAAAAATTAAAAAAATATCAAATAAGAACATGCGATGACTGATGAATTTGCGAAAAGTTATTTATTTTCTCTGAGTATATTATTCGTCTCGAAGCAAATTTTTTCTTGGAATCCATCGATTATATTGTGGTCCATAGTGTAAATATTTTACTAAAATATATGGTTCTCCTCGTTTCTCTTTTTCTTCTAATATTTTTTCTACAGCAAAAAATTCGCCTCTCTTTGGGCGACTAGTTTTTGCTAATTGCTGGGCATAGTAGTATCCTTTTATGGCAACACCTTTAAGATCTTTTAATTTATAAAGAGGAGGTGTTTTTCCAGCATCTACCCGGCTAATTCGAAATATTTGATTTCGTTTAGTGTCAAAGCTCTTTTGAAATTTAGACGGCGTAAAGTCAAGAAACACATAGTTTCCAACTTGGAGATTTTTCTTCTGTTTTTCGTATGCTAGTTGATTTTGTTTTTGTTTTTCTACTGAAACATCTGGTTTATATCCAATCGCTTCATCTATTTTTGGATCGTCCATGGGAGAATTAATTTGTGAGGGTCTTAAGCCACCTATAGCTGAATTTGGTGAGTTATTTATCGCCTTAACAACATGGCTAAGATATTTTGGCCAATTCTTAGTAAGTCGAGTACGCAGCAGCCGAAATAATCTTGTTTTTACAAGAAGAATCGCATGTTCTGCAAAACTAATCATTTTTTAATAATTAGTTCTGTGCAGCACAATTATTCTAAGTTTGTTTCATACCTGGCTTTGTTTGCACCATATTTCACTTTAAAAAATATATTATTCTTCTTAAAAAATCCACGAGTATTTTGAAACTCGGTTCCAGCATCACTCTCCAGCTTTTCAGGGGTAATATTAGCCTCGTTAAAAATTGACATGAATGCTGCTTCTACTTCCTCTGCTTTTTTCGTCTTTAGCCGGCGACAAAATATCTTCCGAGAAAAAATGTCAATACAGAGTAAAAATCGAGTAAATTTTTCAAAAGGGAACATTTCTCCCAAATCGGCCTGCCAGCAAACGCCAAAGCCATGGACATTCATTTTGCGTCTTGTCAATTTTTTTTTTATTTTTCTCATTTCCAAAATATAATTTCTGTCTTTTTTTAAAATATTATATAACTTTTCTCGTGAAATATCGATATCTTTGTCAAGTTTGAGAAGTAACTTGAAGTTTTCAAGGCCTGAAAAACTCCCTGCAAATTTTGGATCTCGCCATAGTTGACGAATTTTGGCCGCTTGGTCCTTTTCCTTGTCCATATCCTAGCTGGAGCAAGATCACACTTTCAACGTGTGTTTTGAAGAAAGTAGCGTGATCGATACGGCAGGTCGATCAATAGTGAAAGTCACGTGATAGAGGGCCTTTCTTTTTGTCTTGTGAAAAAGTCGAGAAAACTCACCGAACAATATGAAATTAAAAACTATCAAACTCTCCGGTCAATTCTCAGGTGACACCTCAAATATTTTACTGTCTTATAAATTAGGCAATGTTGAAAGGGTTACTAGTGGGCGTTGGGAACTTGCTATTTCGTCAATTGCAGTTCTTTTTGAAGGAAATTTGCCATGGAATTCTGTTTTTGAAATTTCTACAAATTACGTAGAACATACTGTCTTGACTGAAACCGGTCAACAAAAAGAACAAATGCCACTTTCATTTACTCGACTCAAAGGCAATCCGAACGACAAATTAGTCATTGGCTTTAAATGGCGCGATTTTTATGAAATTAATTCTCCGACTGCAACACTTTTTTTAAATTTGAAGGAAGTGAATAATCCAGCGCATCCTCCACAACCGCCCCCCCCACCCGGCCCAGGAGTTCAAGAAAAAAAGGCATACATATCTGTGCTGTTGTTGCTAAGACGTGTCGAATAGGATGCCTGGACCACTTGAGAAAAGCCATCCTTACTTACGTCGTATGCTTTTGCAACACAAAATTTTTTTATACGATCTGTATTCAAAGAGTCCCATATGGTGTAAAAGGCGTCTGAGAAGAGCATCTCATTCAGAATTACGCACTTTGATTCGATTTCTTGTATGTTTGGAAAAAGGACATGTCGAAATAAGAGCTAAAAACTACCAAGCTGTTATGAAAAGCAAAAGAATTAACAAATTAATTAACCTGCGGAAGAAGAAAGACGAAGTCCTGAAAGCGCCGCATGATGAAAAAATCAAGATTTTATCTCAATTTACGTCACTTTATCGATATTTACTTGAACCTCTCTTTTATGAACGTAAAATAAAAGGTATACATGATTAAATTTTTAGTTGAAATTGACTACCGCCCCATGCCGGCTAGACTCGCTTTAGAAGTATGGTGGAAAACGGACGTACAGATTTGACTTTTTAATTTCACAAAATAATTGACACATAGACTTTTCTTTTTCAGAAAATGGATATAAGTGTGAAAGTTATTCTTGAGGAAAAGGAGTATCAACGGTTATTAGACATTGAAACAAAATATAAAGAACTTTTGAGTAAGCAAGCTCAAGCTCATGGAAACCAAGGAGGTGATGGTAATCTATGCCGCTGTCATACAGAAAGTGACACTCCATTAACACAAATTATTGCTGAAAATAAGGAAGCCCATGCTCTCAAGAGCCCTGTCGCCGGCATTTTGCCCTCAATTACTGCTCCAGATGAAAGTCGTGAAAATGAATTAAATGTGCGGAAAGCTTCAGCTTCGACTCCAGAGCCGGTGGAAAATTTGTCTGCGAAGGCACGAACATCTCAAAAAGATAATGCTAGCAATGATGATGTAGGATACCACGAATTTGTACTACCATGGTATTATATTGGAATACCGGGTAGATAAAATGTATGCAAATGAGATTGCAAACTATCTTAAGAAGCAACCTTTGGTGAACTCCCGTTTCATGGGCTTTTATGCATGTGACACACTTCCTAAAGCACTGCAGGAGGGCTTTTTTTTTATTGGAAATACGGAGTAAGTTTTTATTTTTTTATTTTTTACTCTAAACAACAGTGACTTTCTTTCTAGCTATTCATCTGGAGAAGGACGGCATTGGTTTCTTGTATACCGATCATCAAGAGATTACGTTGAAGTATTTGATTCATTAGGAGGTGATCTAGAGTTTTTAAAACAATTTTTAAAAATTCCAGCTGTAATAGAATTTAACACTACGCCTCTCCAGTGTGACGATAGTCGGTTATGTGGCTCTTTTGTAATCTATTTTTGTATTCTGAGATATTTTAATCAGGACCTGGAATTTCTTGATTTTATAAATGATATTTTCGATACAAATTGTAAGACTAATGAGAAAAGAGTGAATAAGTTTTTAGAAATACTTTAGAATGGCAAGTCTAAAACATACAAAGCTGCAAGTGAACAGTACAGTTGAAAAAATTTCTGTTCACAAGGGATTTGGAAAAATTGTCACCCCTAGCCGCATGTTAATATGTGGGCCGTCAATGTCAGGAAAAAGTACATTTGTTCATCATGTTATTAAATTTCGGGAACACATTTATGATCAAACTTTTGAGAAAATATTTTATGCCCTACCAGAAGCATCCTCTCATTTACACCAAGAGTATTTGCAAAACTTACGACTAGTATATCCAGATATTCAAATAGTGGAAGGGCTCCCCAATATTTCGGAACTAAATATCCGCGAAGATAAGTCACCAAAACTTCTTGTAATTGAGGATATGATGCAAGGGGCTTTCGGTAGCCAAATGATACTTGACCTCCTAACAAAAGATTCGCACCATTGCAATTGCAGCGTTATTATTACCTGTCAAAATTATTTTCTCCCAACGCGCTTTGGCAGAACGTTCGTCCGAAACTGCAGTGAAAAAGTTATTTTTTTTGATAAAACTGATGCAAACCAACTTAGCATTTTGGCTCGCCAAATATTTCCAAAATATCCGTATTTTTTGCAAGAATGTTTTGACTGGATTTTTGCAAACAGACTACATGATTTACTAAAATATATTTTGATTGACTCTTCTTCTTTAAGTGATTTCCCATATAATGCAATAGTTCGAACTTGTATATTTCCGGAAAAAGATGGAATTGTGAGAATGCGATTATTTTTCCCAGATAAAAAAAATCATAACTGAACCATAAAAAGAATATGTAGAAATAAAACAGAAGTAGTTCGTTTTTACTTTTTGGTTTTTGTACCTCTCTTCATTTTTAGATCTTCCGACCGATCTCCGCGCAATCTGTGTGAAACCGGTGCCTGCTGACGGCCTAGTCTTGTTCGGGAAGCAATAGGTTGGTCATCCTTTTTTTGAAACGTTTTAGCTTTTTTTAGGAGAACGCTTGCCTTTTCTTGTAAGAATTGAGACGGAGATTTTTTCTTTGATAAGACATCTTTTTTGTCAGCAGCTGTTCCACCAGCATCAAGATCAAGTTCTTCCGCCGCAGCAACAAGTTCCACACCCACTCTTTTGTTCAGCTCAGATTGACCTTCATTTGTAACATGTCCCTTTCTGCTTTTGCCATCTGTTGCGCTCGTACCGTCCGACAAGACTTCGCCAGCGCCACCACCATCACCATCATCTGCAGGCTCAAGAGAACCAGTTAAAGAACCCTTGACTGGCGCATCCTCAAGAAAACCAGCTAAAGAACCTGTGAGTGGCGCTGTTGACGCTGTTCTACGCAAGGTCTTCGGAATCGCACCAGTGTTCTCCCACGCTCCAGTGTAACTCACACTAGCTAAGGCACGGCGATGGCTTTCAGTATCCAAGGGAGCAACTAGAAAAAATAAAAGAGCAAATCTAAGCGCATTATATTTTTAAATTAAATTTTTTGTTACCTATTGGCTTTGTGGGAAGATGAAGGTCGGCAGTAGTTAAAAAAACGGTGGCCTGGGAGTCATCGCTGTTGCTGCTGCTACTGTTCGTCAAACGCTCAAATTCATCTGTCAAAGACTTGCGCAAGACTCTCACAACGTTACACTGTTGATCTAGTGCTTCGCGGATGGACGGACGATTGCCAAACTGTTGGTGAGAGCGCTCAAGTTGTCGCCGCTGTTCAATGGAGTCACGAAGTTTCTGCCGATCAAGTCGTTCCTGCACGGCTTCCTGAAGTAGCCAAGCAAGGCTCCCATCTGGTGCACCTTTTAAAGTGCTTAAGCTCGCCCTCTTTGTACAAATCAATCTTCCACAACTATGATGTGGACAAACTGCAGGAGTTTGTGCAACTGGTGGTAGTGGAGGCGGCGGAGGCGGACGATGAAGAGGAACTGGTCTTGCTGGTCTTGCTACTTCTTCTAAAACCTGATGCTGAGACGGAGAAGGGGAAGACGAAGCTGCTGCTGCTGTGCGTGCGGACACTGGAGGCGCCGATATCATCGACTGGGACCGTTGAGACGGAGCTGGAGCGAGGGGATCTGGAGCTAGAGCTGCTGAAGCTGAACCTGGACCTTTAGCTGGAGCTGCAGCTGGAGCTAGAGCTGGGGCTAGAGCTGGAGCTAGAGCTTGAGCTGGAACTAGAGCTGGTGGACCTGGAGCTGGAGCTGGAGCTGGTGGAAGAGGAGCTGGAGAAAATACTGATGACAGAGATGCAGCACATGAACTCGGTGTAGAAGGTGCGATGGATTGAGACGCTGAAAGTCCATGTCGCTGTGGTGGAGCTGGCGGTGCGTGAACTGGACGAAGAATCCGTGTGCTCCTCCGACCTCTCAAAATACGATCCAGGTTCAGTTCTACATCATCGTCATTCAGATCTGCTGCTCTCTCTTCCTGTTGCCTGAGATTATTAAAGTATTGTGCAAAGCCTTCTTCCGCCTCTCTTAAATTATTCTGGTTGGCATCAGTATTCTGTGATGTCCGATTCAAGATCCTGTAAAAAGGAAAAAAATGTGAACAACGCAACAGAGTTATTAAACAAAGAAAACAACGAACCGAAAGCATCGCGCAAGAACTGCATTTGCCCGACGTCCTTCCACAGACTCATGTCTTCGACGCCAGCGTGGGAAACGATTAGTTGGATTACGAGCCCGAAACGAAGGACGACGGCTTCTTTTCCAACAGTAGTACAGTGCCTGGAAATAAAGTATCATGTTACAACTGATTTTAGGAAATAAATTGTTATATCTACCGCAAGCAGGAGGAGAAGACTGGCAGTGGCGAAGCAAGCAGCAACAACGGGGCCAGCTACAGATTTAGAAGGAGGTCCCCCGGGATAAAAATCGTAGTTCGCCTCTCTGCTACCCTGATTTCCGGCACTTGCATCAGTCCCTTTGCCTCCGTCCAGTCCATACAGATCGGGGTCCACAGAAGGATTTTTTGCCTCATTTAAAGATGTCCCACTTCCTCCTCCTTCCACGGTTCCAGTGATAGAAGCGGCGCCGTCATCGTCATCCCCGTCACCCCCATCGTCATCCTCGTCGTCCTCATCCTCGTCCTCATCCTCATAAGCGTCAAGGTAATACGTCTCATCATCACTACTCGAAGCGTTGTCGTCGTCTTCGGCTGGATCGTAGGGCGCATCATCGTCATCCTCTGTGTGCCAGTGGCCAGTGGGAAAGTTCCGCAGATTGAATTGCGTTCCATTGTTGTACTTGCACCTATTTAATTAATATTTTTAATTAGTTCTTGTACTGCAATAAAGGGAAATTGTATATACGTACACCCAGTAGCTGCAAGGAGACTGCGGGAATTTGTCAACGATGATGGGGGGGAAGAAGGCCTGATTGTACACCGGACAGCCTTGTGCGATGTTGTCGTCCTAGGTCAGGTACTTCATGCACTTGATCTTAAAATCAAAAGTATTTTTTCTTCCTTTTCTATTTCGACTCCATATGCATATCATACTCTCAATTTTTTTACCTCGGCCATTGCCGTGGAGACGGCGAGGCACAAGATCACACAAGGCAATGCGGACACCATGCTGGAAGCAAGCCTTCGCGCTCGGTTTTTTTTAAAAAATATATTACATCGTTATTTTTTATGGGCTCTCTTTGATTTTCTATCTCCCTCTCGCAAATTTGTATGACAGTACACTTGGCAGCAGCATATCAAACAAATCTTCTCCTCCAGACGACAGCATAAACGAAGCTAGGTTCGTTGGCCAAGGAGACGACTTTCGCCGACCAAAAGCAGCATAGCCCCTATTGGCAAAGTCTGTCTCGCCTACCAAGACAGTGCGACAACTCACCAGAAGATAGATGCGCAGTAGAATGCGCAGGTTTCGGATCCCCAACTTTTTTTTTTGCTCTACTAGATGCTTTCACCAGCCCTGATGCTTTCACCCAGCGCCTCATCTGCCCTTTGGAAAGTAGGGCTTTCTTTTTAGTTATGGTAATGACAGCTGGTAGATCGATAGTGGATCGATAAATCTGCCCGCAAAATCAACATGAATCCATTCAAGACCTTTATTTGTAAAGGGTGTGAGGCATTTATTAACGGAACGTGTTTATGCTACAAAGGTGGAAATGGGCCTAGAAAAGGGCGTGATTGCATTCAATGTCGTTGCGTTGTGATCACCTTTTTACTAAATAACAAAAAAAATGCACAAAAAAACTTTTTTCGATGCGGCAGAGGAGAAAATGTTGACTGTGGTTGTAAATTAATCTGTCAACTTCGCTCAGACGGCAAAGTATGCCAAAGAAGAAGAGGAGAAAAAAAAGTTTTCATTGCTCACAAAACATGCAAAAAATACTATAAGAAGTGTGACAGAATGAAGGCATTAGAGGACAACTTTAACTCTTTCTGTGCGCTTGTTGAGAAAGTTGGCAGCATAAATGTTCCAGAAAAATGTATCCCGTTTGTCGGAACAAAACAGCGCCAATTTACGGAATTAAGAGAGTTTGAAACAGAATACAAAAAAAAACGAGATGCCGTAGTAACACATGCAAAATCAGGCAGACAAAAAAATGTGGAAAGAGGTATTACACCTGTGGAAGTTCCAATTTCAACTACTATGCTTCCAAATTTAACAACTGAAGGAAGTCAGCAGGAAGAACTTAGTTCCTCTTCTGCGACCGAAGAAATTCGTCAAAACTCAACAAATAGCTCTATGGAAGAGTCCGCTTCAGATGATGATGACGTATCAGAGAACAATATTACAGACCACACTTATGAAGAAGAAATTCACAATTCTTTTTTCAACATTTTGAATTTTTGTGGCTCTCTTCAGCATTCCTTAGAGGTAACTACAGATATTAAATTTAAACATAAACGATTGAGCATACATCGCATCGGCCGTGCCATGGGGCCGAGAAACAAGTACTCTACCCCACATACGTGGGCGTGGCGTCGGCGACCAGAAGGGAATGAGCGGCCATCGGCCAGGGAGGAAGTGGTTTTTGACCTCTCAAGGGGGAGAAGAAAAAATATTTGCCGGGGCGGATAGGGGGAGGACTAAGGTAAAATGGCGCTGGCGCTGGAACATACAGTATGGTAGCATTCTGTGCGGGCCGTAAAAATTCATATGGCAGGGATCCGCTTTGCCAAGTCGAAGTCCTCCCGCTGTCCCCTAAATATGGAAGCATCGAAAGTAGCAGAGGAAGTAAAAAAAAAACATTTCGTCCGCCTTCGGCGGTCAAAAACCAAATTTTTGTCTTTTGCGCCTGCGCCCTCTCACCTACGGGCGAGGGCAATTTTGAGGTGGGTGGCTCTAGGTGGGTAGGCATACGTGGGCATACGTGGGCGTAGGGTGGGGACAGGGGAGGGGAAATCCCCCCCTGACGGTCTAAAAACCACCCGTGCCCCTAAGAAATGGCCATAGTACTAATGCATGTGCCCCTGGCGCGGAAGGCGGCCAAAAATTAAAAAATTATGCTCTTTCGCAGTATTTTCTATTCTATTACGTTCTATAAAACTATGTTTACTTTCAGGTTGGAAATTTTTGGCCCCAACTCTCAAATGGGGGTCTTTTCAATTATGAATTATTTGATACCTATTTCTCACTCCTTGTGTCAAAAAATGAAACGGTGTTTGCATTTCCCACAGAACTGCTGAACGAACACATCTTAGCAACAAAACTTCCAAACAAAAAAAAATTGAAAGGCTTCGGATATGAAAAAGCTCTAAAGTATCCGTGGAAATATTCACTAGAAACTGTTTTGGAAAAGCTGAAAGAAGAGGCATACATCAAATTGCAAAAAGTCAATTTCGATCGCTATAAAATTCTCCTGTTTGCAATTCGAGCGAAATTAACTACCGGAGTACCTCATTGGTATTTAATTGTTCTTCATACGACTACGCCAAAAAACACAATGGTTGTATGGGATAGTCTCTGGCAGTCAAACACGGTTAGAGATCAAAGATGGGATGAGAAAATTATCAGGTAGATATAGCACAAAACTACGGGACCCATTCATACATGCTCACCGGATCTGGGTAGAGTACCCGGAGGACTCGGCTTTGGGATAAAACACTCTTCCAGCGGCCGGAGCGGCCGGTTAAAAAAAATTCTCTCCCGCTTTTGGCGCTAGTTTTTTTAACGGCAGAGGCCAGGCCGCCGGGCCGGGGAAGGGGAGGTCAATAAGGTCCTGGACCGGGGAGGGTGGTATTTTGGACCGAACAAGGGCTGAGTATGTATGGACACGATAGTAATGCTAACTCTTTTCTCTTTTTAGGCGTATTGCTAATTTTCTAGTCAATATTCATGATGAAAACCGAGAGCTCAACTATACATTTTTTTTCGAAAAACATATTGCATCAACTCCGCCTACGCCTGCTCAAATTGTCGCTGGAGAAAGTGAAGTATACGTGTGTCAATTTGCGAAGCACGTGTGTATGTAAGTGGATCAAAATTAAAAATTAAACGAAAACGATATTTATATTTATGCTTTAGGAATATACCTTTGCTAAAATATGATATTATGCATTTTGCCCGCCCTATGATTATGATAGAAATTGCGAGCAAGGAACTTTGTAGACAACCGTTTCGCATTCCGGAAGGACAAAAGAGTCTTGAGGCAGCGCTGACAGCTACAAAAAACACACGAAAAAGACTCATTTCTGATGCGGCAGAAATGGATACCGACATTGCGCCGCCTATCAAAAGCACATTAGCCACCATTACCCCAAAGTAGTAAAGGTAAATTATGCATCTCTAGCAGTTTTATATCCTTTTTTTTTTCAGGGAAACTCCAAGCGGAGGTGCTATTTCCTTGGCTAAGACTTTGCAGGCTTGCAAGTCTCGAGGTGAAAAACAAAAAGAAGCAAAGAAAGACAAAGACGCCTTACTAAGCAAAAAAGTACAAAAATCTAATAAACAAAAAAACGGAGCAGGAGACCTACAAGATAACTGTTCTGCGAAAAGGACGATTAGGCACGACAAATCTGCCACCGATGCCGATGCAATTTCATGCGAAAACACTGATAGCAATCAACAACTTTCCTTTGTATTTGAATTTGAGCCTGGAGAAAATTTTTCGACGTTTCTTCACAAATAAACCGTATTTGAACCTTTATATTTACTTTGTATTTCCCAGCAGCGAAATTTTATACGCAAATAAAATAATGTCAACATTACTACGGAGGTAATGTCTAATTTGAATAGGAAATTGTCTTAATGCTGGATGACTTTTCACTTTATCTTTTGGTAGGTCAAGTCCGGAAATGCATTCGCGCAAAGAAATGTTTACTTCTAAAAGACCAGCGTAATAGTCATCCTGCGGAAGAAGTATTGCATAAACTACTGCAAAAAGTGCGGCACAAAAATCTTGAAATTGTCTTGGTCGGGAAAAGTTATATTGCCACACAACATTTTCGTCTTCGATATATGCTAAACTTTCTCTTCTTTGGAGAAGTCGGGATTTTTCATCAAGATCGTACAATTCGGCTTTATCTACTGTTTTTCCGCCCGTACCTTTTTTGCCGGCAAGATATTTTGCGATTGTTTCAAGAATGTCTGCAAACTGGAGAAGAAAAGATTTTTTTATAACTGCTGGTTTTTCAAAAGCATAAGTTTTTGCGGACTGACGACTAATATTTCCAATTAGTATAGCCCCTGGCTGAGCAGCTACGAAAGCATTAACATCAAAATTTTGGTACACAATACAATCATCAAGTTTCATTTTCTTCACGTGACACGTTTTAAATAAGGGATTTAGAGAGGGGCACTTCTTCCATGCGACGGCTCTGACGGTTACCGGGCGAGTGACAGTCTTCCTGACGCAGCACGGCCATTTCAGTGCCCTGATCCTGATTCAAATCGTCTCTGTCGGCTACACGCATCGCACCGGCACTACCTGAGTGTCCTGCATGGGATATGAAGTTCTCGTTCGCGAGACTGCGCTGATGACGAATGATAGGATCTTCGGCAGCGTATGGTGGGGGGGGAGCAGAAGGTGCGTGGGGATCTTCTCTGTCGTCGTTTTCTTCTTCTTCTTCTTCTCGGCTTCTTGGTATCTCTGGAGATGCGGTATCGGCCCTGGCTCCGAAGATTACTGCCCGAAAGCGCTCCAGCGCAGCGGCCGAAGCTGTTTGAGATGTTTGGAAGAAAGTGCGGTAGCGATCTAAGAGGGGAACTCGCTCAGCTTGGGCTTCATCCTCGAGGTCTACCTCCGCCGCGACGGACCGCAAACGACGATAGAGAAAGGCAACAAAAGCAGCCAAAAAAAAAAACCTGCGATGGTGCTAACAATGGCCGTAACGGTACCGCTATGACCGGGCTGTGGAAGACTTTCGCATGTTACGTACGGGCAGTTGTAGGAGGGAGCTTCATCTGTTTTAGAACAGTTAGAATAATGCCACCAGCAAGCATTGCAGTCCCAGAATGGACATGGACTTTGGTACTTGTGTTTGACCTGACAAAAACGATTGTCCGGGCAGGTCAAGTTGTAGTCAGCAGCAAAACTATGGGCAAAAGTTGTGAAAAAAACTAGGGCCAGAAAAGAGCAACCCATTGCTGAAGAGTGAGAATACAATAAAACTGGAACGAAACAAAAATGTTGGCGACACCAGCACGACAATCAAGGATGACAAAAGTACGAACACTGTCAAACAATTTCGAGGTCAAGTTCACGTGGGGACACTCGTTATTCAGAAGAGAACGAACCGTAGTTATGTCTTTCTTTTTCTCTTCTTTCGCTTTTTTGCGGTCTTGCCGTTCTCGTCTTCTTTGAATTCTTCTTAGCTTGGCGGCTCTTTTTCTTTCTTCGGAAGTTTCTGACCACTCTGACCACGGAGAGGCTGTGTTAGTCGACGTCGGGGTGGAACTCTCCTGTCAAAAAAAAAGAATATTTTTAGTATCTGCGTACAATAGCCAATACGATTTGCACACCAAGAAACTACCTGTACAACTGTTTCTTGCGCCGCAAAGTTTTGCGTTTCTTCCTCTGCTACAAGTACGGAATCGACTTGATCTTGCAGTTGAGCTAGCTGAAGGCTCTGGCGATCAAGACGTTCCCGCAATTGCTGCAGCTCTTCTTCCTTATCTTCTTGAGTGGTTTTCCAGGTGTCTTCTTTCTTCAAAAGATCTCTTAACTGTTCGTCTTGTCTCTTGATCTTCTCCTGGTTACGAAGGAATAAGTCTTGCTGGTTCTTGAGTTTTTCTTCTAACTTTTTTTCTAGAGCACGGTTCTCTTTCTTCCAGTTGGCTTGGGCTTCTTCGAAACTACTTTTTCTAAGAGTTGTTTCGCTTGGCGTTGGTGTCGTCGGACTCGGACTCGGACTCGCTGTCTGACTCGGACTCGCTGTCTGACTCGGTACTTGAGAATGCCATTCTTCAGAAACGCCAGAAATATCTCGACGTGTACAACTATAGGAAACGCATTGGCTTCGCTGGCGATGGATATGAGGCGGAGGACAGCGACTGTGATCCCACTTTTTACAGGTGGGGTAATTATAATTATAAATATGGCAACGCTCTTTTTCCGTTACAAGTCTCTGACAATCGTACAAATGGTCTTGTGAAATGCAAGTATGGAGATAACAAACGAGAAAGATAACAACAAATTTCATGCCCAAAGGCAAGTTCGCAAGAGATATCTTTAAGGATAGTTTGAAATACCTTCGGTCTTCTCCTTTTTTTCTCCAAACAGACGGGTGTCCCAACGTTGAATGCGCGTCTTTACTGGTGGCACCTCCCATGAGACTTTTTTGACGCGCCCGAACGAGCGCTCTCTCTCGCCGTCCCTATAAAGAAATAGAGAGAAACAGGACGTTTGCTAGGAGGCACGCATTTTATCAAACAGCATAGGCTGCCGAAATACGTGGGTGCGGGGTGTTTTTTTGACCTATGGGGCAAAAGGTTTAACCGAAAGCGGGGAAATATGGACACCTAGGGAGAATTTTTTTCTGCGGCCTATTTCAGAGCCCAAACTAAGAATTTTGATAGAAAAACCTACAAATCATTCCCTGCCGGCTTCCCTGCCTTTGCCCACGTTTGCTACTCTCTATCCCACTTTTGCAGAAGTATACCCCACCCCACTTCCGCCGTCTCATCCACGGTGCGAGAAGTGCGATACTCCGCCATGCCTCAAGCGGCGAAAAGGAGAGTTCTAACACGCAAAAAGCTCAGAGGAAGTCAATTATCCAATTGCTCTGAATTCCAAATTGAAAAGACGATAAGAAACTTACTTTGACAGACTTTTTGGGATACGCCCCCGCCTTGTTTGAGTACCGTTCTCTTCTACTTTCTCCAAACAGGACGATCAATAGCGCTTGTTTAAAAAAGAAAGCACAAAACTGACGTCACCATTTCTGTTTCTTTTCTTGTTGCAGACTTTTGTAAACGGTAAGATCTCTGCCAAATATTTAAGTTTAGCGGGAAGAAAACAGGAGACCAGACGCGGCTCAGTCTAGAGCATGTCTATATAAACGGCTCGGCTCTGGAGTTCATTTCCATTTTATTCATTTAGGGGAACGTCATGCGAATCCTACGATACTGATCAATAGTACACATAGAGGGAAATTCAGCATATATTATTATAGTCATTTCTTCCTCAATGGTAGTGGAGAATTCGAGATTTAGGCGTAAATTACCAAGTCGAACAGAGGGCACCAAAAAGTTCATGGAACTATTTGCACTAGTAGTAAGATCATAGGCACAGAAATAGTATCCGTGATGAAAATCTGTGCGAGTAAGGTTATTTCCGGTTCGCGTTTTAGTAAAACCAAGTACATTATGCAAGCGCATAAACATGAGTGTATCGTCATTTGCCGATGCTCTCGCATCAAAGCCGTCTACCGGTTTCCCATTTAAGGACAGCAAAACTTTTTCTATATAGCAAGTTTTTAACATGTCTTGGCGGAGGGGACTCGGAGGGGCTGTTGATGTCCCAGGGATAGGGATACTTGTCCCCGGAATCTGGATAAACGATGATAAAGAAGATCTTTCGCTGTCACGTCGGGCTGATCGGACACCAGGAGCAGGAACTGTCCACTCCCATTTTCGTTTGAAATTATACGGGCTTTTCTTCTGATTTCCAAGATAGACGGATGTGGGGACAAAGGCAAAGACTACACGACTAGGCAATTGGCTGCTAGAAAACAGGCTTTCTGTCACAAAAGTTTGGCTATTTGCTGGTATTACTTTTTGCGTGACTTGCACTTTTTGATAGTACATACGAATTGGTTTTTCTTTTAAGTGACGTTGAATAGTCCGAAACACGTTAGGTCGTAACTGGCCAACAGGACAAAATAGACTTGCGTTGACAATGGTGAGCTTATACTTATCATCTGAATCAGTCATAATAAGGAAATCCTGATTTTGTAGGGTTAGTTCTATTCTTACAGATATACCAGGGATAATCCCAGTCTGACAAGATACTAGATCGTGCAAAAGCTTTCCGACAAAAGTTACAGGTAAATTGGAATACTCTGTAGCTGAACGCATGAATAAGTCTCTTCTACTATCAAACCCATTATTGGAATTTACATTATCAATTGCTTTTGCTGTGTCGTGAAAAAAGCCCGCCGCTTGTAACCAAGAGTACTTTGCATTAGAATCTAAACTTAGCAAAGATCCAATAAAACTTTTGTACCCGTAATTTTCATTGCTTTCATTCAGAATATAGTCTTCAAGATAGATTCGACACTCGGAAAACATTGAATGTAAAACAAGGTTACATGGCCCTACCATTTTTCCATCCTCAATCGCGTTCCCATCAGCTTTGGTTAGGGTTACATCAATTTTTAACTGAGCCTCGTGAATCATGTACATCATGGGTCCAGAATATCGCGGCAAAAAAAAGTCAATTTTAGAGCAATTAGTGAG
>JAAUYB010168609.1_pt1 | contig 19773 bp, 21 predicted proteins | sample 7278071 | NCBI WGS metagenome assembly JAAUYB01 (sample SAMN14350121, study PRJNA611818) | marine sediment metagenome | isolation source: surface marine sediment (1.8m) | place: French Polynesia: Moorea | collected 2018-08
CCCTCCCTCCTCCTCCTCCTCCGCCCCACCCTCCTCCTCCTCCACCTCTTCCTCCTCATCCAATCCGGCGTCCCCCTCTTTGTGGAGCGCTGCCAGAGCGATGGCGTGCTCCACCACGTTTCCAAAGGAGTGACTGCGCAACAGACCGAGGAAGGCGGGCCAAGGAGCCTGGAAGCCCCAGGCGTCGAACAGGGCTTCCTTTTTGGCCCCGCCCGTCCTGAAGGCGGTGCTCTTCATCTTGACCTGCGCCACGAGGTCGGTGGGAGAGATCTCCACCGCACCCGACTGCTGAACCTCGTTGGTGATGGAGAAGGAGGAGATTATTAGTTTGAGCGAAGTGGTCTCCTTGCCGCGCGTCTGCGACATCCACTCCTTCTGGCCTAGCTCGTAGGTGAAGGCGACGGGCGCCTGCAAAAGTGGAGAGACTCTGTTCTTTCCGCTCTCGCTCCGTTCCCACTAGATATGGCTTCTCACCCTTTTGCCTTTCATGGAGGCGTCTCCGTTCTTCTGGTTCCACTTGGATACCAGTCTGTAGCCACACTTGGTGAGCTGCTGGGCCATGGCCACCGGGTTCTCAAAAGCGGTCGCGGCCGTCTGGGCATCCATGAGAATGATGAACTCATGGAAGTTACCCGTAGTCCTCACCGTACGCTTGGACGAGACCGACCTCAGGAAGAAGTAACCTGGGCGGGCAATGGTCTCCGTTAGGAAAAGGACGAAAGGTGGACGGGAGGGCTCTCACCTGAATCAAAGTTCCAGACGGCGCGGTGCTTCAGCTTGACGGCGTTCACCATCCCATGCTCAGAGAAATTCGTGTCGCCATTCGAAGCCTGGAAGAAAATCTCGTCGTCCTTTGAGCGTCCGAGGTAGGAGCCGGACAGCGAGTTGGGGGCGGTGTACTCCTCCTCCTCGTTGCAGATCATCTTCTCCAGAAAGTTGTCGGCTACCGCGGCGGCGGCGGCGGCGGCGGAGGTTCCCTGCTTCTTGCTCATGGTGGTAGTTGTTGGTCCGGGGGACGGCCAGTGTCGTCTGACTCCCCCTTCCTTCCCTCACAACCTTCCCCCTCCTCCCTTCCCCTCCCTCCTCTTTGCCCCCCCCCTCGCCGGCTGGCTCCTCCCTCCCCCGGCGGGAAGGGAGGAAGAGGAGAAGGAGGAGGAGGAGGAGTGGTGGTGGTGGTGGTGCCCCCCCTCTCACTCCGCCCCGAGTCATGGCCGAGGGAAGGGGAAAGCGGGGGCGGGTGTACTACGACTCCATCCGCGAGCTGAAGAACAACAGAAGGCTGGTACTTCACATCTCGGACCCGGAGGCTTTCTGGCAACGACGGAGGCTGCTCATCACGTCAACGGGACGCCCGGACGCGTCCGACTTTGGCGTCTTCGAGGCCACCGTGCGTATCGGAGTTAGGTGCCGCAAGTCACTCAGGGTAGTCCTGGGTTCCGTCCTGGCCAGTCTCATCAATGAGTTTGGAAACGCTCCGTACGAGGTGGGTCTGTCCGTTTTCCTCTTACCCCCTGGCGGATGCGCAAACCCTCTCCTACCTAGGTGACGATAACTTGCAACGCCATTCTCCAGCACAGGGTGGACAACAGGGAGACCTTCTCCCTCTACTACGGGCAGACCTTCCAAAAGGAGAGAGAATCGATCGGTTCGGAAAACCTGTTGGACAGGATCTACACGGTGTCGTCCCTGGAGGACCTGGACCAGCTGCCCGAGAGACTCTCCTACGAGGACGTGTGGTCGCAATTTGTGCCCACGTTTGAGGAGGGGTCCTCCACCACGGTGTTCGAGCTCACCCACTACGTCGTCATCTTTCGCCGCTTCATCGAGGACGTTGGCGTACCCACCAGGAGGGTGAGGCTCCGCATCGATCCGTGATGGCCGCTCGCTCTCCGGGGGAGGAGGTGTTGGGGGGAGAGGATCTGGTGTTGGTGGGCAAGAATCCCGTCAAGTGCCTCCTGCGCCACTATGCGGACAGGAAGAACACGACCGCGCTGGAGCTTTACAAGCGCATCCTCAGGGACTCTCTGTCCCTCCAAAACAGTCTGCAGACAATATCGGTGCTCCACGACACGGCGGTCCGGCGCTTCTACGGACCCCCAGACTGCGAGCCCCGCTACCTCTCGGTGCGGAGACACTGCACCCTCGTCCGGCTCTCCTCCCTCGTGGGATCGCACCTCGTCCTCCTCCAGCTGTTTCCCAGTCGGGGGCGGAGGAGGATCGCACCCCTAAAGCTCTTCGACTCGCGGGGAAGCATAGCCGCCATCTCGGGGACGGCCCCTCCCCCGGACGACGTCTTCTGCCTGGTTTACGACAGGCCCTCGGACTCCTACCTGACGTACCACTCTCCGTTGGGCATTCCGCCGGTGTGCCCGCACGGTCTGGACGTCCTGGAGGACGTGTACATGAGGGATGGAAATATGGGCGGGAGCGGAAGGGAGTGCCTCCTCAGGCGCTTCTCAGAGTTGCTGCGCGGTCCCCCGATCCCGGCGCCAGAGAGACAGTGGACCCTCGTCGAGCTGTGCGTGGGCTCGAGGGAGGCCTGGTCCCTCCTGGGCGAGAAGACCGTCATCATCGCCTACCACCTCGGGTCGCTACCCTGCAAGGCCAGCACCGCCTCGAGACTACGTTGGGAGAGGCAGACGTTCCGCATCCTCAGCGTGGTGCGGAACCCCGACGCGGAGCGCATCAATTGGGAAGACGCCTCGGTCATTTGCGTCATGCCGTCCGGGAGGCTCTACCTCATGAAGGAGGAGTACGCCCGCCGGGTCGCCCTTGAAAAGGCCCGGTGCGTTCGAATGATGGACGCCGTGTCCACGGCGGAGTCCTCTCTGCCCCACGGTGTGGATCGCCGCCGCCGCTCCTCCTCCTCCTCCTCCTCCTCCTCCTCCTCCTCCTCCTCCTCCTCCTCCGCGAGCGAAAACAGCGGCGACGCGGACCCCGCGGGCGTCGCCGCCCCGCGAGGAGAGAAGGAGAAGAAGAAAAAGAAAAAGAAGAAGAAGAAAAGGAAGAGCGCTCGGAAGCGGAAGGCCGACGAGGCGGGGCCTCTCTCCCCGTGCAAGTGCTCCGCCTGCCTCGAGGCCGAACAGTGGAGGTACAACTTGGGTCCGCTGGGGCCCCAGTGCCTCTACCGCATCCCTTTTGATGCCTTCTTCTACCTTAAGATCTTCAACCTCGACACGGAGGAGAACAGGGAGGCCCTTCGCCGCTGTGGCCGGCTCAGTTGCTGCTCCATGGACATTGAGGCCTCCACCATCGAGGTTGACTCGGCACGCCTTCCGGGGGACGAGGAAAGAGGGGGATCCCCGCCCGCGCCCAACCACCCCTCCTCCTCCTCGGGCTCGGAGGAGGAGGAGGACAACGACCCCATGTGGCACCGTCCCCCCCGTGCTCGGCGCGCCCGACCAATCTCTAGCGACAGCGGCGAGGACGACGGACGGCGGAGCGAGGAGGGCGAGCGGCGGCGGAGGAGGAGGCCGCCGCGCAGGATCGACTCTTCCCCTTCTCCATCGCCGCCGCCGCCGCCACGGGATGAGCCCCCACCACGGCCACAGGAGCCTCCCCCCACGGACCCCCCGTTTGAGCCCATCTCTTCCGTGCCGCGGAGCGACCCTCTCGGAGAGTCCATGTGCGCGCTGCAGAGGCCCACGGTGATTGGCCACATGGATCATCTGCGCGATCCGCCCCGGCACGCCTACTTTGAGGTGCGGGGAGGCCCGGAGGGGGTGCAGGAGGCCACCCAGGCCTACCTCGATCACCTCCTGTCCGTTGCCGAGGAGGGACGCCGCCTCAAGGCGGCCGTCCTCGCCCCCCTCCTCGACTTTTGCTCCTCCTACCGCCAGGTGCACGCCACCTTCTTCTTCGAGCGCAAGATTGACGGCAAGGTCATCACCAGGGTGTGGGAGCGCACCCTCCTCGGCCTCTTTGAGGGCGAGCTCCTCAAGCTGGTGAAGAACACCTACGTCTTCACCTTCAACGGAGCGGGTAAGCGGGAGATATATATATATAGAGAGAGCGCACCGTACCGCACTAACCCTTTCCATTCACCACCACCACCTCCAGCCTACGACCACTGCATCATAGCCAACTACTGCCTGAGCGCCGAGTGCAAGCTGAGCGACGGATCGACCCTCCGGGACTGGACGGTGGCCAAGAGGGGATCTCGGGTGGAGAGGATCGACCTGCCCTCTGGCGGACTGCGCTTCAGAGGTGAGCTCACACGCCACCCACCCACCCCACCTTGACATGATGACCTCCCCCCCTTGCAGACGTCAAGAAAATGCTCGCGCCCAACGTGAGCCTGGCCAAGCTGTGCAAGACGGTGGGACTGGAGCACGTGTCGAAGGGAATCTTCCCCCATGACCTTGTGCGGGGCGACAACCCCGCCTTCCTCGACGAGCCCGAGCTGCCGGCGCGCGCCGAGGACTGGTTCAACCGCCTCAACCGCTCCGCCCCCTCCCAGGCTGAGGTGGACGCGGCCAGGGCCGAGTTCAACCGCCTCGGACTCACCTCGGTGCGGGAGTACTTGCTCCACTACCTGCACGCGGACCTGGAGGTCCTCCTCCTCTCCGTGGACCGGCTGTTTGCCAAGCTGGAGGAGATTGTGGGGATCCACCCCGTGTCCGTGCGCAAGTTCTCCCTCTCCGGATTCAGCTTCCTCGCCGCGCAGTACCAGCTGGTGAGGGAGCACCGCCCGGGGTGCTTCACCTGCAACCACGCCGCCATGTTCTCCAGCCTGAAGCGGGCCATGCGGGGCGGGGTGACCATGGTGTGCCGCACCGTGGCCGGACACGACCTGGCCGGGGGAAACGGGATGGCGGCGCCCAACGCGCACATCCTCCTACCCGACGACGGTGAGGGAGCTCCGCCGCACCCCGACCCCCTCCGAAGGGCGGACGTGGAGCGCCTCTACACGCTGTACTACGATCAGGTGTCGCAGTACCCCACCTCGGGTGAGTCGCGGTCCCCGCCTCCATCCCCACGGGGCCTCCGCCCGCTCGTCCCGCCTCCCCCCGCCGCACCATGGCGGCGGGGGGAGGGGGACGAGCGGCCTCCGCGGGGTCCCCCCCGCGGCTTGTGCGCCGTCCGGCCAGCCCCTCACGGGGGCCGGTGGCGGCGGTCCCCCCGCCCTTTGTAGGGGCGGCGGCGGCGGCGGCGGCGGCGGATTTTCCCTTTTTTTATTCTATTCATGCGGCGGACGCCCCCTCTCCCCCGCGCTAATCTTTTCCCCGCTTTTTTCTCTCTCCTACGTCAGGGCTCTCGGAACTCCCGTTCGGACCGTGCTCCATGTTCACCCTGGAGGCGGAGGAGGCGGAGGAGGAAGGGTGCGGCGGCGCCGCCGCAGGAAGAGAGGTCGCGGAGGAGGAGGAGCGGCATTGGAGAGACGACGCGGAGGAGGAGGAGGGGGAGCAAGAGGATTCCCGCCTCCCGGGCGGAGACGTCCGCACCGCCGCCGCCGCGCTCCACCTGCGACTGGAGGAGGGAGAGGGAGAGCCCGACGAGGTGGACGAGGGCCCCGAGGAGGAGGGGCTCGCGCGAGAGCGGGAGGCGAGGGAGGAGATCCTCCGCGCCCGAGAGGAGGACGAACGAGAGGGGCTGTGCAGGGACGCGCGACACTGTCGATCCCGACACACGCACCCCGGCGCGGGAGCCAACACTCTACGCGTCCTCGACAGGCGCTACGAGGTGGGCGGGAGCGGCACCATGCTAGCCCGCCTCGAGTCCCTGTGGCAACAGTTCAAGGTGCTCGAGCTAAAGGAGGAGCGGAGGAAGAGCGGGAAGCCGCAGCCCCTGCTCGTTTGCGGGAGCCTCTTTGCGGGACACGGCCAGGCGCTTTGGGGTCCGGGACACGGGCACAGGGTGGACCTGCTGGTGGTGACGGACCCCGGACGGATACAGATGACAAACTTCCACGGGTCGTACTGGCACTACGAGGGGCACGAGGAGGGCTGCCGCCTGTCTCTCCCCTCGGATCCGCTGTTCACCGTAGACCCCGACACGGCCGCCTTTGACAGCTTCCGGGAGCAATATGCCGAGGCCATGTCGCAGCCCCGCTCAGGGCACCTCAAGTTCTCCTACGGAGTCGAGCTCGAGTGCTCCGTCTTTCACCGGCGAGAGGTGACGAGCGCCAGGACGGGAAAGGCCTACGGCAGCGTGGGAATGGCGCTGAAGAGGGCCTACCCGCAGGAGAGCATCCACCCGCCCCCGTTTCGAAGCGTGACGCAGGCCGCTCTCATTGGCAAGATCATGGCCGGGGATCCGGCGGTGGGGGGCTTTGTCACGGTGGCGGGAGGGATGTGCGACTACCACGACGACAAGGTGGGCGCGCAGTTCTCCTTCTGCATGCAGAGGGCCCCTCCGAGACGGTACGAGGTCGGCAAGTTCACGCTGGCCCAGCTAAGAGCATCCTGCGGGGACAACGAGGCGGCCTACCAAAAGAAGCTGGACGCTCTCCTAAAGTCCCCGCTGACGCTCGGAAAGCACTACTATGAGGAGCACGGGGAGACGATCGGAACGCAGCTCCTCCGCTGGCTCATCAGGGAGCGGGGCTTCCGCGGATTCCGCATCATCCACTACCTCCACTACAACTGCCGGAGCTACTTCCGCCCCTTCCTCGAGCCCCTCCTGCAGGTGCGTCACGACATCAAGCGCGGAGTCTCCGACTTCTCCCCCGACGGAGTTCGCCTGGCCGAGCAGGCCATCAAGGTCATCCTCTGCGGTGAGTAAAGCGGGAAGGAAGCGGCGGACTCCCCCCCTGTTCGTACGTCCCGTCACCCGCGTGCCAAAAAGCCCGCCCCAATGTCGGCTCGTTAACACACCTTCCTCTCTACGCGCAGGATTCTACGGGGCGAGCGCCCTTGACCCGACCAACTACAGTCGGACGCGCCTCCTGACGGACCGCACACTGACGGCGCAACGCGAGCGCTACAGGAAGGCGCTCGGTCTCTGCGTCGTCGGCACGAGAAGGGTGAAGCGGCAGGGGAAGCGTCGGTGCGGCGGAGCCGGGGGAACCGGGGGCGGCGCGGCAGCGCGGCGAGCCGGGCGAGAGTTTGTCCTGGAGGAGGCGGCGGCGGATGATGATGGCGGGGAAAGCGGCGACGACGACGACGATGCGGAGGCTGAGGAGAACTTTGGCGACCTCTACGGCGACGGAGCGGAAGACGAGAACGGGGAGCTGCAGCTCCTGTACGCCCTGACGGAGCGCAACAAGGGGGCGAGAATCCGCAACCTGCTCCAGCTCAGCGCCGCCATCCTAGCGGAGAGCAAGGTGCTCTTCTTCTCCAAGCTCCACTGGATGCTGACGGTGGCGGACCCCTCCAAGTTGCAACTGGCCTACTGCGACACCGATAGTCTAGTTTTTACCGCCGTCTCCCCGCGCTTCTCCGACTGCGTCCTGCCCGAGATGAGGGAGCGGTACGAGAGAGAGAAGCACGAGATCTTTGCCGACCCCCTCTCGCCCGTCTCGCAAAACGGCCTGCTCAAGGAGGAGTTTATCGTGAGCCCTCCATTTTCCTCCGCCTTACATCCCACCTCCTTGCCGCGCCAACCCCCCATTTTCACTTTTGCAGGGCGACCAGATGCTGGTGCGGGCGGTCAAGATGTACCACATGGTGGACAGCACGGGGGCCCACGAGAAGCTGGTCAGGGTTAAGGGCGCCTCCAGACAGACCCACCCCTTTCTCCGGCCGTCCGACTTTGAGCAGCGCATGGACAGGCCGGTTTACGCCAACCGGTACAGGCTGGCACCCACACCCGGACACGACCTCACCATCTCCTTTGAGAGCAAGAAGCTCATCTCGGCCGTGAACGGAAAGAGACGCTGCGAGGTAAGCCTCACCCAACCTGGTTTTTTGTGTTTACGTCGCGCGTCAGTACGGCTCTTTGCAGGATCCGGTGCACACTCACCCGCTGTGATGGCGCCCTCCGAAAGACGGCGGCGAGGCGAAAGAGGAGGAAGAGGAGGAGCGGAAAAGGGACTCGAAAGTGTGCGCCGGCACCTGATCAAGGAGGTGAAAAAGGGAGTGATCCCGAGCGTGGAAGACCTCGCCAAGTTTGCCCGTTCCAAGCGCATTGAAATAAACAAGCGAGAGCTTAGCGGCCTTAAAAGACGCGTACGAGCGCTCGGTCCGTACGAGCGTGTAAAGAACGCGAGAAAAGCTTTCTTCTCCAACCTACACCCGCGCTACGGACAGGTCATGGTGGACCTGGCGTTTTACCGCGGCCGCTGGAGACGTCACAATGGCGGTGCAATCGGATTTTTTCTGGGCGTGGAGATGACCTCCAAGCAGACCACCGCCGTCCCCATAAATTCCAAGAAAAAGAGCGAAATCGAGGAGGCGGTGCGCAAGACCCTGGAGACGGGCGTCATATCGCGCATCCGCACGCTCATCAGCGATCGCGAGTCCGCCGTACTCAGCAAGAGGTTTCGGGAGAGCGTGTGGGAGCGGTACGCCGCCCGAGTGCACTACCTCGGATCTCGTCACAAGGCCTTCTTGGCCGAGCTCTACATTCGGGTTGGTCTCTCCCGTCCTATCCTAGCGGCGCGGGGGGAGGGTCGGGACGTGGGGGGAAAGAAACGGGCTAGGCTGGCTCCGCCGACGGCGGGCCTCTTTTGAGCGGGGAGGTCGGGAGGGAAAGGGGAAAACGAGGCGGAGCGCGAGCGGGGAGTCTAGGGAGGGGGAGAGACCAAAACGTTCCGCCCAGCACGTCAAGCGTCACCTATCCATGGCGGTGGAGGCCAGCAGGAGCGAGGGGGATCCCGACTACAAGAACTGGGTGCGTCATCTTCCCAACGTCGTGCGCAACCTCAACAGAAAGTTTGTGTCGGGAACCAGTTTTAGGCGCAACGCCGTCGACGACGGAAACTTTGACCAGCTGCTGAAGGAGATATACGGGGAGGGATTCGCCGCCTTTCGAAATAGCAGTTCAATTTCTGACGCCTCCATCGGGAGCGACGCCTGGAGAAGAAAGATCTTCAGATTCCACAGAGGACAAAAGGTCAGGGTCAACAGGAAATCTCTGGGCCAAAAGGGGACGTTCACTAAAGCGTCCGTGGAGGGGGGTTACTCTCGCGAAACGTTCGTCGTAAGCGAGAGGAGTCTGCGCAGCGCCGGACAGCTCTACATGGTGCCAGGTAGGCCGTGAATTGTTGTCGTTCCTAGCGACCGAAGCGAGAGCATTTCTCGTCCTTGTAGCCTACAAGCTCCGCGGCGTGCCGGGCACCTTCTATCAGACGGAACTCGTTCCAGCGACGGAGGAGGAGGAGGAATAGCAGGGGGGCATGTGGAACGGCATTGGTAAGCGGCTCAGAGGAGCGGCGCCCCGGGCTTACCCGAGGCACCGCCTCGCCATTTTAAAGGCGCGGGCTGAGGCGGGTAGCGACCACCTCCTCTATACCATGATCGCGCCCACTAGTGAGGGGGCTCCCTGCAGGGCCCGCCTGGTGGACATTTACGCCCGGCCGCCCGAAGAGGGGGAGGAGGAGGGGGAGGAGGGAATGGCGACCGAGGGGGTGCGGGAGAGGGGAGCCAATGAGAGCGCCCGCCCCCTTTCGGGGGGAGGAGGAGGAGTCCCCTCGGCGGAGGGGACGGCGGCGGAGGAGGAGGAGGAGGAGGAGGAGGACGGAAGTTCCGCGGTCAGGCCCCTGGAGGTTGAATTTGAGGCCCTCATGGACTGGGACCAGACGTCTCACATGGCCCGACTGCGTGAACCTTTCCGAAAGGGATCCCGCATCGGGGACTTTGTCTCCAAGTGGACGCCGTACCACCAGGGAAAGATTGATGACGTGTTTGGCTTCTTGGAGGTCAAGCCTGAAATAAAGCAGCTTCCCTCGGGCATATTTACGGTGGTCCTCCCCCCCGGGTGCTCGGTATACGCGGACGACATGCTCTTTTGGGCGATGATAGGCTTCGACGTCACCAAGGTGGGACGCTTCAACCTCGACTGGGGCAGGGGCTACGGATTTCGCAATGTGGAGCAGCGCACGATCTACCTGTCCGGGGAGCAGAGACTGCCCAGCAGCGAGGTCGAGAACTACCTTGTCGGGCCCCGGGCTCAGCTGGGTGTCAGCAGGGGCGCAAACGCGTCCAAGGAAGTTAAGGTCATGTTCATCATGGAGAAGAATGTCAAGAAGACCTTCAACATAACGTCCCCGTCGGGAAATCTGCACGAAGTCGCACGTCTCCTAGTCACCGGCCTGCTGGAGGACTTGAACCTCGGCCACCTGTACCTGGTCGAGTCGCAGGAGGAGGACGGCTCCGTACTCATCCAGACCAAGAGGGTGCGCGACACGGGCATCCAGCTCCACCTGGAGGCCTCTCCCGACACGGCGGCAACGCTGGGCATGCGACAGGCTATCGTCATTCTACACTTTGACACTGAGGACGACCCGGGCCTCGACACGTCCCTCCGCTTGTCCCGTAAGGATGGGGACAAAGCGGTGGAGGAGGCGGCGGCGGCGGCGGCGGCAACGGCAGCGGCGGCAGAGTTGGAGACGGAAGAGGCTCTGGTGGGCGAAGACGCGGGGGAGGAGGAGGAGGAGGAGGAGGAGGAGGAAGAGCCCGCGGCAGTAGGCGCGGCGGACGCCACCGCCAAGGAGGGGTGGAAGTACGCCCGCCTGCTCCTCAACAAAATTGCCCCTTTTACGGTGGTCATGCTTGGAGCGCGGGGCTCGTCCTACGTGCACGATCAAGGGACTATGAACGTGGTCGGATACTACAGCTCGCGCCGTCGTCTCCTGCCCGTGGAGATATTCCTCGCCGGGGATGAAACCGTTCTGATCCTTAAATTCCTCGCTTCCAATTTAGCGCCGTACATTTTCGAGGAATCCGTGTCCATTTATGTAGTCTTTGAGATTGAAACCGTACAGTACTAATAAATGCATTGTTTCCGCCCAGATGGCTGATTCGTCCGAGGCAGAGGCCATAAAGGGGCTGGAGCCCCTGCCCAGCGAGGAGGAAAAGACCGGCGGCGCAGGGGAGGGCAAACGGGAGGCCAGTTCCCCCGTGCGAGAGGTCTCGGGCGCGATCGGGGAGGAAGGGCGGCGGGCGGCAGTCTCCAGCACGACTCCCGCCGCCGCCGAGGGATCGTCCCCCAAGCAGGGGGGGTCCGGGAAGCGGAAGCGAGAGGAGGTGGAGGAGGCGGAGGAGGACGACGACGAAGAGGAGGAGGAGGAGGGAGAGAGCGACTCGTCGAGTGGAGAGTCCCTGGACCTTTCAGACTCCGACGAGGGAAGCGACGCGGAGAGTGCGGAAAGCGATTTCATCCCCGTTCCCCGCATCCCAAAGGTCATGAAGAGGGAGACCGGGACGAAGAAGAAAAAGGCGTCCGTTCCCAGGAAGGTCGTGGTGTCGGGAAAGAAGAAGCAGAAGAAAAAGAGCAGGGCTCCCCCCGGGGCGGCAAAGAAGAAGAAGCCGTCCGGGAGGGTCAGCCGGGGAGCGGGAAAGTCTCCTGCCAGGGCTCTCTCGGCCTCAGCCAAGAAGAAGATCGTCGTCGCCCTCAGGAAGAAGATTCGGGGCATAGGCAAGAAGATACAGACCGTCTTGGAGTCCCAGCTTGCCAAGTGAGGGCGCCATGCAGACCTACCCGGGCATGACGTACGGGGGGGAGACCAAACTAAAGCGGGTCTCCCCCCTGGCCGAGTACCGCAACACGAAGGTAAAAAGACCCTGGGTACGTGCACTGTAGGTACGGCCTAAACCTTCCTTGTTTGCGCAGACAGTCTACGCGGGCCCGGGGAACAACGTTAGCACGGACAAGACGCTTCACTTTCGGGTCATACTCGGCGACAACGAATGGGGAAGGTGTGCTTGTCTCTCACTTTTGGCATCCTTTTTGCTGCAACTTTCTCTTTTTCCCTTCCAGACTCAAGAACCAGCCATTTTGGTTGAAGGTAAAAGCCAAGTACGCTAATCCAAACTACGACAACGCGGGAGCCACCGATGAGGTCAAGGCCAAGGACCACTACATTAGGCCTCAGGACAGCAAACCCGCCGCGTACCTCCCACCCGCTTGTGGGGCGGGAATTTTCTTTGAGTCGGTCGACGTCCACCTGGACGGGCAGGATATCCTGAAGGAGGTGGAGGTCTCAAGCCTGCAGTACGTCTACCAGTCGCTCAACAGGGCGTTCAGCACTGCGGCTCAGAGGCGTAGGCTGGGCCAGGAGACCTCCATACCGAGCAGCAAGTACGATTCCGACCTGGGAGACGGAAAGACGGAGTCGATGAGGGCTGCCTTAACCCCCCTGCACAATGACTCGTGGAAAAACGGGGACACTCTCTACCTGGAGTTTGGCTTTGACGGCCTGCTCTTCTTGAGTGCCCCGCGGAACTTTGCCCTTCAGTCCCTCCAGGGTGGAGGGGTTCCCAACGACAATCTGGCCCTTCCTCCGGGTAAGATACACCCCGTTCCTCACAATAACGGCAAAAAAAATACAGATTTACGTTTCCTTCCAGGGTCGTGCCTTGAAATCTTGCTCCACAAGAGGGAGCCTTTGAACTCGGCCGTCGAATGGCCGGGAATCACGGCCGCCAGCTACTTCTCCACCACGGCCGACGCAACCGACGCTGTGAAGAAGATAGACTTTGCGATCGAAGCGTGTGGACTGTGCTACGAGAGCACGGTGCTGGCCAGTGGGAGCAAGATTGCGGCCGACTTGCGGAAGAGCTCCCTCACCCTACACTTTGACATACCAAAGATAAGCTACCAAGCTCTACTGCCCAGTCAACAGCGGCTAAATCTGAACGTCATGATTCCTAGCGGTAGCAAGTGCGCCTACGTGTTCTTCATGTTCGGCCACCAACTGTGGCAAAGTGACGTCCAGAAAAAGCACCTCTCGGGGCGGGTATCTTTCCCCTCCAGCCTTCAAAGGGCCTTTTTCTCGATTCCCGGACACGAGTCGGTAGCCTTCAAGACTGGCTTTGCGGGTGTCGGGGCGGGATCATTTTCGAGCGAGACCTGTCGCACCTACTTTAACGACCTCCGTTCCCAGGGGGTCATTGACTGCAACCTGGAGGACATGTTTCCACGCGTGAAGACAGAAAAGTCATATATGCAGGCCTTCTTCTTAGATCTCCGCCCTTTTCGAATAAGGACGGCGCAAACGCTCTTTGTCGAGTTGGAATTTGACGCTAATCTTTCGCCTCGGCAGACCTATCTAGTCTCTAATTTCGTGTGTGAACTGTCATTGGCGCGTTCTCGCGGTCTCTGGCAATCAAAGGTAACCGACGGATAACATGTTGTGGAATAAAGGTCTTTATTTGAGCTCCATGGATTCGACAACGTCCTTTCTCATTGTAACCTCCAGTAGGAGCATCTCGAGAGCCGCTACTCCGAGGAGCGGCCCAATTTCTCGCTCCCTCAAGCACAATTTGTCGTCCGACGTCTTGGGAATAAAAGTTAGCTCCCGTGCGCCCTCCCGGTCGATCACCCTTAGCTTTACGGAGGGAAGGACTTCCTGTTCGGGGTCCCCAATTTCGCTCGAGTGGGCCTCCACGTGCAGTAGAGCTTTGCGACCCTGATCCTCACTGAAACATGCGAAGGAAAGCGTGACTTGCGAGAAGGTGGGGTCCGTTTGCTTCCTCCGCACTGTAGCGGCTTACCTGCGGATGAAAGCGACCACCACGACTTGCCGACGGAGCTCCTTGAGGAACACGAGGCGATGGACCGTCTTGTCCCGCACCCCCTCGGCCTCATCCCCAAAGGGAGCAAAGGTGCAGGTCAGGTCATCGACACCACCGCGACCGTCCAGGGGAGCGGACGACATGATGGAGGAGGTGATTTTGCCGCACTCGGGAACGTGCTCAAAGAGGGCCGACTTCCAGAAGAGAGCCTTGCAACCCGGGCATTTCCTCTTGCCTTGACGGCACACCGACTCGTGCGCGCACAGCGCCCTGTGCAAAAAAAATATAATCGCGACCGATTCCGCGGCGTACCAAGGCACGACTCACTCGAGGTCATCAAAGGATACTCGGCAGCTCCTGCAAGGGACATCGTGTTCAACAATCCTGACCGCTCTTGCTCAAACAGTTTGCACCCTCACCGGTAGTTGCGGCAGTACTTTGTTCCGTGGTCGTAGAGCAGGCGCCCAATGTTGGTGATGAGTCGGGCCGGAAGAAACGGTCCTGAGAGCGCGAGAGGTATATTTAGAACCAAGACCGTTACCACTACTCACCCTTGATGCGGCACGCAGGGCACACGGAGATGGCCTTTTTTCCGTACTCGTTATTCTACGGGAGCGAGAGCGGATAAACGAGGTCGGCGGCACACCTCCCGAACGTCTCTACTCACGCTAAAACAGGGCGAGCAGACCAAATGCTGGCGGAGGCATCCAAAAAGCGGCGCCGTGCTGGGAGAGAAGCCGGACAAGCAGATGTGACACTGCGGGACGAGAGGCGACCGTGGATGCAGGGGGTTAAGAAAATACAGCCCTAATCACCTTTAGTTCCTCCACGATGATGGATCGAATCACCCGGGCCATCTCCTGGTTCTCCAAGTTGGCCAGGGGGTCCAATCGGTGTGGAGCTCTAGCCGCCGCCGCCTGGAAGGGAATGATGGAGAGGGAGGAGTCGCTGTCGGATCCATCATCCGCGCCGGGTCTCGGCGTGTCTGGCCGGTCCATGGCTACGACGCCGCTAAAAGCGCCGCACGTTCTCCCTCCGAGGTACTGTGCAAGACTGGCTCCTCCTCCTCCTCCCCCCCTCCGCCTTCCCTTCTGCCTCCTGCCAAAAGGGAGAAGGGGGGGAGTGGGGAAGAGGAAGGACTGCGCGTGGTGAGGGGAAGCCAGTAGGAGGGGAGCAGGCGAGAGAGAAGGAGCCTCCGACATGGATCCCCAGCCATCCACCTCCTCCGGCGGCGATAGCGCGTCAAAGAGAAGGCGCACCGGCGAGGCGGAGGACGGGGCATCCCTCAACGATCACCCGTAAGGCATTTAGCGCTGATCTACGTGGAAAATAATAGGCGGTCCTTATAGGATGCACGTGTGGGCTGTTGCCAAGGGCGTAGCAGTGGCGCCAAAGACTTTGCGCGACTTGTGTCCGATGGCAGCCGGTTCCGAGGACAATCGCTGCAGCTGTCCCTCCAGGTCAATCGTCAAGATTGGATCGGAGATAAAGATCATCCTGTCGTACGGGATATTGACGCTCGTTGCACTGGCCCGCTACCACATACATGTCGACCGCAAGACCAGACCCTGCTTCGAGATAACCCTTCCCACGGAGCTCCTGACCACCCTCATGAGGTCGGCAGAGTTTCTGGACTTCTGTGAGTCCCTAGGGGTAAAAGTAAGAGAAGCGTCTTACCAATCGCAGTACTTTTGCAGACAACAATAGGAGCTCGGGCGGGGAGTGGGTTGAATTTCGCTTCTACGAGGATGGCAGGGCAGCTCGGTTGCTCTTGCTCCACGTCCACCACCACGTGATTTTGCGGAAGAAATGTCTGCCTATTGGGGAGGACGATCAAGAGGAGGAGACGAATCAGGACTTTGCTCTTTCGCGACTCACTCTTCACCGCTTTTGGAGACACCTCCCCGAGATAATTGTGACGTGCGAATACCCCCTCCCCGGCAGACACTTAAACACCGTTCTTGCCATGTTTCTAAGGAGTCTGTGCGATCACTTTGAGTTGGTGGTAAAGAGCCTCCTCTCAAAGGGGTGCAAGGAGACGGAAAAACAGTTTTTGGATCACGTTGAAGTATTGCTCTCCTCGGCAATCTCGGACCCGGAGAATTTTTTTCTTACACTCTTCCGACTGCGGATACTTTATCCGGGAGACGAGGACACGATGCAGACTACCTTGCGTTGCGCAACGGATAAGGGTCAAATTGAATTTGTACGTGATCTAGCGCTTATGCAATTTGCCCGCCTATTTCACGCAAACGAGTTTTTGAGCCGAGAAAAAACACTGAAGGAAAACCCTCTCTGCCGTAGATTTGCACACATCCGCCTTTATTGTACATATTATACCTGGCCAAAAATATTGAAACAGATTACTCAATAAACGTCTCAGAAGCACTTCTTCAGGCACGCCCCCAGGGTGAAGGAGATGAACGCGGTAGCCACGTTGCAGAAGAGGAAAATTAGGATGTAGTAGTTGGGCAGGAGGACGGACCCGGTCGCTTCCCTTCCGCCGTGCGCTCTCCTGCTGTTGTCCGCCCTGGACTCCCGGCACCTGCGCAGCCTCCTCTCCAGGGTGGTGCGGCTGGTGACGGCGTCTGCCAGGGAGGGCCTAGACTGCGCAGCGTCGCCGAGGGAGGCGCCCTCCGGGTCCTCACCAATTCCGCCGTCGCCGGGGAGGAGGGGGTGCTGTGTGACGTTGCACGGGATCTCCTCGGACGAGCTGTCGTTGAGAGAGGCGAGACAGGCGTCGAGTCGTCCGGAGAGCTGGTCCCGCTCCCCGCCGAGCTCCCCGGACCTCTCGCGACAGTCCTCTCCCTCCCGGGACGCTGTGCGGAGTTCCTCCTCTAGGTCATCTCTGCTTGAAGCGCAGGAGCGCACCTGCCCGGTGAGGTTGGAGAGGAGGTCGGCGGTCGAGTTGAGCTCCACCCTCAGATCCATGAGGAGGCCCTCCGAGTGAAGCCTCTCGGCCTTCTCGTGACTGAGCCGGGTGCTGAGATCCTTGATGCGAGCCTTGCTCTCCCTCCCGGCGAGGAAGGACAGGGTGGCTCGGTCTCCCTGCGACGTCTCCAGCAGGTAGTAGGAGGAGACGCGGGCCAGGCAGTCCTCCTCGCTCGTCTGCGGGGGCAGGCACCAGACCCTGCAATGATAAAAACAATTAAATTTACAAATATTTTCCAGATCGGATCTCGAGAATCTCCCAGTGGAGATTCTCGAGATGATTGCGGAGAGGATGGAACGACCGAGGGAGCGCCTACGCCTCGGCTGTCTCTCCAAAACAATGCGGGAAAAAACCATGCGGTACAGACTACAGTACGCGCAAGAGTTGGCAGGGAGGGACAAAATTGAAAAAATTGTTTGCATGGAAAAACTGTGCGAGATTCCCCTTGACCAGCTAGAAGTCGAATGTAAGAGGCTCCGCAGCGTACATATAAGCAACATCTACGAGGAGCAAGAGAGGGTCATCTTGGACGGGGAGAAGAAGGGTGCGCATTGCATTGCTAAACATTCTTGACATAGTTTTTGAAGACAATTTTTTTTTTCAGTTCTCTCACTGGACGCCCACGCGGGCAAGGGACTGGTCGCTGTGTGCAGCGGCGCAAAGACCCGCATCTACCAACACGACAGCATGGCCCAGTTCTTCAAGTTGGTCGCACTTTGCACCATGGTCAGTATTTTACCATTTTTTTTTTTTTTCGATTCCGTATAAATTTTCTTGTATGCTCTCAGGACGACAACTTTGTCAGGGGGAAGGACAGTAACGTTGCTTCAGCCTTTGTTCGGTTTTCCCCCTCGGGAGGCTACCTGATGATGGTCGCGCAAGAGAGGCCGCTGGGCAACTTTAGGCGATCGCTGACCGCTCTAGCCGTATTTTTCATCGATTCCCCCCGCTCCACCCGTCTTCACTTTCGAGAGAAGATGTGCGCGTCCAAGTACAACACGGGGAGCTGTTTGGGATTCTTCTCCGAGACATCGATATTCTTTCTCTCCTCTACCACCTGCAATCGAAACGGCCTCATGAGGATCGAGTGGAAGAGCGACAAGTCCACGCACTACACGAGAATCCCCCTCCTGTCCATGGGCAGGAGAGACGACGCAAGCATGTCTCACGTGAATGATCTCGTGACGTCGTTGGGCGTTGTGTTGGCCTTTGCCGGGACACCAAACGGGCAAAGCCACCTAATCTGCTCGCACAGCTGCGTCAGATGCTCCCACTCCATATACGACCAGCACCAATTGAAGGTTCTGACCGTGCAGGGTGGATCTCTGCTGGAGGAGAGGACCTTCAACCTGCCGGGTGAGAAAACATTGCAAACTTCTCTCATTGCATCCGAGCGACAGGCGATCCATTGCTGCAGGAATCATTGGGAGCTTGGAAAAATACAGGGACTCCGCCCTGGTCTCCCTGGCCACGCCCTGGACGGAGTGCGATAAGAACCTCCCCTTTCCCGAGGGAGAGGACTGCAAGGCCCACTGCGGAATGGACAGCGAGGTGCCCGTCGGAGCTCTTCTTATCCTGCTAGTAGACCCACGGACTTGCTCGCACCAAACACTCTGGTACATTGGGGAGGTCTTCCTTCCGCGGGAGGTGGCAGGCATCATGGACTTTGAGGACACCACTTCGATTGTACAAAGAAAGGTGAAGGTAAATGGAAACATGATAATAGTCTCTTTCGGCACCCACGCGGACCTGTACAACCTGGACCATCCAAGAGTGGGTCCGGCAACCCTCCCCCTCGACTCCTCCCACTGCCTCCCCTTTGGTTACGGGGCCATGGGGGCCGAAAAGACCTTTCTGCGCTACTTTGCGCTCAACCCCAGACTGCGCAGGGGTCGCGGGCAGAGATACAAAACGCTCAGACCTATAAATTGATTGGGTAGAATATCTTTGTCTTGTGTCCCGTGCACGATTAATGTCCAGACTGTGCAATTTGCACATTGTAACACGAAATAAAGCAAAACGATTTCGAATCCCCGGAGCGATCGATTTATTCCTGAAGCGCAATGACGGTCCATACTGGCAGGGAAGCGGCGGTTGAACTGAGGGGAGGTCTTTTTTATAGAGGACCAATAGCGCTCGCCTTGGATAGGTCAGACCACTGGAGAAAAAAATTGAATGAACAAATGGTGTGTTCGCATAACTTTTTTGCGCATTTGTGTAAAATAATTTTATTGTACATTTAATAGAACGTGAAAAAATCTGTTCGCAACGCATAGGCCCTTCGTCTCAACCGTCCATGCGTGGGAAGCCCCCTTGGAAAAGGTCCAGGTTCCAGTCCTCCTGGAAAATTGAGCATTGTTTAACAAACCTACTAGTTATATCAGCGTGAGAGGCCTTTACCTCGGCAGCATTTACAGGGAGGTATTCATCCATGGACCCTCCTCCCAGACCGCTCTCCTGGTTTTCCTGGAACAAATCATGCTATTACGTTCTTTTTTGGTAGTTCAAAAGCATTTTTTTACTTTTTGCTCTTTTTCAAACTCCTCCACCATCTCCTTCATTTTGTCCAGGTCGTCGTCGCTGAGGGGGTTGTTAGCTAGTTCTTCCACCTGGCCAGAGAGCACGGCATCCGTCACGCGTGGCTGAAAATTCATACATTAGGTCAAGCAGTAAACATAAGGCTTTGCCAATGCACCTGGGGGTCCGGTTTCCTGAGCCACTCGTCCGGCACTATGCCGCGCAGGCTGTTGTAGAGGGGGTCGCCGGGAGGTGACGGCTCCTCCGACCCTCCGTCCTCTCCGCCCGCACACGACCCGTCAACGAAGGAGGCGCACGGATGCGCCAGGACCGCCGGTTCTCCCTCGTCTCCTTGCCCCTTCACCCGCTCGGCGGCCGCTTTCAGCTCATTCGCTCCGCTCTCCTCGGCGGGTGGCAGGGTAGCGTCGTCTCTCTTTGGGTCTGCCACGCCGTCGGATTGGTCGCCTACCGACTTCTTCTCCTCCTCCCCTTCTTTTCCCCCCGCGGGGTGCTCCTGCGCCTCTTGCGCCGCATCCCCCACCTCCTTCTTCCCCACCTTGTTGGGATGGGCTCTGGGAGCGGGATTGACTTGGGCCGCCGCTCTTTTAGCCAGCGGCGGGACCTCCTGGCACTTCTCTGCCCGCTCGCCGTCCGCATCCCCCTCCTTTGCCCCGCTCTCTCGGGTGGGGGGCGTGGGAAAATCGCCTC
>JAAUYB010025207.1_pt1 | contig 19731 bp, 20 predicted proteins | sample 7278071 | NCBI WGS metagenome assembly JAAUYB01 (sample SAMN14350121, study PRJNA611818) | marine sediment metagenome | isolation source: surface marine sediment (1.8m) | place: French Polynesia: Moorea | collected 2018-08
CTCGTGCTTCAAGCCAATTATCTCGCTTGGATATTTTGGGCGGTGCTGCACGCCGAAAATATCCGCCGTGGCGGGGAGTGGATCGAAACCCGCCTGCTGGCCTCGGGGCCGCGCAGCAACCCGTGGTTCCAGGAATGCGGCCCGCGGGTGACCCGCCAGAACGAGATCATCAGCTTCGACACCGATCTGGTGGGGTGCTACGGCATCTGCGTCGACATCTCGCGCAGCTGGTGGATCGGCGACCGCAAACCGCGGCCCGACATGATCTATGCCATGCAGCATGGCGTCGAACACATCCAGACCAACATGCAAATGCTGCGCCCCGGCGTGACGATCCCGGAACTGACCGCCGGCACCCATGTGCTGGATGACAAGTACCAGGCGCAGAAATACGGCTGCCTGATGCACGGGGTGGGCCTCTGTGATGAATGGCCGCTTGTGGCTTATCCCGACAAGGCCGTCGCGGGCGCCTATGACTACGCTCTGGAGCCGGGCATGACTTTGTGTGTCGAGGCCCTGGTGGGTGAGGTTGGCGGAGATTTCTCGATCAAGCTGGAGGATCAGGTGCTGATCACCGAAGACGGTTTTGAGAACCTGACGCAATATCCGTTTGATGTGGCGTTAATGGGTGGCTGAGATGCATTGGGGGCTCTGCCCCCGTCCTCGTGTCGAGGACTCCCCCGAGGTATTTTTGAACCAGAGAAGCAGGGGACGGGGCTATTTGGTCCGCCGGTCTAGCATGGTGCGCGCGGCGGCGCGCAAGCGCAGGACCGAGTTGGCTTGGGTGTAGTCTTCGAGCTGGGTGAGCGGCACCCAGGCCAGCGCGTTTGATTCCGCCGAGGCGGCGATCTCTCCGACCTCGGCGAAAGCGAGGTAGCGGATGTCGTAATGCAGATGTGCAGGCTCACGCGCGTTGGCCGGGATTTCGTGGATGTCCACGTCGAGCACTTGGTCCGGGATCAGGCGGATGCGCGAAAGACCGGATTCCTCGTAGGCTTCTTTCAAAGCAACGAAGGGCACATCGGTGACCCCGTCGCAATGCCCACCGGGTTGCAGCCAGCGATCTAGCTTGACGTGGTGGGTGAGCAGTGCCGCAGAAGTATCTGGAGATAAGAGGAAAACCGATCCCGTCACATGCCCGCCGATATGTGGATCGCGTGAGAAGGCGGCTTGTCCTGTGCGCTCTACAAAAGCTGCCACCCGTGCCCAGGCTTTGCGGGCGCGTGTATCCTGTGGGGCGAACGTGCCGATCCCCTCAATCCACATCCAGATGCACCCGCGCCAGAACACCTGCGTGGTCGGACCCCAAGAGTGGCCGCGGCTCGGACGTGCCCCCGCCGGGGGCAAAGACCTGATCGATCGGCAAAGGCACACCCCTTTTCACCAGCGTCGCGCGCAAGGCCCCGGCCCGTGCGCCCTCCACCGTCGCGGTCAGCCGCCGCACGTCATAGCCCCAGGGCACCATGTTGAAATCCCCGCCCAGGATCACCGGCTCCGGCAGCGCAGCCAACTGCGGCAGCAGCTGCTCAACCTGCGGCCGCTGACCGTACGGATAGGGCCAATGCAGATGCAGCGAGATCACCCAGACCGCTTGCCCCTGCAGCGTTACCCGGGCGCCCACGGCCCCCAGCCCTTCCGCGCAGAACGGTGGCTCCAGCAACGGCGCGCGCGACAGCACCGCAATCCCAGCCCAACTGGTGAAGGGGCATTGCACCTGATGCGGATAGCTGTCGCGCAGCGCCTCCAAGAGGCCGGCATTGCTGGCCGAGACCTCTTGCAAAGTCACCACATCGGCGCCGCTGGCCCGGATATCGGCGGCCAAATCCTGCCAAGAAACGTTCTTGAACAGCAGGTTCTTTTGGTAGACCGTCACCGGGCCCGGCGCACCTCCACCGTCGAATTTCAAAAAAACAATCGCCGCCATCGCCACCAGCGCCGGCGCCACCAAACCCCAACGCCAAAACGCCCGCCACGGCGCCCAGATCACCACCAGCGCTAAGCCCGCTGCGATGGGCAGGCGAAACACCGCAAGGCTGTCCCCCAAGGGATGCAAAACCCCGGCATAGCTGCCCAGAAGCAGCGCCCCCAGGATCCCCGCCGCCAAATTCACCAGACCTGTCATCACTCTCACCTTGCCGTGACGCCGCTGACACAGAACTTGCAGGCCAGGGTGCAACCGCCCACTCTTTAGGCCCGAACAGCAGTGAAAGGCCAGACCATGCCCACCGAGCGCTTTACCTTTGACGGCCATGCCGGCCACGCCCTGGCGGCGCGTCTTGATATGCCCGAAGGCCCGCATCTGGCCACCGCGCTCTTTGCGCATTGTTTTACCTGCGGCAAGGACATTGCGGCAGCGCGGCGGATTGCCGGGCGGCTTGCGGCGATGGGGATTGCAGTGCTGCGGTTTGACTTCACTGGGCTGGGCCACAGCAAAGGTGAGTTCTGCAACACCACCTTCAATTCCAACGCCGAGGATCTGCGGCTGGCGGCCCAGGCGCTCGAGGCGCGCGGTATGGCGCCGAGTCTGCTGATTGGCCATTCGCTGGGGGGTGCGGCGGTGCTGCGGGCCGCGCCTGACATCGCATCGGTCAAGGCGGTGGTGACCTTGGGCGCGCCCTTTGACCCGGGCCATGTGACACATAATTTCGGCGACAGCCTGGACGTCATCCGCGAAAAAGGCAGCGCTGAGGTCGATCTGGGCGGGCGTCCCTTTACGCTCTCCCGCGACTTTGTCGAGGATGTGGAGGCGGCCGAGCTTGCGCCGATCATCGCCAAGCTGAAAAAGGCGCTGCTGGTCATGCATGCGCCGCGCGACGCGGTGGTCGATGTCTCAAACGCGACGCAGATCTTTATTGCCGCCAAACACCCCAAAAGCTTTGTCACGCTGGACGATGCCGATCACCTGATTTCCTCAGCAAAGGATGCGGAATATGCCGCAGAGGTGATCGCCGCCTGGGCCACCCGCTATCTCGACCTCGCGCCGCCTGCCCCGCCCCCCGGCGCGCCCGAAGGTATCGTACGGGTGTTCGAGGCCGACTCGGCCGGCTTTCTGCAGGACGTCATGGCCGGGCCGATGCATCACCTTTTGGCGGATGAGCCCAAGGCCTATGGCGGCACCAATCGTGGGCCAACGCCTTACGGCCTTGTGGCCGCTGGTCTGGGGGCCTGCACGTCGATGACGATCCGGATGTATGCGCGGCGCAAAGGATGGCCGCTGGCGTCGGTGTCGGTCGATGTGAAACATGACAAGGTACATGCGCAGGACGCGGACACCGCAACCGAGACGCGGATTGACCGCTTTCACCGCCAGATCACTCTACGCGGCGATCTCGACGCCGAGCAACGCGCCCGCCTCCTGGAAATCGCCGACCGCTGCCCGGTGCACCGGACGCTGGAACACGGGGCGGAGATCGAAACCGAGCTGGTCTCCTAACCAATCGCGCATTAGCCAAAGGCGCAACTTTGCGACTGAAAGACCGCGTCCCCTTCTTCTCTGGTTTAAAAATACCTCGGGGGGGCGCCGTAGGCGCGGGGGCAGAGCCCCCTAAACCGTTGTGACGATAACGCCTAAGGTCAACTGCTACTGCGCCATCGCCGCCTGCAAAGCCGGCAGGAAGCGCTGTTCATAATCACTTCCCACCAGCGGCCCGGCAAAGCGGAAGAGCACCGTGCCGTCCCCCCCGACGATAAACGTCTCGGGCGGCGCGGTGACCCCCCATTCGATCGCCGTGCGCCCCTGCGGATCAAAGGGAACGGCGATGAACGGGTTGTCATCGTCACGCAGGTATTTCGTCGCCGTGCCCTGCTGATCCTTGAAGTTCACCCCGACGATGCGCATGCCATCCGCCTGCATCTGCAAAAGCTTGGGGTGTTCGGCGCGGCAGGGCGGGCACCAGCTGGCCCAGAAGTTGACCAGCGTCAGCTCACCTGAACGCAACATCTCGGGCGTGACAGGCTCATAGCCCGGCAGCGCCTGATCAGTGATCGGCGGCGCCGGTTGCCCGACGCGGGTCGAGGGCAGGCCCTGCGGATCCTCGCGGAACATGCCGACATAGGCCATGACCGCAAAACCGGCGAAGATCAGCGGCGGCAGGAACATCAGCGGTGAGACCTTAGCCATCGCTGCGCCCCTTGCCTTCGACCCGCTCAAGCTCGGCGCGGACCTTGCGGGCCCGGCGGATGCTGACCACCACCAAAAGCACAATCAGCGTCAGCGAGACCGCGTAAGAGCCCAGCACAACGTCGGCATATTTCCCCAGATCGGGCATCATGCCATCCGCTCCCGCGCCATCAGCGCCCTTGTGCGGCGGGCGCGAATCTCGGTCTGGGTGCGCAGGAAGACCAGCGCGATGAACAAGAGCACAAAGCCCGCGATGCAGACCAAGAGCGGGAAATAGAACACGTCAGCAACGTTTTCCTCTTTGTCGAGGCTGAGCGACGCGCCCTGATGCAGGCCCTGGTTCCAGAAGTTCACGGCATAGCGGCTGAGCAATGCAAAGACCGACCCGACGAGACAGAGGATCGAGGTGAGATCGGCCGCGGTGTCGTCATTCTCGATCGCCTCCCACAACGCCATGTAGCCGAGATAGAACAGGAACAGGATCAGGAACGAGGTCAGCCGCGGATCCCAGGCCCACCAGGTGCCCCACATCGGCTGGCCCCACAGCGCGCCAGTGGCCAGCGCAATCACGGTCATCACCGCCCCCACCGGGGCGGCGGCGCGGGCGGCCAGGGCGCTCACGTGGTGGCGGCGGACAATCCAGATCAGCGACGCCACCAGCATCATCAGCCAGGCATTGATCGCCATCAGTGCCGAGGGCACGTGCAGGTAGATGATCTTTACGGTCGAGCCTTGCCGGAAGTCATCCGGGGTAAAGAAAAACCCCCAGATCAGACCAATCACCAGTGAGGCGACGGCCAGCACGGAAATCCACGGCAGGACCTTGTCGGTCGTGCGGATGAACTTGACTGGATTGGCGTATTCCCAAAGCGACATGACGCGTATTTATCCCTGGTTTCGCCCGTTTACACATCAAATATCGGTCAGGTGCAATATGACCAAAAGCGCGCGGTGTGGCCCCTAGCGCAGGTTGATCCGCAGCACCGCGGCCGAGGCAAAGGGCAAGAGCGCGATGACCCCAAAACTGATCCCCGCCAGCAACAGAAGCGGGGTTTGCACCGTTAGCCCTTCGGCGCCGCGGCGGGCGACTTCGGCGCCGAAGATCAGCGTGGGGACGTAGAGCGGCAGGACCAAGAGCGACATCAACAACCCGCCGCGTTTTAACCCTACGGTGAGCGCCGCGCCAAAGGTGCCGATCACAGACAAAGCCGGCGTGCCAAGGGCCAGGCTGACCAGCACCCAGAGATAGCCATCGGGCGGCAGGCTCAGCAGCACGCCCAGCACCGGCGCGGCCAGCACCAGCGGCAGGCCAGTGGTGATCCAATGCGCCAGCGCCTTGATGCTGACAATGCCTTCCATTGGCAGTGGCGCGGTGGCGAGCAGATCCAAGGATCCGTCCTCCCAATCGAGCGCCAGAATGCGGTCGAGCGACAAAAGGCAGGCCAGCAATGCCCCGATCCACAAGATCCCCGGCGCAATCTGCGTCAGAAGCCCGGTCTCCGGCCCGACCCCAAAGGGCACCAGCACGGTGACAATCAGGAAAAACGCGAGCCCTAGGCCAAAGCCCCCTCCGGCCCTTATCGCCAGCCGCAAATCCCGTGTCAGAAGCGCAATCACCAGAACGCCTCGTCTTGGGCAGCGACGCGTGGTTTGGCGCGAAAGGGGGTGACGTCCAGCACGTCGGCCTCGGCCAGACCCAGATCGATATGGGTGGCCATCAGCGCCGATCCACCGGCTTCCAGATGGGTGTGCACCGCGTCGGCAAATAGCTGTACCGAGGCGGTGTCCAGCGACACGGTGGGTTCATCCAGCACCCAAAGCGGCCGGCCCGTCACCATCAGCCGCGCCAAGCCTAGCCGGCGTTTCTGCCCGGCGCTGAGCATCCCAGCCAAACGGTCGGTCAAACCCTCAAGGTCAAACGCCCGCAGCGCCGGGGTGATGTCGTCGACACCAAAGACCTGCGCCCAGAAATGCAAGTTCTCGGTAACGCTTAACATCGCCTTCAGCCCATCGGAATGCGCGGCATAGGCCACCCGCTCCCCCGCCCCAGTGATCTGCCCTGCCAGAGGCGGCTGCAGGCCCGCAATGGTGCGCAAAAGCGTCGTCTTGCCTGATCCGTTGGGGCCGCGCAGCACAAGGGCCCGGCCGGAGGCCAGCGTGAATCCCACATCCTCCAGCACCGGCACACCACCGCGCGACACGGACAGGTTTTCAACGGTCAGTTCCATGTCGCAAGGCTTAGCCCAGCGCCTTCAGCGACGAAAGCGCCAAAAGCGCGCGGACTGCGCCGCGGGCAACCGCTCGGCCAAGGGCGAAATTTCTTTGAAAGAAATTTGCCAAGAATATTCGAAAAATTCTTGCGCGCTCAGACCGGAAGGACCGCGAGCGCGACCCGGCGTCCTTCGGACAGCAGCACGTTATAGGTGCGGCACGCTGCGGGGGAGTTCATCACCTCGACGCCCAACCCCGCTGCTTCGAGCGTGTTGCGCAAAGTCGCCGGCAGGTGCGTGGTTTCCGGACCCGTGCCGACAAACAACACATCGACCTCGTCTTTCAAGGCCAGCAGCGTCTCGCTGTCGTCAATGCCACCCCAGGTTTGTGTACCTTTGGCCGATACGCATAAAGGCCCATCTACCGCCTTCCCGCCGACGCGAAAAAAGCCCGGGCCATAGCCGTCAACCGGCACCGCATCGGTAAAGCTGATCTCATTCAGCCGCATGTTCCAACCCCTTGTCGTTCCCCGACACCCCCCGAGGCAATGCTGGATATAACCCGGTTGACGCGAAAGTCACCCCTTAGGCGTCGATATTGGCGTACTGGTTGCCTGTCGTGGAGTCCGGCTTGGACCAATCCCGCTTGACCCCCAGCCAAAGCAACATCGCGCTGGCCACAAAGATCGACGAGTAGGTCCCGATGATGACGCCCCAGATCATCGCGAACACAAACCCCCGGATCACGTCCCCACCCAGCACAAAGAGCGCAATCAGCGCCAAGAGCGTGGTGACCGAGGTCATAAAGGTCCGGCTGAGGGTTTCATTGATCGAGATGTTCAGAACCTCCTTGAGGTCCTTTTTCTTGTACTTGATCAGGTTCTCGCGCACCCGGTCGAACACCACCACCGTGTCATTCAGCGAATAGCCGACGATGGTCAGCAGAGCAGCGATAATCGCCAGGTCGAACTTGATCTGCAGCTCGGAAAAGATCCCGATGGTCAAGAGCACGTCATGCACCAGGGCGACCACCGCGCCCAAGGCAAACTGCCATTCAAACCGTAGCCAGATATAGACCAGCACCGCTCCGATCGCGAGCAGCACCGCGATGGCCGCGGTCTGGATCAGTTCACCCGAAACCTTTGGCCCGACGGATTCCACCGAGACAAACTTGATGTCCGGGGCCACTTGCTGCAGCGCGCCAAAGGCCGCTTCGACCACGGCGGTCGACACCGCCTCTTCGCCCTCTTGCGCCTGGATGCGGATCATCGCGACGTTCTGATCGGGGCCGAACGTCGGGTCGAAGACCTCGGAAATCGTCGTGTCGCCCAGCTCCAACGCCGCCAGCGCATCGCGATAAGCACCCACATCCACCGGCTGTGCGGTTTCGGTCCGGATCGTTGTGCCACCACGGAAGTCGATGCCGAAATTCAGCCCCTGCAAGATGAAGGACACAAAGGCCACCACCATCATCAGCGCCGAAATGCCCAACCAAAGCTTTGATCGGGAGAAGAAATCCCAGTTGGTTTGCTGCGGTACCAGTCTCAGGCGCATGGCTCAGACCTCGATCGTCTTGGGGCGACGGCGTTCGAACCACATCACGATCAAGAGCCGCGTGACAAAGATCGCGGTGAAGACCGATGTGAGAATGCCCAGACCCAGGGTGATGGCAAAGCCGCGCACGGGGCCGGAGCCCATGGTGAAGAGGATCACGGCGGTGATGAAGGTAGTGATATTGGCGTCGATAATGGCGCTTAGGGCTTTTTCGTAACCCAGCTCGATGGCGCGGGCCGGGCCCTTGGCGGTTCGCAGCTCTTCGCGAATACGCTCGAAAATCAGCACGTTGGCGTCCACCGCCATACCCACCGTCAGCACGATCCCGGCAATCCCGGGCAGCGTCAGCGTCGCCCCGATCAGGCTGAGAAGGCCAAAGATCAGCCCGATATTGATGATCAGCGCTGTGTTGGCAAAGAGGCCAAAGAGCCCATAGCTCAGCCCCATAAAGACCAGCACTGCGGCAAAGGCGACCACGGTCGCCACCTTGCCCGCATCAATACTGTCCTGGCCCAGTTCCGGTCCGATGGTGCGTTCTTCGAGGAACTCGAGCCCCGCTGGCAAGGCGCCGGCGCGCAAGAGCACGGCGAGGTTGGTGGATTCCTCGACGGTGAAATTGCCGGTGATGATGCCCGACCCACCGGGAATGTGGCTCTGGATCACCGGGGCACTGATCACCTCGTCATCGAGGACGATGGCAAACGGGCTGCCGATGTTGTCGGCGGTATAGTCGCCGAATTTCCGCGCGCCGGTCGGGTTGAAGCGGAAATTGACCGCCGGGCGGCCGTTCTGGTCAAAGGAGGGCTGTGCATCGACCAGCTCTTCGCCGGTCACAACGGCGGCCTGTTCCAGCGTGTAGAACACGCCCTCTTCGTCGAGCGAGGGCAAGATCTCATTGCCGACCCCGGGCGGATCATTGGGGTTGCTGCCACGCCCGACAACGGGCTGAAAGGTCAGCTGAGCGGTGGTGCCGATGATCTCTTTCAGCTCGGCGGCCGAGCCGATGCCGGGCACCTGGATCAGGATCCGTTCGCTGCCCTGACGCTGGATCGTCGGTTCACGCGTGCCGACCTCGTCGATGCGGCGGCGAATAATTTCAAGGCTTTGCTGCATGGTGCGTTCATCGGTGGCCACACGTTCGGCCTCCGACAGGGTCACCACGATCTCGTCACCATCGCTGCTCACATCCAGATCGGTGGCCCCCGCCCCCGTCAACGTCACCACGGGGCGCGCTAGACCACGCACCAGTTCCAAAGCACGGGCCATGCCGTCGGCATTCCCGATGCGCACGCGCAGCTCCATCGGCCCCGAGGGCTGCAAGCGGATGGTGCCGACGGTGGCGCGTTCGGGGCGCAGCACGTCGCGCACATCGGGCCACAAAGCCTCAAGCCGTGAGGCGTAGACATCCTCGACCTGCACCTCGGCCAAGAGGTGCGCGCCGCCGCGCAGATCGAGGCCCAGGTTCACCAGCCCCGATGGCAAGAACGTCGGCCAAGCCCCTGCGGCCGCTTGGTTTTCCGGCGTATTGGCGCCCAGCTCGATCGCCTGTTTGGCGTCATTCGCGCCCTCGACCCGCGTGTAGAACCCGTTGGGCAAGGCGAGCACCAGGCCCAGCGCCACCGTGGTCCAGATCAGCAGGCGTTTCCAAAGGTCGATCTGCAACATGAGGGCGCGCTTTCAGCTGGGGTCAGGAATTGGCCGGTTCGGTCTTGGAGACCACCTGAGCGATCGTCGACTGCACCACGCGCACCTTGACGCCATCCGCAATTTCGACATCCAACTCGTTGTTATCCTTGACTTTCACCACCTTGCCGATCAACCCGCCCTGGGTGATCACCTGGTCCCCGCGGCGCAGCGCCTCGACCATTTGCTGATGCTCTTTCATCTTTTTCTGCTGCGGACGGATCAGCAGGAAATACATGATCGCAAAGATCAGGATAAGCGGGATGAACTGGGCAATGGCACTGCCTTCCATGGGGATGCTCCTGTCAGAACGCGCGGGGCACCCCCGCAAATGATTGCGCGGAACCTATGCGCGGGGCCAAGGGGATGCAAGGGAGACCGAGGCAGCAATCCGTCCTATTTTTTCCGATTTCAGGACGTATTGCTCAACCACGTCGCCGGTTTGCGTTTACCGGATGGTAACGAGGGTTAATCGGCGTGTCAGCGATGATTGCCTGGGCCTCAAGACACGCCTAGGCTGTAGTGAAACTGATTGTTCAGAGTGCCCATGTCCGAAAAGAAAATACTTTCTCTCAAAACACGCGCTGCACCAATTGTGCACCAGCTGGTGAAAGCCAAGCATTGGTTGGGATTGGCGGAAACGCCTACTTGGTTTGTGGCTGTTGGTGCAGTGCTTTGGTTGCTGCTGTTTTTGTCGTTGTTTGCCGGGGTCGTTGGCACTGTCTGGAGTGCTGCGTTCCAGACCTTGCCGGACACCACCGAGGCATTCGGCGGCTGGCGCATGAACCTGATCGCGCTGGCTGGTATGACCGCCACGCTGGGCGTGGTTGTTGCGCTGCCAATCACGCTAAACCGGGTGCGGCTGACCCGCGAAGCAAACGAAACTGCAAAGGACAGCTTGTTCAACGCCCAGATCACTGAAGCAGCAGCAGACCTTTATGCACAGCGGCAAGTCACCATTGAGGATCCGGCTAACGGCGACCAGAAGATAAATGGCTGGGAGGATGACATTATCCGGCGCAACGCGGCCATCGACCGGCTTGAAGGTCTGGTCAAAGAACGGCAGTCAGAGGCGGAGCGCGTATCGCGTCTTTTGAGCGTCTATGTACGGGAATTGAGCGGGCAGGATCCGGCGGCGCCACATACTAACAATCCCACAACGCGGCTTCCTGACACTGGTGATCCTTTCCTTGTGCATACGCGAGATAGAGCCGTAGCAAATGCTCGCCAGGAGATTGTCTTTAGTAATATCGACCCAGAGCCGCATTCACTCGAGGCATTGAAAACCTGGGCTAAAGAGTTGAAACCAATCCGCTCCGACATGGAAAACGCCGTACAAGTACTCGGTCGGCTGACGGAAATCTTGGGTGTGGAACAGAGCCATCTTCAAATCGACTTGCTTGGCGCGAACCTTCAAGGCTTTGACCTACATCGCCTACGTTTCCCCGACGGCGTAAGACTCCACAAGGCAGAGATGCAGGGAGCCAACTTCAGCGAAGCTCGTATGAGAGAGGCTGACTTCAGCAAAGCGAAAATGCAAGGGGCGATCCTTAACGGGTCGCACGTAAGTCGCGCAAACTTCATAGGAGCGCAGATGCAGGGGGTCGACTTAGGCGGAGCACAAATGGAAAAGGCGGAATTCCAAGAGGCGCTGATGCAGGGGGTGAATTTTCTAGCTGCACAGATGCGTAAAACGGACTTCGGCGGAGCTCAGATGCGGGGGGCAAATCTGCTTACGGCAGAAATGCAGGGCGCGCGCTTCAGCCGTGCTCAACTGCAAGACGCAGATTTCACCGGAGCGCAATTGAAGGGGGCGCTTTTCCTGGCGGCGCAGGTGCGGGGCGCGAACTTTAGAACGGCAGCGTTGCAGGGGGCGGACTTCAGCGGAGCGCAGATGCAGAAGGCCGACCTCCGTGAAGCTCAAATGCAAGGGGCGAAACTCTTAAGGGCGCAGATGCAGGGGGCGAACCTCGGCGGAACGCAGTGGGATGAGGCGACAGACCTTCGGTACACTAATCTGAGGGGTTCCGCTCTGAGAAATAGCGATCAGACTTCCATAGCGCAATTGAAGCCATTCTGGGCGGACGTGTTTGCCGACGGCACGGTGCAGGTGCCCGAGGGCGAGCGGCCTGCGCATTGGGTGGCGGAAGAGTTGGAAGAGTCTCAGTTCAAAAAAGCTTGGCGCGCTTGGCAGCGGTCGATTGGGATGGATCCGAACGATCCGAAGTGACCCGTGGCGGGTTGTCGCAGGGGGGAGGTGGGCTATCTCCTCGCGCATCCCTGCTGCGAGGACGCCCTGATGTTGCGCCTGATCCTGGTCTTTCTCACACTCGCCCTGCCCGCGCAGGCCAATAATGCGGTGGGGCAGGTCAGTATTGCCGGGCCGCGGACGCTTGAGATTTGTTCGGGCACGCTGGTGGGCCCCGACACCGTGCTGACGGCGGCGCATTGTGTGGCGGACCCGCGGGATGGCTATGCCAAGCCGGTCGATCGCATGGTGTTTCTGGCCGGTTGGGATGGGCACAGCCATCCCGGTGCCTCGCGGATCAAGACGCTGCAGGTGCATCCCAAGGCCTTTGCCAATGGCAAGCTCGACCTGCAATACGACATCGCCCTGATCACCCTGAGCCGCCCGATGGATATCGACGTGATCCCGGTGGGCTCGGGCCCGGTGAGCGGGCCATATACGGTCAGCGGTTATGCCCGCTCAGCCCCGCATACGCTGAAGGCGGCGGCAGGGTGCAAGGGCCGGGTGCATGCCGGGCTGTGGCGGATCGGCTGCCCGGTGGAAAAGGGCCAGTCCGGTGGGCCGGTGCTCTATGGTGAGGGCGCGGCGCAGCGGATCGTGGCGGTGGTGGTCGCGACCCAGGGCGATCAATCATTGGCCGTTCCGGTCGACAATTGGCTGCGCCAGGCGCTAGCGCGCTGACCCCTCTCCTCTCCCGGTAGTGCTGCGTCCCCGCGCCCCTTTAGGCGGCGCGTGGAATAAGGCATAAGGACGGCGACTCAACGCTGTGCTGGGAGAGCAAGATGCACGACATCCGCGCCATCCGCGAAAACCCGTCTGCTTTCGACGCCGCATTGGCGCGGCGGGGGCTTGATGGCGCGTCGTCAGAGATCCTGTCGATCGATGAGGCGCGGCGGGCGGCGATCCATGCCGCAGAGACCGCGCAGGCCGAGCAGAACAAGGCGTCGAAGGCCGTGGGCGCGGCCAAAGCGCAGGGCGATGAAGCGGAGTTTGAGCGGCTGCGGGCCCTGGTCGGTGAGAAGAAGGCCGAGATGGGCGAGATGCAGGGCAAGGCGCGCGATCTCGATGCGCAGCTGACCGATCTGCTGATGGGCCTGCCCAACCTGCCGCATGACGACGTGCCGGTGGGCGAGGACGAAGACGACAATGTCGAGATCCACCGCTGGGGCACGCCACGCGTCTTCGATTTCCAGCCGAAAGAGCATTTTGAGCTGGAGGGCGTGAAGCCGGGGATGGATTTCGAGACGGCGGCCAAGCTGTCGGGCTCGCGCTTTGTGGTGATGTCAGGCGGCGTGGCGCGGCTGCACAGGGCGCTGGCGCAGTTCATGATCGACACCCATACCGAAGAAAACGGCCTGACCGAGACCTGGACCCCGGTGCTGGTGCGTGACGAGATGATGCTGGGCACTGGGCAATTGCCGAAATTCGGCGAAGACAGCTATCAGACCACCAATGGCTGGTGGCTGGTGCCCACGGCCGAAGTGACGCTGACCAATATCGTGCACGGGTCGACGGTGGACGAAGGCTATCTGCCGCGGCGCTACGTGGCGCATACCCAGTGTTTCCGCTCTGAAGCCGGGTCTGCCGGGCGGGACACTGCTGGCATGCTGCGCCAGCACCAGTTCGAGAAGGTCGAGATGGTGTCGGTCACTCATCCGGACAATTCCCGCGCCGAGCTCGACCGCATGACGGGTTGCGCGCAGGGCATCCTGGAAAAGCTGGGCCTGCCCTATCGGACCGTGGTGCTCTGCACCGGCGACATGGGGTTCGGCGCGCGGCGCACGCATGACATCGAGGTCTGGTTGCCCGGGCAGGACACCTATCGCGAGATCAGCTCCTGTTCCGTCTGCGGCGATTTCCAGGCGCGCCGGATGAATGCTCGGTTCAAACCCGCCGAGGGGGGTAAGCCCGAATTTCTGCATACGTTGAACGGGTCCGGCCTCGCGGTCGGGCGCTGCCTGATCGCGGTGCTGGAGAATGGCCAGCAGGCGGATGGGTCGGTCGATCTGCCAGAGGCGTTGCACCCCTGGCTCGGCGGCAAGACGCGGCTGAAGGCGGACGGGGCGCTGGCATAGCGGTGAGCGTGATGGGGGACAGGGCGGCATGACGGATATGAACCGGCTCTGGGCGGTCCTCGTCTTTGTCGCGGCGCTGTTCTTTGCCGCCTCGCCGTGGCTGTCCCCCGGTTTCACCGGGTTCGAGCCCGATCAATTCCCGATCGCACAAGACAAACCACCGGTGCAGCCGGCGGGTTATGCCTTTGCCATCTGGGGCCTGATCTATCTGTGGCTGATCATTGGCACCGGGTTCGGTATGATCCGCCGCTCGGACGATCCCGACTGGGCGCCGATGCGGCCCGCGCTGTTTGTCAGCCTGGCGGTGGGGGCGACATGGCTGCCGGTGGCGCAATTGTCGCCGGTGGCGGCAACGGTGCTGATCTGGATCATGCTGGCGGGCGCGCTGGCCAGCCTTTTTCGCGTTGGCGACACCGACCGCTGGTGGCAACAGGCGCCGGTGGCGATCTATGCGGGCTGGCTGACCGCGGCCTCCTGTGTGGCCCTGGGGCTGTTGCTCGGTGGCTACGGCTATCTGCCCGCCACCCCGGCGGCCTTGGTGGCGCTTGCGGTGGCCCTGGTCATCGCGCTGGTCGCCCAGTACCGCCTGCACCGGGCGCCGGAATACGGCATCACGGTGATCTGGGCGCTGGTAGCGGTGATCGTCGCCAATTCCCAGCCCTTCAACGCCGCCGTCGCCGGGCTTGCGACGATCGGCGTGATTGCCATCCTGGCGCTGCGCGGCACTGATACCGAATGACCCGCGGGGCGCAGTCCCCGCAGCTTACAGGAGACCGCCCGCATGACCCGCATCTCCACCCTTGTCGCCGCCGCTGCGATCACCCTTGCGACCACAGCCGTCGCACAAGAAAGCCTCACCGGCCTCTACACCGTCGAGGGCCGCAATCCGGACGGATCGACATATACCGGGCAGCTGTCACTGGCCCAGAACGGCGCCGAAGTGACCGCCAGTTGGAAAGTCGGCAATGACAGTTTTCTGGGCAGTGGCACGCTCGAAGGCCGCGTGCTGACCATCAACTGGTACGCCGAGACCCCGGTGGTCTACGTGGTCATGCCCGACGGCACGCTGCATGGCACCTGGTCGGACGGTTATGCGCTGGAACGCGCCCAGCCCAGCAACTGACGCCAACGCGCAAAGTAACGCGACAACGGCGCCTCACCCGGCCTCCACCCGCACCCCGAGCCAAGTACCGTATTGCGGTGACACCGCCGCCAGAAACCTGCGCACGGGGCCGCAGGCCCCGCGCTCCGCTGGATCACGAAGGTTTCCGCGTCTTGCCAAGGTGCTTTTTCAAAGCACCGGCGTTTTTCTTGCGCCGTCCTTTGAAGGGGTTGGCATCGCCCTGCCCGCGCATCGTCAGGCGGATCGGGGTGCCCGGCATATCGAAATCCTCGCGCAGCCCGTTGACCAGGTAGCGCGAATAGCTGGCGGGCAGTTTGTCGGGGTGCGAGCACATCACGACAAAGCCCGGCGGGCGGGTTTTGGCCTGGGTCATGTAGCGCAGCTTGATCCGCTTGCCTTGCGGCGCGGGGGGCGGGTGGCGTTCCAGCATCGCGGCCAGCCAGCGGTTGAGCTGGCCGGTGCTGACGCGGCGGTTCCAGACTTCGTAGGCCTTGAGGATCGCGTCGTGCAGCCGGTCGAGCCCCTTGCCTGTCCGCGCAGAGACAGTGACCAAGGGCGCGCCGCGCAGTTGTGGCAAAAGCCGCTCAAAGCTTTCGCGCAAATCGCGCAGCTTGGCCTGCTTGTCGTCCTCGATGTCCCATTTGTTGACCGCCACAACCACCGCGCGGCCTTCGCGTTCGGCGAGATCCGCGATCTTGAGGTCTTGGGTTTCAAACGGGATCGCCGCGTCCAAGAGCACCACCACGACCTCGGCAAACTTGATCGCGCGGATGCCATCGGAGACCGACAGTTTTTCCAGCTTTTCCTGCACCTTGGCGCGGCGCCGCATACCCGCGGTGTCAAAGATCCGCATCGGTACGCCGTCCCAATCAAGCCGCACAGAGATGGCATCCCGGGTGATCCCGGCCTCGGGGCCGGTCAGCAGGCGTTCTTCGCCGAGGATCTGGTTCACCAGCGTCGACTTGCCCGCATTGGGCCGGCCGACAATGGCGATCTGCAGGGGCTTTTCGGCGGTGATCGGGCGGGCGCCGCCGATGTCTTCACCCTCGATCACATCGACCTCGGTCTCCGGTGCCTCAGCCGCGGCGCGTTCGGCAAAAGCATCGGCCAGAGGCGAAAGCGCCGAGTAGAGCTCATTCATACCCTCGCCGTGCTCGGCCGAAATCCGCAACGGCTCGCCCAGCCCCAGGGCATAGGCCTCAAGCACACCGGCATCGGCGGCGGAGCCTTCCCCCTTATTGGCGGCCAGGATCACGTGTTTGGCGCGTTTGCGCAGGATGTCGGCAAAGACCTCATCGGTCGGGGTCACCCCGACCCGGGCGTCGATCATGAAAAGGCAGATATCGGCCTCTTCGACCGCGCGTTCGGTCAGCTTGCGCATCCGGCCTTGCAGCGAGTCGTCCTCGGCCTCTTCCAGCCCGGCGCTGTCGATCACGGTAAAGCGCAGATCACCCAGCCGCGCCTCACCCTCGCGCAGGTCACGCGTCACCCCGGGCTGGTCATCGACCAGCGCCAGGCGCTTGCCCACAAGGCGATTGAACAGGGTCGATTTGCCCACATTGGGCCGCCCGACAATGGCGAGGGAAAAGGACATATACCGCAGCTCCGCAGATCAGGCGGCCCGCTTAACGCATTTTCAAAGCCAATGACAAGCTTAGCGATAGGCGTGCAGCACACCCTTGCGCGACACAACGTAAAGCGTGCCCCCTGCCACCACCGGACGGGTCGTGGCGCCATCATCGATCTCGATCTGTTCGATCAGCGCGCCATCGGCCGGGTTGAAGCTGCGGAGAAAGCCATCCGAGCTTGCGACGATCAGACGGCCACCGGCCAGGATCGGCCCGTGATTGGAGAACGACCGGTCGCGCCGGCGCTGCGGATTGCGGCGCGGCAGGTAGCCCGGCAGGTCCACCAGCCAGATCTGTTCGCCGGTGGCGGCGTCGAGGCGCACAAGTTCGTTCCGGTCGGAGACAAAGAACACCGATCCGCCCGCGGCCCAGACCGGGCCAAGCGCACCGTGCTGCGCGGTCCAAAGCCGGTCGCCGCTTTGCACGCCAAAGGCCACAAGCCGGCCGGAGTGGTTGCCGACATAGACCGTGTCGCCAACGATCATCGGATCGCCGGTAATGTCGTCGATGGTCGAGATGGTGCTGCCGCTGCGGCGGCCCAGCACATCCGCGCTCCAGAGCCGCAGACCCCCCTTGCGGAAGGCCGCCTGCACCGTGCCGCTGCCAAAGGAAAACAGCACCAGGTCATCATTGATCGCGGGCGCGGGCCCGCCGGCCACGTTGTTGACGTCGGAATTGCCTTCGGACTGCCAGCGGATGCGACCGCTGTCGGCCTCGATCGCCCAGCCGGTCTTGTCGCCGCTGACCACGTAAACCAGCCCATCGCGCACCGATGGCGCACCGGTGGCGGTGGCGCCGAGGCGCTGCACCCAGATCTCGGCCCCGCTGGCCGGGTCTAGTGCTGTCAGCGTGCCAAAGCCCGAGGCGACATAGAGCCGGCCCTCGGCAAAGGCGAGCCCGCCGCCCTGCGCCTGGCGCGACTCGTCCCGCGTGGGCGTCAGGTCATAGGCCCAAAGCGCTTCGCCGTTTGTCGCGGTGGCGCGCACCATATGCGCGCTGTCCACGGTGTAGATGCGCCCGTCAGCGACCACCGGGTTCACGTTCAGCTTGTTGCGGCGGCTGTCGCCATCACCGATCGAGACCGCCCAAAGCGGCGACAGGCTGCCCGAGAGGGCGGCATGTGCGGTGCGGACATGCGGTGAGACGGCGCTTTGCGACCAGCTCGCGTTGTTGCTCTGGCTGGCCAGCGTCACCGGGACCGCGCGGTTGGCCTCAGGCCCCGTCTCGGGCACGGCGTCTTGCAGAACCTCGCGCACGCCCAGACGCTCACCGGGCAGGATATCGTCGCGTTCGGTACATCCCAAAAGGGTCAACGCCCCCAGAGTTCCGATCATCGCTGTCATGGCGCGCATAACGTTTGCCCCTCACATTGCCCGGGCGGGTCAGCCTTCGTCCGGCGTGCCCCCCAAGGCCACAATCAACTGTGTCGCACGGCGGCGCAAGCCTGCCGTTGCGGTTGCATCCTGCGCGATCGCTTGCAGTCGCTCAAGTGCCGCACTTGTCTGCCCGGTTTCAATGTCGATCAGCGCCAGCTGTTCCTTAGCAAGCAGGTTCAGCGGCTGGCCCGGCTGCGCCAAGGCTTCGAGCCCGGTGCGGCGTTCGTCGACCGACAGTACATCGGCACCGCGGGTCAGTGCCTTGTAGCTGGCGATCTGGCGGTAGACGGTAGGCAGTTCGGTCTGGTTGGCCACCGCCTGCAGGCGTGCCACTGCATCGGCATCGTCGTCGTTATTCGCGGCCTCAGCCGCCATCAGCATGTCGAGAACCGCCTGCGCCCCTGGCTGCGGTGCCTCGATCGCCGCCAGCTCAGACATGCGCGTGTCAGGCAGTTCGTTTTCCAGCGCGCTGAGGATCGCGTCGCCAAAGGCTTGCGCCTGCGCTGTCGCCTGCGCCTTGCGAAACTCGTTCCAGGCCGCGCCACCGACCAGCACCACAACCGCCAAAGCCGCGATCCAGCCATAGCGGCGCATCAGCGCAAACAGACGGTCGCGGCGCACCTCTTCGGTGACTTCGTTGATAAAGCTGTCGGTGTCGGTATTGCTCACGCCAGGCCCCCTGAGTGCCGTCAAATGCACGGCTTGGCCCCTCATACCCCGCGGCTTGGGGCGTGCCAAGGCGTTTGCGGGGATGAAATTGGCGCCATCGGCGGGAAAATGTCGGTAAAAATGCATCCGGCGGCTACTAAACCGCGTAGTTCATCTTGAACCGGCTCAACGCAGCGCCTAAAGTGAACCAAGCGGTTTAGTAACCGCTGTTTGAGTTGAAAAGTTTTGGCCTTTGCGGCTATGGCAAAGGATCGCTGCATAGCAGCATTGAACAGGATAGACGTGAGCGATGCGAATTGTACCCATTCTGACTGCTTTGATCGTGGCAGGTGTGCTTTATGGCATCGTGATCGAGCGGGACAGCCTGCTGGCCTTTGCGCGCGGTGGCGCGCCTGCGGTTGAAGATGTTGCTGAGACCGCCGAAGACGCTGTGGCCGAGGCCGAAGTTGCCACTGAGGATGAAGGCGCTGTGCGGGTGATCGCCAAACGCTCGGTCGCGCAAGAGATCGACAGCGCGGTGATCATGCGGGGTGAGACCGAGGCGATCCGCCAGGTCGAGGTGCGGGCCGAAACGTCTGGCAAAGTGGTGTCGGAACCCTTGCGCCGCGGGGCCTTTGTCGAGGCCGGCCAGTTGATGTGCGCGGTGGACCCGGGCACGCGGAACGTATCATTGCAAGAGGCGCTGGCGCGGCTGGCCGAGGCCAAGGCGCGCCTGCCCGAGGCGGTGGCGCGCTCGGCCGAGGCGGCGGCACAATTGCCCGCCGCGCGGGCCGGAATTTCCGAGGCTGAGGCGTCGGTGCCCGCCGCGAAAGCCGCGTTGGCCGAGGCCACCGCCGGTGTGCCCGCCGCGGCAGCCCGTCTGAAAGAAGCCAAGGCCCGTGTGCCGGAGGCCGAGGCGCGTTTGGCCGAAGCCAAGGCCCGGGTGCCCGAAGCTGAGGCGCGGCTGACCGAGGCGAATGCCCGTGTGCCCGAAGCCAAGGCGCGTCTGGCCGAAGCCAAGGCGCAGGTGCCCGCCGCAGAGGCGCGCCTGTCGGAAGCGCTGAGC
>JAAUYB010134529.1_pt1 | contig 19724 bp, 17 predicted proteins | sample 7278071 | NCBI WGS metagenome assembly JAAUYB01 (sample SAMN14350121, study PRJNA611818) | marine sediment metagenome | isolation source: surface marine sediment (1.8m) | place: French Polynesia: Moorea | collected 2018-08
AACTGACCATGACGTGACTTTGGGCGGCCAGCTTGTAGATCTCGTCCGGCTGCACTTCCTGGATGATGCGGATCAGGTTGGTGGCGTCCGTCAGATCGCCGTAATGCATCGCAAAACGGACATCCTTTTCATGCGGATCCTTGTAGAGATGATCGACGCGTTCGGTATTGATGGAAGATGCACGGCGCTTGATCCCATGGACCGCATAGTCTTTGTGCAACAGCAATTCGGCCAGATAAGCGCCGTCCTGCCCCGTGATGCCGGTAATCAGTGCTTTTTTCATTCTCGGTTCCTATAGGTTGATATTACAAAATCGATCGGTGCGGCCATGCTGTGAGGTCGCGCGGGGTCGGCCCACCGAGGCTCTTGCGGGTGGCGGCCTTACCCATCGCTTGGGCACGTGGGAAAGCAGCGACCGTAGTCATCGTCATAGCGGTGGATATCGTCCTCGCCCAAATAGCTTCCCGTCCGGACCTCGATGATTTCGAGCGGCAGTTTGCTGGGATTCTTGAGGCGATGGGACTGACCCACCGGTATGTAGGTAGATTGGTCTTCTTTGAGAATGAATTCCTCCTCACCCCGGTTGACGAGCGCCGTACCCTTGACCACGACCCAGTGCTCGGCGCGATGGTCGTGTTTTTGAGAAGAGATGCGCGCGTCCGGGTTGACGGTGATGTGTTTGACCTGGAAGCGTTCCGCGGCGATGATGCTCTCCACCGTCCCCCAGGGACGGTAAACCCGCCGATGACGGATGCCTTCCCCGCGCTGATCAGCCTTTAGCCGCATAACCAGATGTTTCACATCCTGAACGCGATCCCGCGGGGAAATGAACACCGCATCGGCGGTTTCCACGATAATGTGGCGATCCACGCCGAGCGCCGCCACCAGGCGGCTGTCGGCCAATATGTAGGAATTGGTAACGTCGTGCAGCAGCGCGTCACCGGTAACGACGTTGGCGGCGGCGTCTTTGTCCCCCACGTTCCACAAGGCTTCCCAGGACCCTAAATCATTCCAGGCGGCATCCAGGGGAACCATGGCCCCGCGATCCGTTTTTTCCATGATGGCGTAATCGATGGAATCCGATGGACATTCCCTAAAGGCTTCGACGTCCAAGCGCAGGAAATCAAGATCGATCACCGCACGGTGCAAGGAGGTCTCACAGGCGCCGACCATTTCCGGCACCAGTCGCTGCATCTCTTCCAGGATAACGTCCGTTCGAAAAAGAAACATACCGCTGTTCCAGAGATAGTCCCCGGAAGCCAGATAGCTTTCGGCGACCTGGCGATCGGGCTTTTCGACAAAGGCCTCGATGGCCCAGCCCGTGTGGTCCCCTGAATCGTTTTCCAGGACCTGCCCCTTTTGGATGTAGCCGTATCCGGTTTCCGGCGCGGTGGGCACGATGCCAAAGGTTGCCAGGTGCTGGCGGGCGGTCAATTGGCAGCCGGCAACCACCGCCTGATGGAAGGCCGCCGGCTGGCCGATGTGGTGATCCGCCGGCAGCACCAGCAAATCATCCGCAGGGGCGTGCCGCGCCATGAAAAGGGCGGCCGTGGCAATGGCCGGCGCCGTGTTGCGCCCCACCGGTTCCAGAATGATCGCCTGGGGGCGGATGCCGACCTCCCGCATCTGCTCCGCAATCATGAAGCGGTGACTCTCGTTGCAGATGACCACCGGCGGCGCCAGGTCGGCCAGCCCCTTCAAACGCGCGAGCGTCGTTTGAATCATGCTGTGATGGCCGGTCAGCTGCAGGAGCTGTTTGGGATGCAGTTCTCGCGACAGCGGCCACAACCGCGTGCCGGCGCCGCCGGCCAGAATGACAGGAACGATCATGGTTTGCCTTTCTCGCCGGGCACGGGGCATGCGCCCCCCGGAGCGCACCGGGCGGGAATTCATGAATTTGCTCGTCAACCCCGAACGAATGGCACGTTCGTAACAATAAAACGCCAACGTTCACTAACCGTCGACGGCACCATTTAACTATGAATGACGTTAAAAGGCAATCTAGCCCAGGGATTCAAGACGATGCTGAGTTTGAGGGTGCGGGCAACTTCAGGGTCGGCGGCGTAACCAGCACCTGCGGGCCGCAGGCATGGCAGTCCCTGGTTGTCGGGACGCGATTTGAGCGGTGGTCGGGTTGGCTGCCCGGAAGGCCCAACTGTCATGGGTTTGGCAAGGGCGGGGCTGTCGACGTGGGCGGCACACCCGCCAGTTGGTCGAAATACCTGATTTGCAAATCAACGATCCGCAAATCCTGACGGGCCTGCTGCAGCGTCAAGACACCTCCGGCTTTTTCGCCGGCATCATAATTTTTCTTGATCACGATCACTAGCATTTCACGTTGGTGCTGCAATCGATCCCGGCCGGCCGCAGGATCCATTAGGGCATCGATCGAAACTTCCGCAGCCGGGTGCCCGTTGGCCGCCATGTCGCCACCCGCCGTGGTTTCGTTTTCTTCCGGCCCTGAGGAACGGGTTCCTGAACCGCTCCGCGCCGGGGCGGCGCGGTGCCGCTGCACCAGTTTGGACAAGGCGCGCTGCCCATCGTTTAGATCTCTCAGGGCGGCGATCAGCTGTTGCTCGCGCACGCCCAGATCGACGATATCGCCCTTCTTCTCGGCAATCGACCACTGATCCTCGATCTCCAGGATTTGCCATCGCTTCAAGCTGATCAGTTTGCGGACATAGGCGGTTTGTTCTTCCGGTGACAGGCGCGGTTCGATCTCGGCCGTAAAGAAGTCTTCGCGCAAAAAATCGCCGAGCGTGAATTGACGGTCATGGATTTTGAGCACGCGCCCCAGGATGACATCCTCCAAAACCGGCGTGTCTTGGCTTGGCGGGATAACCAGAATCGTCTCAACCAGGGCTCGGTCAATACCGATGCGGGCATCGAAGCGTTCGTAGTAAATATGGTCGCCCGATGTCTCATACCTGGAAACGGCAATGCGCCGGCCATCCTTGAGCACCAGAATATAGCGCTCCGCCACCTGTGCCGCGATCGGGTCGAGGGTGACCCACCACACGATGAGTATGCAGACCAATCGTCGGAGGACGGCCTGGCCCGCAAAGACCACAGGGCGCTGCCGTGCGAGATGCGGGCGGTCCAAGCCGGCAGGATGCCGCCAAAAAACATGGTGCGTACTCGCTTGCATGTCATCGACAATACGCCGACGGCCTGGATTAGCAAGGCTTTTTTTCCCGCCGCCTCTAAACCTTTCCCGGCTGGTTGACATGAAGCACAGCTTGTCTAAACCTAATTACTGACCATCAACGATTGACCATCGAACCTGAAAGAGAGCGCATAGCCCTATGCCGCATACAAGTTTCACTGCCTTTGGCCACTGCCGCAACGCCTCTGATTTACCCCGCCGTCTGACCAATCGGCACCTCGGGGCGGCCCACCGTTGCGGCATCGTAGCGGATTACCGCCGTGCCGGCGCGAAGAAGGCGATCACCCGCTATTTCCTCTTCGCGATAATTCTGGCCTTGGTGGCGGGCTGCCAGACCCCCCAACCGATTCCCACGGTCGCCTCCGTCGATATTGAGCGCTTCATGGGCGACTGGTATGTGATCGCCAGTATTCCGACTTCATTCGAAAAAGGAGCCTACAACGCACTAGAGAGCTATCGTCTAGACGCGGACGGGACGGTGGCGACCCGGTTTACCTTCAATAAGGGCGGTTTTGACGGCCCCCCAAAAGAATACAATCCCCGCGGTTTTGTCCGGGAGGGCACCGGGAACGCCGTATGGGGTATGCAATTTATCTGGCCCTTCAAGGCGGAATACCGGATCATCTACCTTACCGAAGATTATTCCCAGACGGTTATCGGCCGGACCAAACGCGATTACGTCTGGGTGATGGCCCGCACGCCGTCGATTCCCGAATCCGACTACGCTAAAATTCTGGAACTTCTCGCCCGGGTCGGCTACGATGTCGGGCAACTGCGCAATGTTCCCCAGCAATCGATGGAAGTCCGCTGATCTGCTCCCCCCCTCCCGGGATTTCCTTGATTTCTAGAAAAATATCCCTATTTTTGAGGACTTTTAAACTTTACCCAGGAGTTTTTTATGCAAAGAGTCGAAAATGGTCTTTTCATCAGCGTTCACTACAAGGGCACCCTTGACGATGGCAGCGTTTTTGATACCAGCGAAGGGCGCCAGCCCCTCGAGATCAAGATGGGCGCCGGTCAATTGATCCCGGGGTTTGAAGCGGCCCTGAGTGACATGTCGCTGAACCAGACAAAGAACTTCCGGCTTAAGCCGGAAGAGGCCTACGGGCTGCGTGACGACAAACACATGCATCAATTCGCCCGCGCCGAGGTGCCCCCGGAAATGGACCCCCAGGTCGGTCAGGCCATTGCCCTGACCACCCCGGACGGCCGCCAGGTTCCGGCCCGTATCGCCCAGGTTGATGATGAGCAGATCACCGTGGATTTGAACCATCCGCTGGCCGGCCAGGCGCTTAACTTCGACATCGAAGTTGTCGGCATCAGTCCAAGCCCCACCCAGCAGCATGCCGGATGCGGCGGCGGCTGCCACTGCGATTCAGACAAATCCGGCTGCGGCTGCGGCTAATTCAACACCGGCCCCGGATTTTCGACCTCAAGCACAATCCGGGGCTGGTTGGACAGTTCCCACCTCGTAGGAGTTCCTTATCTCGCCCGTATCCGGCTCAAATGTTGTGAACATGCCGTCTTGTTGCTCCGCCTTGGCGATACGCGCAATGCCAACCCATACAAGCTGGTGATCAAACCGTTCACCGCAAACCCGCTTTGGGTCATCAAGCCCGGCAACCCGCGCGACGTTCTAAGGTCGCATCGGCACGAAGATCCTATCGATAGCCAGACCGTCAATCTATATCCGATCTCGCGACCTGCCCGCAGTGGGCCTATCACGGTGACGAATGTTCGTCGCACACCGCTTGACAAGGAAAGCCATGAACTTAGAATATTTTTAAAATTTGTATAGTTTTTGTCTAACTTTTAAGTGTTCAAGGTGATAATATGCTGGATAATCTAGATCCTGTTATTCTCGCGCGTATTCAATTTGCATTTACGGTTTCTTTTCACATCCTATTTCCGGCCTTTACGATTGGCCTGGCGAGTTGGTTGGCCGTTCTCGAATGGCGCTGGCTCAAAACCGGCAATCAAATCTATGCTGAAATCTATCGCATGTGGGTTAAAATATTTGCGGTGGCCTTCGGCATGGGTGTTGTATCCGGAGTGGTCTTGAGCTTTCAATTCGGGACCAACTGGTCTGAATTCGCCGATAAGACAGGCAATGTACTGGGGCCCCTGCTGGGCTATGAGGTTTTGACCGCCTTTTTTCTGGAGGCCTCGTTTCTGGGCGTCATGCTTTTTGGATGGAATCGTGTTAGCCCCCGAATGCATTTTGCCTCGACCGTCATCGTGGCCGCGGGAACACTGGTGTCGGCCTTTTGGATTCTGTCGGCCAACAGTTGGATGCAGACACCGCAGGGCTTTCGCGTCGCTGATGACGGTTTGTTTTACCCCACCGACTGGCTGGCCGTGATTTTCAACCCCTCCTTTCCTTACCGCTTCGCCCACATGACGATAGCGGCCTATCTGACGACCGCTTTCGTGGTGGCCGGCGTCGCCTCGTTTTATCTCTGGCGCCGCCGGCACGTAAAACATGCGCGGATCATGCTGGGCATGGCCATGATTATGGCGATTTTCGTAGCCCCGATGCAACTCGTGATTGGTGACTTGCACGGGCTTAACACGCTTGAGCACCAGCCCGCCAAGGTGGCGGCCATGGAGGGTTTGTGGGAAACCCAGCGTGGCGCCCCCATGACGCTTTTCGCCTGGCCGGATCAGGAGGCCGAAGAAAACAAATGGGCCATCGAAATACCCTACCTGACGAGTCTCATCCTGACGCACGACCTCGATGGTGAGGTGAAGGGGCTTAAAGAATGGCCGAAGGAAGAGCGTCCGCCCGTGGCATGGGTTTTCTGGTCGTTTCGCATCATGGTCGGCATCGGCACATTGATGATCCTAACGGGCTTGATCGCTCTGGTCCTGCACTTCAAAAAACGGCTTTTTGATACGCGCTGGTTCCAGTACTGGTGCATGGCGTTGGCACCCTCGGGATTTATCGCCGTGTTGGCCGGTTGGTTCGTCACCGAAATTGGACGACAGCCCTACATCGTTTATGAAATCTTGCGAACGAGTGATGCGGTTTCACCGGTGGCGGCGCCTTCCATCGCCATTTCGCTGACCGCTTTTGTGGTCACCTACACCTTTGTCTTCGGGGCCGGTGCCTATTATATCCTGCACCTGATCAACAAAGGGCCAGTCTCGGATGAGGAAGCTTACGGCGCTCATGGTGTCAGGAAGCCCCCCATCGTGACCAAACTGGTAACGGGGGAAGGAGGCGGGCATGCTTAATTTTGAAGCTTTCGTAGACCTGCCTATGATTTGGTACGGCCTCATCATGACGGCCGTCCTGCTGTACGTGATCCTGGATGGATTTGATCTGGGGGTTGGCATTCTGTTTCCCTTCGCCCCCACCGACCAGTGCCGGGACCGCATGATGAACTCCATCGCACCTTTCTGGGATGGCAACGAAACCTGGCTGGTGCTTGCCGGGGGGGGGTTGTTTGCAGCCTTCCCCTTGGCGTATGCCATCCTGATGCCAGCCCTCTATATCCCGGTCATCATCATGCTTCTGGGCCTCATTTTCCGGGGTGTGGCTTTCGAATTTCGCTTCAAGGCCAGCGGCAAGTCCCGCCGCATTTGGGATTATGCCTTTCACTTCGGCTCGCTGACGGCAACGTTCATGCAGGGTGTGATCCTGGGCGCCGTGGTGCAGGGCATCACGGTCGAGGGACGCCAATATGCCGGCGGCGCCTTCGATTGGATCGATGCGTACAGCATTATGGTCGGCGTCGCCCTCGTGTTTGGATATGCGCTTCTCGGAGGCACCTGGCTGGTCATGAAAACCGATGGTGAAACACAGCACTGGGCCCGCCAGTCCGCCTCCTACGTGCTCGGTTATGTGGGGTTGTTCATTGCCGTGGTGAGTATCAGCATGCCGATGATGGATGCCAATGTGCGGCGGCTTTGGTTCAGTCTTCCGAATTTTTATTTTTTATTGCCGGTCCCCCTGATCACGGCCTTGTTTTTTGCCGTGATCTGGCGTGACCTCCACAAGGGGGCTGAATACCGCCCATTCTTTCTGAGTATCGGTGTATTTCTCCTGAGCTACCTCGGCTTGGGCATCAGTCTCTGGCCCTGGATCGTACCGACCGCCGTTACCTTTCGCCAGGCCGCCGCTGCACCAGAGTCGCAATCCTTACTGTTGATCGGAACAGTAATTTTACTCCCCGTGGTACTGGGCTACACCGCCTACTGCTACTACCTTTTCAGAGGAAAATCGTCGCATGAGACCGCTTACTGAAAAACAGCGTCAGTGGATCTGGTTCATTCTGTTGTGGTGCGGCGGCCTGATCGGCACTTTGCTGCTGTCCTATGCCATGCGCTGGGTGATCCAGCTATGACCGGTTGCCAGGGCGCGGTCAGATTAATGCGCCCCGTCGCCGCAGAATAAATATTCGGAGAGACATTCCAAACTTGTAGGCAACCATCGTAGCGCCGACGGTGCACACTCTGCCGGTGATGCTTGCGAGATTTCAGGCAGAGGACGACGCGGAAGATTCGTAGAGCGGAAAAAGCAGGTCGATCAGTTCAGCCACATCGGCAGCCATGTCCTGACCGCGCTCGATGGCATCCTCCTTGTCGATTCGCTTGGCAACCATCAGGTCGATCCAGGTCGTCGCCGGCCAGCTTTCGATGATCGGGGCCAGTTGGGCCGTTTCGCTCGATGTGTCGCCATCGCTCACCACCCAGTTGCTGGTTTGGGGCTTGATAATACCACCGAAAGTGCGCTGATGGGCATCGTAAATCAGGAGATCGTGCTCAAGGGCCGTTTCGCGCAGCCAGCTATCGTTTTCGACGTCACCAAGCCAGCGCATGAAAGTCTCCCAGTCGGGTGAGATGATGCGATCGGCATCTGCGCGTTCGATGTAAAAACCCCAGGCCAGTGTTGTCTCGTCGGCCCGGGTGAAAAACTTGGCGGGATAATCGACGGTCTTGGCCTTCCAACGGGCGGCGTCGGCCCAATAGACTTCGTTGCGGCGTTTGGCCGCCCATGAATTGACATTCAGCCGCGATGATGACAATCGGGTTGTAACGGCACCGCCAAACTGGCTGCGGCTGCGCCAGGGTGTGCGACTGATGGTCTTTTTGAAATCCTCGAGACGGAAACCTTCGAAGGTCGATCCGGCCTTGCGGGCGGTGCGGCGCCCCTTGGCGCCCGATGCCGCCGCGAGCTTTTCGCGGCGTTGGCGCTCCCAGCGACGACGCTCCTGAATACGGCGTTGAAAACTGACCGTGGTTTCGATAGATTCGCCGTTTTCCCATTGAATGACCATTGCATCCCGCTGAATTGACAAGACCTCGAAAACACCCTTTTCGTTCTCGTAGGTTTCCCCGACGACGAATTCAATGGGTTGCGACTCTTCCCTGAAAGTCTCCATTTGGACCCCCCCCAATAAATGAATGATCTGTGCCGGCCAATGATTCCCGGGCTGGACGATAATCAACGCTACCCGCGAGCACCTTGCCTGTTCGCCGGTAACGTTTTAGGTTTTCACAATCCGGAAAATCAGATCGCATCAAGATGTGCCAATTATCAACATAAGTCTGAACTGAAAATTTTCCAGCGTCAGGCTCAATTCGTTCGAATCGCCGCGGTGGATGCCGATCGCCTTGCAATCCCGGGTTTGGCCTGATAGCCCTGCAAGACCCTGGCAAGCGAGCCCCAAACGGATACCGGAGTGTATACCCATGTCCCTTCTGGAACGGCTGACGGGAGCGACCCCCGAAAAACTGGAGCACAAAGGCGATCGACTGATGGCGGCCGGTCGATGGGGTGAAGCCATGCTGGTCTACGAAAGCGCTCGGGACAAACTCGCCAAACGCTCCGGAACCCCAGGCGACCGTCAGCACCGGTTATCCGCCAAGATCCGGCAGGCGCGACAGGCCCTGGCCCGCGATCATTGGCGCCAGGCGCGCGACCTGATGGACGGCCACTATTGGGCCGAAGCCCACGAAATGCTGACGCTGGCAATCGAAGTCAGTACCGATCAAGATTTTCAACGTACCCTGGAACGAGCGCTCCGGGAGCTCGAGGGCCGGTATTACGAGGTCAATGCCCCCGAGCCGGCTGTTCGCGGGGCAGTACGTCGGGAAACGCCCGCCGGCCAGTTGCCGGCGACGGGGGACGATGATTATTTCCTGGCGTTATGCCACACCCTGCCGGCCGCTGTGGGCCAAGCATATCAGCGTTACGGCGATGATTTCAAGCGGGGTTACATCGCCCTCAATCGAGGGGCCTTTGAAAACGCCGTCCGCCACCTTGAGCAAGCCCACAAGGCCCACCCCGAGCCGGACAGCTACATCCCGCTGGAACTGGCCACGGCCTACCTAAACTTGAATCGCCAATCCGCGGCCCATGATCTGCTACGCCTTTTTCGCCGCCATCACCCCGAAGCCCTGCCCGCCTATCAGCTTCTGTGCGAAATCTACTGGGACCAGAAAAATTTTGACAGGGCCCTGGCCCTTCTGGATACCCTGCCGACCGATCTGGCGACATCCGTGGCGGCCTTGCTCCTGCGGGGCGAAACCCTCACGCGCGCTGGAAAACACGAATCCGCCCGGCAGCATTATCATCGCTTCATCGACACCCATGGATGGGACCCGACGGTGGCCCACAAGCTGGCCCGGGTCTGCCTGGATCTGCAGGACCGCGACCGCGCCCGGGAGCTCTACCGGGGCATCATCGACCGTTGCCGTGGCTGCGGTGCCCGCATCGACCCCCAGATCCGCCACGAATACGCTGAGCTGTGTTTTGCCGAAAGCCGGTATGACACCGACCTACTGGAATCGTATCTGGCCCTCGTGCAGGAAATACCAACCAATGCCGCACAATATTACCGCCGTGTGGCCCGTATCTATGCCCACCAAGGCCATGACCACGAGGCCCGACGCTTCATAGGCTTTGCCCGGCAGGTCGAAGCCCACACGAGCGATAAAGGCTTGCCGCGAGACAGGCCATGACGTTCAACCGGGTTCTGCTTATTGCCTTAGCCGCCATCGGCGCAATCGTCATTGCCAGCATCCTCGTCTATCGCATGCTGACCAGTGGCCGCCTCGATCCGCTGGCCCTGCTTGTGGTCGCGGCGGTGATCTCGATTGCGCTGCCCATGCTCCGCGCCAATTTCTTCCCCAGCGCCAAGGACTGCCAGACCGAATTCGATTTTCATACCCGGCGCCGGGAAATGTTCATCCGGCAGCAGATCACCGACAAACTCGGCCCGGCCGCATTCCAATCGATCGCGGCGGATCAGCACACGGAGGCATATCTAGTGAACGCGCTGGAAAACGAGGCGCACCGATCGGATGAAGATCTTCGCTTTGCCCTGCAGGCCGCCTTGGCGCAGCATTACGAAAGACGCGGCGACCCCCACGCCGCCATCCGCAGCCTGACCGTTGCCCGCCAGGCCCGTCCAACGGATTTTGTCACCCGTTTCCAACTGGCCCGCAATTATGAATGGTTGGAGGATCAACCGGGAGCGCTGCAAGCCTACCGCCAGATTCTGGAAGCCCCCGGGGAATTGTCCCGCGCCATGCGCCGATTGACACGGCAGCGGATCAAGGATCTCGAGAACCGCTGATTGACGGTCTCGTAAACAGTCCGATAGCGGCGTTACGCTTCAGCCCTCGTCCAGTTCAGCGTACTTTAAATACGCTTCATTCCCCGGGCATCTCACGCCGTCTCTCGAAGTGTTTACAAAACCGTCTGTAAGATAACTTGTAGCGAGTTCATCGTATTCAACCGGTAAGGTAAAATCCGATGGCCCGCGTGCTGGCATCGATCACGTTGGACGCGGTAAACTCGGTGCCCAGATCGACCCCATCGATCCGACGCACGATGCTTTCTTTGTGAATCAACGACTGCTGACGATCGTCCAACTGGAACTTGACCACGAGGGTGTCGCCGATCCTTACGGGCCGGCTCTCGTTTAACCGGATCCGCATCCCCGTGCGCGACAGGTCGAGGACGACCATTGGCCCGCCGTCCACGTGCCGACCGTCGACCGTTTGGACAAACGTGCCGCGCAAATCAACCGCCTTGCGGAAATAGCGGCGGCGTTCCAGGCTCACGGGATACTGGTGGCCACAGGGGCACTTGACCCGCACCCTGGCGGCGCGTGAAAGCGTGGGGTTGCGGGCCGCATCCACGGTCCGCGAGCGCGCGCACGCGGGACAGACGAAGGTGGCCTTACCGTCACTGGTGACGAATACTTTTTGTCTGCGCATGGCGGCACCTCGAAAGCTCCATTATCGCGGCCGGCCGCCATGGGGGCCGACCGCCGGCACGCTGGATTGCGCAGTCTTCAAATGCTAAGCACAGGGAACGAAGAGATCAAATCTATTCAAATTGGGATTTAAAGGCACTGAATTCAGCTTGCAGCGCGGACAACTCAGCACGCAGGGAAGCGACCGCCTGCTCCAGGGTTTCGATGCGGTCAACCGCCTGCGGCGTGGTTGGTCCCAAATCCGATTCAACTTTCACCGCCGGCGCTTCGTCCGTATCACCGAGCCGGTGCGCATAACGGTCTTCCTTGTGGCCAGGCAGGCGTGCCAAGCGGTGGCAGAGGCCCCATTCGGTGAGTCGGGCCAGGGTTTCCAGGACCGCTTCCAGCCCGCTAAACCGATGCATGCGGGCTGTGCGGCTGCGAATCTCACCGGCCGTCTGGGGGCCGCGCAGGAGCATTACGGACAGCGCCGCTATTTCGGGAGGCATCAGGTCGTGCTGGCGGCCGAAAAGCTCCGCAAATTTAGGCACGCGCCCCAAACGGCTACAGTCCACCAGACCCTTGGCTTCCAATCCCTCGAGTGCGGACTGTACGCTCGGCGCGTCATAGGTCACCACCGGATCACGGCTTGATTTCTGGTTACAGGCATTGAGCAGGGCGTTCAACGACAGGGGGTAGTAATCGGGCGTGGACAGCGCCTTTTCCATGAGACTTCCCAGGATCCTGGTTTCGACCGCATTGAGGTTGGTTTCCATTGGGTTACGCTCCCGGATTGGCGACCCCCTGGCATCCGAAATCGCCGTGCCGCAGGTTGGTTGTCTTGGCCGCTAAAGGCTCATGGTGCGCTGATGACAAACACCGGGGTGGCGACCTGATGAGGCATGCGCTCCCAGCGGGAATCACAGAAACGGGCTTGAATGTCATAACGCCCCGGTGGCAGGTCGCGTGGCAGGCGCCAGCGGATGAAAGCCATCTCTTCGACATCCTCCAGATGCAGGCAGTCCCCCTCGTAGGATCGGTTGAAGTCCGGGTGGAAGGCTGTCGATTCGAGGACTTCGCCCGCCGACGGCCGGCGGCGCAATTCAAACGTCGCGGTTACGCCGATCGGAAAAGCGGTCATGCGGATAAAATGCATATACATCACCGCCCCCGGTGCGTAGATGTCGTAATCCGCCACCAGTCCGATCAGTTGGTTGTCGTCGGAGATGCCCGTACCGACTCCCGAGTCGGTCTGGTCCCAAAACCGCGCCGGGCCCACGTCGACGTGCACCGTCTTGCCCTGGTAATAGCCGGTGCCGCCGAAGCCCAAGGCCCTGACCTTTTCCCACACCCGCCGTGAGGGCACCCCTTCCATGATAAAATCGGCGGCCATCCCATACTGATGCATGCTGGCTTTGGCCGCCAGGCCACCGCCTTTTCGGACCTTGCTGTTATAGGCCGGACTGCGGTAGCCGGAAGTGATGGTGATTCGCGCACCGGGATGCAGATGGTCTTGCAGGTAGTCCAGATACTCGACCAGTCGCAATGACAAGCGCGGCTTTTCAGGCGTATAGGGCGCACCGAAGACACGGTGCAAGGCTTTGAGGGCTTCGGGGTCGTAGCGGTCGGCGGCAATTCGATAGCGACCATCGAAGGTCGTGCCGTTTTTACTGCTGGCCAGATTGATATGACCGTCACCGCTGTAGAAGAAACGGACCTGCGTGGCAGCGGCCGTGGCCGGACAAGCCGCCACAGCCCAAAGGCCAATCAGGAAAATGGCCCCCCAGGGGAGGCATTGCCGGCAATGATTCCGCCCACGCGTCATCGAAGGGCGCGTCATATCCAGACCCGCGGGCCTGCGACCGGATAGGGGGGCCTCGTGATCATCATATCTCGGCCCGGACGGTCATGGTTGTTCGGGGCACTTTGCGTCATTGAGATCCAACTTTCAGCTCGAGATCAATTTCAGGGGATGCCCCCGTATTTGCCGTAATATCGACGGCCGTTTTACCTACCGTGTGTTTAGCACCGCAACCATCCGCGCCAGGCGCGGCAGATCGGAAGTAGGGTAAGCTATGACTCGTCCGGCGTTTCGGCAACCGGATCCGCGGCCACCGTACCGGGGTCACCGGCGTCGGTTTTCTCGATCACCGGGATCATCAGCTTCTGACGGAATTGCAGATTCGCCAGGTCGATATCGGCATTGTAGTGTTTGAGCAGCCACATGGGTATATCGAATTTATTGCGGCACAGGGTCCAGTAGCTGTCCCCCCTTTGCACCCGGTAGGTTTCCAGCTCACTGACGCGGTAGACCGCAAAGAAGTCCTCCTGCAGGCGTTTGTGAAATTCATAGCGGTGCTCCTCAAACGCGGCCTGGGTGGTCCGGTGCAGCGGTATCTTGACTTTCTGGTGCAAATGCAGCGTGCGGCCGTAAGGCAGTTCGTTCAGGCGTCGAATCGCCTGGGTGCGCACGCCGGCCCATTCCGCATAGTGGCCCAGGGTCTCCTCGACTTCCACCTGCAGAATGCCCGCTGGCCGATCCTGAATGGTGGCCATGCGCTCGAAATGAACATCGGCGGCGACAATCTCGGCACTGGGCGCCTGGGCGGCCGAAATCGGTGTTTTTTCGACCGGGGCTTCGATCCGCTCAGGCGCCGGCAGCGGCACGATTGACGCCGCCATGGGGCGCGGCAGTTCAACCGCAGCGGCCGCCGGCGGTTCGGGTCGCTTAGGCGGCGTCGGCGCAGGTTCCTGCGCCGGAGCGCGCTCCGGCGGGGGCGTCGGTGAGGGGCTGGCCGCGCCACGATCCGCCATCAGCGTAGGTTTCGGCGGTGGGGTTTTGGCGGCCACGGTTTCATCGGGCTGGGGAATGCGCAGCGTCTGCCGGGGGTAGATCGTGGCCCGACGATTTAGATTGTTGACGGCGATCAAATCGGCCAGGCGCACACCGTTGGCACGGGCAATCTTGCCGGCCGTATCACCGCGCGGGACCGTGTAAAAACGGCTGGGTTTCTGGGCCGAAAGATAAAGGCTTGCGGGAATGGCCGCCAGTGCGGCATCGCTTCCGATCGGCGCGGGCAGACGCAGGTGATAGCCCTTGGGAACATATTTCTGACCATTGATGACCGGCGGGCGCAGGGCCGGATTCATCGATTGCAGCGCTTGCGGTTCGATCGCGAAGTGTGCGCAGAGGTCGCTGAAACGGGCATACCCCGCGAGGGTCACGGTACGGGAGGGTACCGGTTGATCCATGGTCAGGGTGTCAAAATATTGTTGGTGGTTGGCAGCCACTTGACGGGCGGCCAGGAATTCGGCGTAGAAATTCCGCGAGGCGAACTTGAAGGTGCGGCTGCGATACGATCGAAAGATGCTCGGATAGTCGCCGTATTTGCGTTTGGCCCGCGCCACGCCGGAGGCCCCATGATTGTAGGCCGTAATGGCCAGGGGCCAACTGCCCAGCCGTTCATGGTTTTCCTTGAGCAAACGGGCGGCGGCATGGGTTGCTATAATGGGGTCGCGGCGCTCGTCGACCTCGTAGCCCACGCGCATGAAACGCTTGCCGGTCGAGCGCGTAAACTGCCAGATCCCGGCGGCGCCGAACTTGCTGTAGGCCTTGGGATTGAACGACGACTCCACATGGGGCAGGTAGGCCAGATCCTGGGGTACGCCGTAAGATTGCAAAATGGTCCGGATTTCGTCGAGATAGGCGCCGGAGCGTATCAAACCGGCCCGGAATCGATCCTTCTGTCCAATTTGGCAGCGCACCCGGTGACGCGCACGCCCAAAGGCCTTCGCGCCGGCCCCCGGTCCGAACAAGGCGGCCACCCGGCGGGCCTCGGGATCCTGAAGGTGCGGATCGGCGGCCAGGCGCTTCAAGAGCCCCTGGTATGTGGCCCGGGCCCGCTTCATGCGTTTACGGTTGATCTTACGTGCCCCCGGCGCATCGTGGGGTTTAAGGGCAATAACCTCGTAGACGATACCGAGATCCTTGCTGTCATGCACGACCGCCCGGGTGGTGGGATATTCCGAATAGATCTTTTCCCAAAAAGATACATTGGGTTGGATGGCCTCGTACCGGGGGAAGGATTCGGCCGCCAGGGGAAGGACCAAGCCCAATTGAATGCCGATAAAGATCAAGATTGCCGATAGGTTAAGCGATAGCCGCTTCATATGGGCATTTCCTTGTCAGATGAGGGTAGTGGGTCATCGATGCCGGTATCATTGCGCTAAACGAAAGCAATTTCCATACCATCAATTGTCGCCTATTCTCGTATCTCCGCACCATTCTCACACGCACCACGCCGGCCGAACAGTGTAAGTCTACGGATACCAAACCGCCAGGTCCATCGACGATTTCTATAGGTTACTTTCATTTCATGTGAAAGAAAAGCAACTTTGTTGCGATTATGCCGGATTGGTCAAACCTCGTCGGGTCTCTCACCAGAAGGGGGGGTGTGACGCCAAACGAATTCAGCCGACGCAATGGCGCAATCCACCGTGTGGCACGATGCAAGTGTCGGCGACTTAAAGAAACGACAAACTCAGCGGGGGCCAGTAGGTGATGATCAGCACCGATGCCAGCAGCACCAGCATGAAAGGAATCGTGGCCCGATAGAGGGTGGCGACCGGCTTTTCGAAGCGGTAGCTGGCGATGAACAGGTTCATGCCCACCGGCGGGGTGAAATAGCCGATCTGCATGTTGGCCAGGAAAATAATGCCCAGATGGACCGGATTGACGCCGTAGCTGACCGCCACCGGCAGGATCAGGGGCACCATGATGACCAGGGCCGAAAAGATATCCAGAAAAGCGCCCAGCAGGAGAAGCAGGATATTGAGCAGCATGAGAAAGATGATCCGCTCACTGACATGCCGCTGGATCAGGTTGAACAGGCGGGTGGGCACCTCCGCGTCGATCAGATAGTTGGTAAAGGCCAGCGATACCCCCAGAATCAACAGGATGCCGCCCACCATCACCATGGCATCGCGCATGATCGCGGGAAGCTCACCGAGACCGATTTCCCGGTAGATGAAAACTTCGACCACCACCACATAGGCCGCCGTAATGATCGCCGCTTCGGAGATGGCCAGGAACCCGCCGTAGATGCCGATGATCAAAAAAATCGGCAGCGGTATTTCCCAGATGGCCTCGCGCAGGGCCGCCATGGCGGCGGTGGCGGAAAACCGCTCGGCCGCGCGGATCTTCTCCCGGTTGGCCCACAGACTCCAGCACGACAGCAAAGCGATCATTAAAATGCCGGGGATCAATCCGGCCCAGAAGAGGTCTTCGATCGCGAACAACGGCCCGACCCCCATCTGCTGGGCGACGACCCCGTATAAGATCAGCGGCACGGAAGGCGGAAACAGAAGCCCCAGACTCCCGGAGGAGGTCACGAGCCCCAAACTGAAGCGTTCACGGTAGCCGTCCTGGATCAGGGCCGGGTGGAGCAGCGCCCCCAGCGCCACGATGGTCACGCCCGACGCACCGGTAAAGGCGGTGAACAGGGCACAGGTCACCAGGGAGACGATGGCCAGCCCCCCCGGCAGCCATCCCAGGAAAACCTGGGTCAACCGGACCAGGCGCCGGGATGTCTGGCTGTGCCCGATGATGTAACCGGCAAAGGCAAAAAAGGGCAGGGCCAACAAAAGGGGCATGTCGGCCAGGCGGTAGATCTCGATGGCTGTGGCGGACAGATCGATCCCCTGAAGATGGAAACCGACCATGGCCACCGCCAGCAGTACGGTGAACAGGGGCGCCCCCAAAAGCGCCAGCAGGGCCAGCGCCACAAACAGGAGGGCGGCCATCAGGAGGCCTCTCCCGGCGGGAACGCGACATGGATCAGAAACTGGGTACCATAGCGCAATCCAATGATGCTGAACGCCAGCGGCAGGACGGACTCGCACACCCAGAAAGGGATGCGCCCGAACACCAGGTCGCCGGCGGCGTATTCGCTCAGCACGAACTGCAGGCTGAAATAAGCGGCCGCCAGGCAGATCACCGCGGCAAACAGGGCGGTCAGGCTGTCCGCCACCCGCCGCAGGCCGGGGGTTAAAAACCGCGTCAGCAAATCGATGCTGATATGCTTGCCCTCGCGTGTGGCGGCCATGGCGCCGGCCATGCCGATCCAGAGCACCAGAATCCGGACCAGGACGTCACCCCAGACAATCCCCGTTCCCATCACGTTGCGCAAAATAATCTGAAACAGGGCCAGCCCCATGGTCGCCGTGAGCAGGGCCGCAATCAACAGGTCCTCCAGCCGGTAGAGCAGACCGAGCACCCGGGTCAGACGGGAACGGACGGCGGGGTCATTGATTTTGGCGGGCCAACCGGGCTCGGTAGTCATTCAGCAGACGTTCCAACTTGTCGATGGCGGCGGGGCTGATATGCCCGGCCTCGATGATTTGGCGGTTGATGGGTTCCGCCCGTCGGTACCATATATCGCGGGCATCGGGCGCCGGTTCGATGAATTCGATCCCCTGGGTGCGCAAGGCCTCGAGTGCCTTGGCATTGTCGTCGCGGTTCATGGCGTCCATCTCGCGCCAGACCCGGGTCATGATCCGCCGCACCTCCGCCTGATCGGCCGGGGCGATTCGGGAGAAGGCTTTGCGATCCAGCGCCAGGATGCCGAAAAGATAGACCAGCGGCATCTTGGTCAGGTATTTCACCTGGGTGTGCCATTGCAGCACAATGGCCCCGATCGGTGAAATCGCCACGGTATCGATCAAGCCGGTCTGCAGGCCTGTGCGCACATCGGCGATGGGCAGTGAAATCGGGCTCAAGCCAAAGCCTTGCATGGCATCCAGGATCATCTTGTCATTGGCCGGAACCCAGGCCTTCAAGCGGCCCAAAGCCTCGATGTCGGCCACCGGCTGATTGGACATGATATAGGCGAAACCCCCGTCGGCCAGGCCGAAGGTGACGAAGCCGTTGGCCTCCAGCCCCTCGACCAGATCCTGATCCATGTGTTGGCGCACGTGGTGGACTTCGCCGAGGGACTTGAACGTCAGCGGCAGACCGTAAATTTGAATGTCGCCGTAGTAGCCGGCAAGGGTTCCCCCCTGAAAGGCCCCGCCGTGGAGCTGCCCCGCGCGAATCTTGCGCAGTACGGCGCGGTCGTTGCCCATCACACCGCCGGGATAGAATTTGAAGCGCACGCGCTGGTCGGTGGCCTGGGCCACTTCCTCGGCCCCCGCGCGCATCTTGCGCATCCAACTGGACCCCTCCGGCGTGAGGGTGGCCACCTTGAGAACTACGGCCTGGGCCGGAGCCGCAAAGACCACCAGCAGCATAAGGGCGATCCAATACCGCCAATTACAAGCCGACATAAATCTTTCCCCGGGTTTCCGTCGTTATGCCATTCGGTCGATTCATGTCATCGAACCTAACACCCTTTTCTAGGGTTGCAAGGCGCCCCGGCGCTTCTTGGGGGCCAAGCCGCCCGCGGGCTAGAAAAAATCATCGGCGCTGGCCAGCAGTTCCCGGGCCTGCTCCTGGGCCAGAATGTTCCAGAGAACCATCCCGGGCACATCGGGGTCGGCCGCCAACACGTCCATCAGCAGGCGGTCGTGGAGCGAACGGTCGTAGACCATGCGGGCATAGCGACGGGCGTAAACCACCTTGGCCATGAGATTCTCACCGCCGGAAAGGGCAATCGCCCGTTCGAAATGCTGTCGGGCCACCTCGGGTCTACCGCCCATGGCCGGCGGCACGAGGATGGCAAAAGCCCCCAGGTATAGATGCGCACTACCCCGCTGATAATCTTCATCCACCACCGCGATCCGCTGCATGATCGCCTCGACGCGGGCCAACTCGGCCACGGCGTCGAGATCGTCGCTGCGGGTTTGAATCCACCCGGCCCAGGCGGCCCCCCAGGTGTAGAACAACGGCACCTCCTGTTCATCGACCCGCTGAAGGCGGGCTTCGAATAGGTCGAAATCGGCCTGGCGCAAATGGCAGTCGTCCGGCGCGTGGACACAAAGCGCACGTGTCGCGTAGCGCAAGGCCCGCTGAGAAAGCCGGCGGGCCCGGTCCGGGTCGTCGACAAATGCCTCGCCGTAAGCGCTGTAGAGCGCGGCGGCGCGCATCAACAGGTCTGGATTTTCCGGATCGCGGTGCACCAGACCGTCCATCATGAGCAGATAGGCCGGGCCCCCGGCCCTGACCGTATCCGGGTCATCATTGTTGGCGATGGCCTGGGCCAGGTTGTCCGCCAGATCGCTGGTCGCGTTGGAGACCATGCGGCTGCAGCCGGGCAGCATCACAAGCAACATCAGGAGAAAGACAGGCCGTGTCAGCACGATGCCGCCGACCAACCGGCTGACGGCGACCTGACCACGGCTTGCGTTTCCGG
>JAAUYB010073593.1_pt1 | contig 19673 bp, 14 predicted proteins | sample 7278071 | NCBI WGS metagenome assembly JAAUYB01 (sample SAMN14350121, study PRJNA611818) | marine sediment metagenome | isolation source: surface marine sediment (1.8m) | place: French Polynesia: Moorea | collected 2018-08
CGAGATCGACATCTACGCACGCGTTTGGAATGCCAACCGGGATGTGGTCGTCGACTGGCGGGGCAGTGCGAGTCCCGGTGGCGAGCTGAACGAATACTACGCAGTGCCGGGACCCGGCGACTACTGGATCGAGCTGTCCGACGGCAACAGCAATGGCGCCAGCGTGGTGCCGTTCACGATGAATGTGGATTTCCGCCCCGCCGATGATCCACTGGAGCCGAACAACTCGCTGGGCGCCGCTCGTCCGGTGCCCAGCACCGCCAGTTTCCGTCCGACGATCTTTCCCCGTGGCGATCAGGACTGGTACCAGTTCTGGATCGACCGGCCGGGGCTGTTTTCCGCTGAGGCGACGCGGGTGCCCGAGAACCTCGACATCTATATCCGGGTGCGCAACTTCAACGGTGACGTGGTGCGCGATTGGGTGGGGCCGGCGCGTCAGGGCGGTGACACTTATATCGAGGCGGAACTGGGCGAGCCGGGGCGGTATTTTATGGAGATGGCCGATGGCAATTCCAACGCCGCCTCGACCGACACCTTCGGGCTGAACCTGCGCTTTCAACCGGTGGACGATGCGATGGAGCCGAACGGGTCGTTTGGGCAGGCCTCGCTTCAGGAACGCTCTGGCACACATCAGATTGCCATTTTCCCGCGCGGCGATAGCGATTGGGTGGCGATCGATGTTGATGAATCCGGCCAGCTGGAGCTTGAGGTCACCAAGGTGCCCGACGATCTGGACGTCTATATGCGGGTCTGGAACGCCAACAAGGACGTGCTGCGCGATTGGTTTGGGCCCCCCCGACCGGGGGGCGACACCTACAGCTTTGCCGACCTGCCCGGCCCGGGGCGGTACTTCATTGAGATCGCTGACGGCAACAGCAACGAAAGCGACGCGGAGTCCTTCCCGCTGACGCTGAATTTCACCCCGCAGCCGGATAAGTTCGAACCCAACAACAATTTCATCGAGGCCACACCGCTGACCCCGGGGGGCGAGATCGCGTTCAACATCCTGCCACGCGGCGACAATGACTGGTTCCGCATCGATGTGCCTTCGGCCGGGGAGTTCACGGCGATCATCGATCCCAGCCCGCCCGAGCTCGACATTCACTATCGGGTCTGGAACGCCAATCACGACGTGATCCGCGACTGGATACCGCCCTATCGCCAGGGCGGCGTGACCGAAGGCTTTGCCGATTTTCCCGGTCCCGGGACGTATTTCCTACAAATCTCAGACGGCGGCAGCAACGCGCGGGCGATCGAGCATGCGGTTCTCAAGACAGGCTTCCGCGCCACCGATGACCCGACCGAGCCGAACAACTCCTTCGGCAGCGCGCAACCGATCACAATTGGCCAGACGCACACCGCCTATATCCTGCCACGCGGCGATGTTGACTGGCTGCGGCTCGATCTTGACCGGCCCGGCAGTCTGGATATCAGCATCGACAATGTCGATGGGGATCTGGATGTGTCCTTCCGGCTCTGGACCGAAGATCGAAACGCCGGAAACTGGTACGTGCCCGCACGCCCGGGAGGCCCGGTCTATGCCACGATTCCGATCACCGAGGCGGGGGCCTATCGGCTTGAGATCGCCGATGGCGGCAGCAATGCGCGCTCGGCCAACGGGTTCACCGTGATGGTCGAATTTGAATAAAACCTAGCGTGAAATCAGCTGCCGTAGCACCGCGCGGACCTGTTCGAGCTCTGTCTGCAACTGACCGGACAGTGTGATGTCCGGCGTCGCCCGTGCCTCACTCACCTTGTCTTCCAGCCGCTCCATCGCCTGCTCGGCCCCAAGCCGGGCCAGCGTCAGGGCCGACAACAGCACATTGGATTCACAATTCTCCGGCACGTAGATGTAGTAGGGCCGCGCCTCACCGATCTCTTCCACCATCCCGCAGCGTGAGGCCGGCGGCGGATTGCGCCAAAAGAGCCACAACACATCCGACAGTGCCGAGGAGTCGGCGGCGAAATAGCTGTGGTTCAGCAGCCCTTCGCCAACAACCGACATGTCGATCGTGTCAAACGCCTCGCTGACCAGCGGGGTGTCCTCGGCCAGACCGGCCCGCGGATTGCCATGCAGGTGCAGCGAGGTCGACAGCGCCAGATCGGCGTCCGAGGTATAAAGCGTCATTCGCCGGGCCAGCTGTTTGAAGGCCTTGGTCTGATAGACAAACAGCTCGGAATCGACGTCGGGGGCGGCAAAGATGATCTGGTCAAAATGGTCCCGCGCCTCAGGGTGGCGCAGGGCGTAGAACTCCAGCGCGTCGGTCAGCGCGCGGTTCCCCATGGAATGCGCGACGATGTGGATGCGTTTGCTGTTGGAGCGTTGAACGAGGTCATCCAGGAAATCCGCCAGGTGCCGCGCACTGACCTGCACACTGGCGGCGTCGGCGAGGTAGGCACTCGTCTGCCCGGCGGACGGCCAGGAATAGAAGATCGGCACACCGGTGAAGTTCAGATCAAACACCATCTGCGCCGTCCGCTTGGCGGCACGCGCGAAGCTGACGTTGAAGCCGTGAATAAAGACAAAGATCTCGTCCATGCCGTCAGGCGACAGGGTCTCGCCAACCCTTTCAAAAAACGCCGTCTCCGACATCGGCGAGACGTCCATCAGCACCACATGCAGATCCGGGTTCTCCGCCCATTGGAAACTGAGCAGCGACGGCGCCTCGATATTGCCGGGCTTGTGGTCACGCGGGATCGAGACCTCCACTTCGCCGTACGTCAGTTCACCGCGCCCGGCGCCGAAATAGTCGTTGGCGTGGGCGGAGCCGGTGGGGTGGCGGGTGGTGGCGTAGAGGGTTTTGATGAGGGCGAAGGGGGCGGTGGGGTCAGATTTCGTTAAGCCTCGGGTGGGGGTGGAGTTGGCGCAGCGGAGCTCGGGGTTGGTGAGGGCTTTTGCTTCGGCGGCCGCCTCTTTTTCTCCTGTATTTTCATGGGCTTGGGCGAGGTCGGTGTAGAGTTTTGCCAAGGCTTGGCTGGTGCAGGGAAGGTAGCGTTGGTCGATTTGCAGGGCGGCGGAGAGGGTTTCGACCGCGCGGTCACTTTGGCCGGCTTTAAGGTAGGCGCGGCCCGCGGCGGCGTAGACGGGGCCGAGATCGGGGTGCGTGGGACCGAACGCGCGGGCGATGAGGGCGGCTTTGTTAGACAGGGTGTCGCCGACATCCCCCTGTTTTTCCATAGTTTTCTGGACGTCCGCGAGTGTGTCGAGCAGCGCGATCTTGTCGGAAAGCGCGGTATCGGTGGGGGCGGAGAGGAAGGTTTTTTCCAGTTGCGATTCGGCGGATTCGAGCTCTCCGGCGGCAATTTGGGCGCGGATCTGGGCGTAGAAGTCGAGCGTGAAGGCGTGCGCCGGGGTGAGAAGGAGGCACGCGAAGACGCAAAAGATAAGCTGTTTGAAAGAAAGCATTTTTGGCCCCTGGTCGCCTGATACTACAGGGGATTTTAGCGGCTGATCCGGGCCAAGACTTTGACGCGCCTCAAATGCCAGCGTGCCAGGTGTGGCCGACCCATGAGCCCACCGCGCGGTGGGTTAGAGGTGGGGGGTTTACGCTTTGGTAATCCGCAATCCGTCCTGTTTTGTCCGAGTTCGGTACGGATTGATGCCCCGGATTCGAGGGGTTGGGGCCCCGGATCAAAGCAATCCGTCCGATTCGACGCGATTTCGGTACGTATTGCTGATGATGGACTCAGTTGGAGTTGAGGGGGTGGGAAAAGGGGGCTCACGATGGTGTGAGGAGCGGCATTTTACCGATTGTCTGCCAAGGCTAACTTTGGTCAGTTAAGGCACACTCTGTATCAAAGCCCATACAAACAGCTCGGCGCGTTGGGCCGTTTCAGCTCTCCCGAATGACGTCAACAGAAGCATTGCCGACCTCCTCGATGTCACTCAATGCGTCAAGAACGTCTTGCCTTTCTATTGGCCACAGTTCGATACCACCGTAAACGGGATTAATATCTGCCTCATGAGCAATCCGATTTCGCCATTTATATATTGAACGAATGCGCTTTTTTAATGATCTGCTGTCTTTACCTAATTTATTGGAAACTCTGCTCCACGGATCATCCACGAAGCAACCCATAGCTTCAGAGTACTTCCCTGGATCAACAAAAGTCTTGTACGAGTTTGTTTGCCGAATGTGGCTTTCAATCAGTTCTTCTTTTGTAGTGTCCTGAACAATGGCAACATCGAACGGAAGTTGGATGCGGCTGACGCTCCTCGCAGTACGATATCGCTCAATCGTCTCAATGCGAAAAAGCTCATGGATCAAGAAATCAAATGCGCTCACGCATAAAACTACCGACGATCTCAACATGTCAGACGTGTCAAGTGCTCCGCTGTATCCTTTTGACATATAATCTTGAAGGTCACAGATTGCTCTGGCTCGCCTAAGGCATTCAGAAAAGCGCTCTTGGGTCTCTGAGAACCTATCCATTAGTTAGTTCGATTATCTTTCGCGCCCCGGCATCGTAGGTGTCATTAAAGTCATTAATGCTCTTGTCCTGAGTTTCAAATACAACACCGCTGCTGCCTATGTCGTCCTGTTCTAATGCGAATACCGGCTTTGAGACAACTTGGCTTACAGCGATAAGACTATTGAAGTCAGCCACCTCAAGCAAAAACTCATCTAGGCTCGTACCGGCTCTTTGATAATTCTCGTGATCGAGTAGATAACCAATTTCCATGAGTGTGGGCACCAAGTGTTCCCGTTTTGCCTTAGAAAGCGCGTCAAACCACTTTTGGTACGCTTGTGTAGGCCGAGCTTCCTTGCCGTCACGCGATCTACGACGGTAGTTTTGAACGATTGAGCCCAGATACTTCGGATTGGTTGCCGGCCAAGGATAATCGGCTTCTCTCAGGAGCTCCTGTTCAGCAGCTTTCTGGGACCACGCCTTCCACCTGGGTAGTACGCGACTCAAGGAGCGCAGCGCCATAGCGGAGAAAAAGTCGGGCGCCATTGGAACGATGAATCCATCGCTGGTACATAGAAGGTTCTGATTTATTGAGCCGAGGCTTGGGCTCATATCTATTATCGCATAATCAATATCATTTGCGTCTGCGGTTATATTAATCAAATGTCTAAGAGAGCCCGGTATATTTTGAAACGCTGTCAACGAAGATGATAGTTCATGTGCAATCGACAATGTACTCTCATTTTCGGAGAATCCGACGTGACCTGGCAAAACAAACAAGTTGGGCCGCGCCGCGACAGTCTGCAATTGTACCGGCTCTAAAGGAACAGGGCGTGCGTCAAAGGCTGGAGCTAGTCCGTCTCTTATGTTGCGCGGTGGTTGATCTCTCCTGCCCTCGAACGGGTATTCTTCCTCTTGGCTGTACTCAAGCACCAAGCCGGTAAGGTTGCACTGTGGGTCGCAGTCAACCATCATAACGCGCTTGCCCAATTCAGCGAGCTTCCATCCAATGTTGAAGGCCGATGTCGTCTTAGCCACTCCACCCTTGTGGTTAAAGAAGGCTAATTGATAAGGGTTGGGCAATGGAGGCACCTCTCACAGATGGCAAATGAATGTCGTTGGACTCTACCTATACTAGATTCCTCTGCAAGTCTTGGGTTCAAGTTGCGCTCTTGCGTTGAAAAATTTCCAACAAAGGCTTTTTCTAAGGGAAACCAGAAAAGCCGTGTCGTGACCATGAACTCCTGAGCGTATTCTTGCGGCAGCAGTGATTCGACAAAAAAAACTTAGCTTGCCACCCAAACAACGCATTCCACACAGAACCAAGAGCGCCATTTTTTTGGCGGCAGTCTTCATTCGTCGGTGGCAGGGGCCTCTTCGGTGCTTCGGGGCGCCTCTAACCGTGTGGCGGTGAGGGCTCGGTTGAGCCATTGGCCGGAGGTTTGCTTACCAGAGAGGGCGCGTATGGTGTCTTTGCCTTGGAGAGGGATGTCTTTGCTGACGCAGAAAGGCGCGCGCCGGGGTGGCGGGCGCCTTGTGCTTTGGGTGCAAAGCCGGTCGCGCCGCGGGGGGCTTAGGGCGAGGAGGTCCACCAGAGCGAGTTGCTGTAGGTGGGGGTGCGGATCACCCGGACGTTGCAGACCTCTTCGAAGAAGGCGATCGCCTCATCGCGGAGGTCGGCGGCTTCGTTGACCTGATCGTCCTGCTGTTGCAGCAGTTCGCTCGCCGTGTCGCGCAGCTCGTCCAACTCCCCTTCCAGCCGCTGCAGCTCGGTCGCCTCGGTATTATAGAGCGAGGCGATGTTGTCACGCGCCCGGAACAGATCCGACCAATAGGGCAAGCGATCCAGGGTGCGGTAGCCGAAGCCCTCTGACGGGTCGTCGAGGAAGTCTTGCAGTTCCTCCAACGCATCCCCGGTCCAGTTCTGGACATAAGAATCGTCGGGATAGAGCGCGCGGATTTCGGTGAGTTCGCCGACCATGTCGTTGACGACCCGGACCTGCATCTCGCGGATCTCATCGAGCTGCGAGGCGCGGCCCAGAAGCGCCCCGATGGCACCACCGAGCGCGATCAGGGAGGCGGGCACGGCCAAGAGAAGGAACGATCCGAAAGAGGTGTAGCCCTGGATTTCGATATACTGGTTGATCGCGTCGGCCTCGGGTGTGGGGGGCGGCGCGGCGGTAGTGTGCAGGAATGGCCAATAGCCATCGCCGCCGCGCTCGGTTGCTTCCCATTGCAGGATCGCGAGGCCGCCGAGATTGGCCATGTAGTTGGAGCCGGCAAAGCCCAGGTTTTCGAGGAGTTCGCGCTGGGTTTCGATGGCCTCGTCGGTGTCGGCGATTTCCTGGGCGTTGGTCTCGAGCCGTTCATTTGTGGAGCGGATGTTGCGCGTCAGCGTGTTTGTCTGGCGCCTTAGATCGGCGAGTTGGGATTCGGCCGTCGGATCGCCGGCCACACATTCTTCGGCTTCGGAAAGCACGGCGCCGGTCTGTTCGGTGAAGGTCAGGGCCTGGAAGGCGACATAGTCGGTGCAGGCCGAGGTCAGCCCCAGCGTCACGGAGACCAGACATGCGATGGTAACCCGGATCATTGCAGCACCCATGTGTAACCGAGGGAAAAGATCGTGCGGTCGCCGGTGAATTCGCCGGAATTGCTGCCGGCGCGTTCGTGGCGGATGCTGGCGTCCAGCGTTTGACCGCGCTGTCGATTGTAGCGCAGGCCAAATTCGACCGCGTCGATGGTCTGGTCGACGCGCCCGGGCGGGGTGATGTAACCCAGACTGACGAAGTCGCCGTCATAGTCCTTTTCCGCACGGCTGAGCGACAGGCTGCCCTGCACGCGCGGGGCAAAGTAGAGATCGGCGGTGGCTTTGACGAACCAGCCGTCATAGCTCCAGTTGTTGCCGTCGGCGTTGTAGCCATCCACCCCCAGCGTGCCCGAGAGCCGGGTGACAAACGCAAGCGGCACCGCCCGCCCGATGGTGGCCGAGAGCGCGTGGTATTTGCCGTCGCGGACGCTGGCGGGGTCGAAGCCGGCAAAGCCGGTGTCGAAATCCTGCCGCGCGATTTGCGCCATCACGCTGGCATCCCAGCCGTTGCGGAACTTGGTGGCGAGTGAGATGTCGGCGGAGAGGGTTTCGCTGCCGACGCCGCGAACGTCGGGGGCGTCTTCGATGCGGTAGCTGAGCGTGCCGCTGAGGGTGGCGGGCTGGCCGTTCAGTGACACCTGCCCGCGGGCGAACACGGCGATGCCGGCGGTGTAAAAGCTGTAATCCGAGGCGCTGTTCCAGAGCGGCGCGTTGCTGCCTTCGTGGAAGTTGAGCGCTTCAACGCTGGCGGTGACGCCGACGGTCCACCCGGACGATACCTGCTGAGAATAGGTGAGCGTGCCCGACACCCCGCTGAAGAGCGACGATTGCTCCACCGCGGGGTTGAGAAAATCGTTGAAATACTGGGTGTTAGAGTTGCTGCCGAAAAACACCCGCAACGCGCCGCTCCAACCGCCTTTGTCTTCGGGGGGGGCTCCGGGGGACGGGACCGGCGTTTCGAATTCGGCACGTGCCGGGGCTGCGGCGGCGAATGAAACGGCCAACGCCAGGGCGACAAACGACAGGGCAGAACGCATGGTTTCTCCTCCAAAAACCGCTGCGAGTGGTCGTGTTATGGTTGAAGAGTTTGCGCCAAAACCAATTTGATCGAGCGCAAATCGAATGCGATTTTCGGGATGTGTGGCGCGGTCGCCACAGAGTCTGCGGCGCGCTGGGAGAGCGGATTAACCCTCCGCACGGTGGGTTAAAGGTGGGGGTTTTACGGGTTGGTAATCCGCAATCCGTCCTGTTTTGCCCGATTACGGTACGGATTGATGCCCCGGAGTCGCGGAGTTGGGGCCCCGGATCAAAGCAATCCGTCCGATTCGGTGCGATTTCGGGACGTATTGCTGATGATGGACCCCGTTGGGGTTGAGGGGGTGGGAAAAGGGGGCTCACAATGGTGTGAGGGACCCAAACTCAATTGCCTGGCGTGGATGCGTGTGGAGCGTGAGATCACGCACCCTACCTTACTGCTTTATCGTGGCCGATAACGTTGGATAGAAGGATGCTTGGGTATACCATTGGCAGAGAAAAGCCGAAGGAAAGGGGCGAGAGATAAGGCCAGATGATGCCTTCATTGGATCAATTGAGTTGATTACTTGGGATGTGTTGATTGACGATGCAAGAGCCCGAAGCCAGGCGTTTTTGACAAGGCCGGAAGCAGCGGAAGAGATCTTTTTAAGCAGAGTAGCCGATATATAAAAGATCATATGCGCTCTTTTTGAAGCGCCAAGAAATTACACCTGATGGAGCGCAGCATGTTCAGTTTCCCTAAAGATCTCGCTTCCACTGTTTTTGAGAGATGGACCCAACTGGTTGCTGGAGATTACACCCCGCCGCTTTGCCCTGACACAAAGCTTCTTCAGCATCTGTTTGAGGTGAGTTACATGGCAGCATGCTGCCCCGAAGAAATGCGCTTTCCAAAATTCAACTTTGTAGCGACTTCTAAGGATTCTTGTATGGCGCCACATGGTTGCGCTGGCATAAAATTCGATGAACCGCGCCAGCTAACTGTTCAAGAAGTACGTCGGTTAGCTCCCACGATCGACATCGCGAAATCAGCGATTTGGGTTTCTTGGGGTTCAGACGGTTGGGTCATTACTGGTTTGGTAGATCTCGGCACATCTTGGCATCGTGCGAAAAAGGGGTTGGGTTATCGATATCAAGCTCCGGCTGATCTATTTGTTCAGGTCGATCGCCCAGGTCGCATTAGAGTTTATCAGGGGCCCTATCACGTTGCTACGTTGGAAGATGGTTCCATCGTAGGTATCGACGGGATCGATTTCAGCTTGTTTTTTCATCCCATCGCCACCTCTGGCCTAAAAGTTCTGCAAAGATATATCGAATACCCCGCATATGAGCATCCACGTGAGTTTTCTGACTTTGAGTTTATTGCTCTGGTGAATACCTATTCAGCGATCGCACAAGAGATTAGCGCGCGCGGACATGGCGGGATGGTGATTTTTGCTTTGAGCAATGATCTAATATCCGAAAAGCAGCTTAGAATTAAGTATTCCTGCAAGTCATCCATGCTAACGGACGCGTTTGTGAACTTCATGAATGCCCGCCATGTTCAAGGAGACTATGGTGCCCTTTACGATGATGGGCATGCTGTACCGGACGACCAGTTGTACCACGCTGAGATCACTTCGCGAGACGCTTATGACGAACTAGTTGAGGCGACACGGTTCATAGCTGCTTTGTCAGGCTGTGATGGTGCGATTGTTATAAACAGCGACCTTTCCTTAGTGGGCTTTGGCGCTGAAATTCGGTCAGAACTCGACGATTCGGTCGATATCTTGGAAGGTAAACCCGAGTTTACCGATGAATTGATGAGCTGCAATATCGAGCAATTTGGAATGAGGCACAGGTCCGCTGTCAAGCTAGCAAGCCAAACCGTTTCTTATCGCGTTATGGCTGTATCTCAAGACGGGCCTGCAAGTGGTGTCTACAGGAAGGCTGAGGAAGTTTTTGTCGAAAAGGGGATCACCTTGTCCAATATGAACATGCCCTGGGCTTAAATTGGCGGAACTATTCCTAGACCATATAAGATCTTGAAACGAATTTTCTGCATTATTGTCAGAAACGACACTCGCGTTAGACCGAGGGGACGCAGATACTATTTCGGGTTTCCATACGGCCGTTCTTCCCTTGTTGATCTAAGCTTCCTGCAGGGCAACGAGTGTCCGGAATTCGCCAAATTCCGTGCGACAGTTGCCCGAAACAGATCAATTGTCTGCCGCGGGGGCCTCTTCGCCGGCTTGCGGCGTCTCTGCCGCGGTGGCGGTGAGGGCTCCGTTGACCCATTGGCCGGAGGCTTGCTCACCTGAGGTGTAGCGCATGGTGCCTTCGCCTTGGCGGCGGCCGTCTTTGAACATGCCTTCGTAGACGTCTCCGTTGGCGTAGGTGGCGGTGCCCATGCCGTTGATCTCTCCGCGCACCCAGGTGCCTTCGTAGACAAAGCCGTCGGCCATGGTGATTTTACCCGTGCCGTGGCGTTGGCCGTTGTCGAACTGGCCGACATAGACGGTGCCGTCGGGGTAGGTGGCGGTGCCGTCGCCGTCGCGTTGGCCGTCGAGCCAGTCCCCTTCGTAGCGGTAGCCGTCGGGGTAGGTCATGATGCCTGTGCCGTGGTTGCGGGCGTTCTTGAACTCACCTTCGTAGACGAGGCCGTTGGGGTAGGTGGCGCGGCCCAGGCCTTCGATCACGCCGTTGGCCCATTGGCCTTCGTAGGTGGAGCCGTCGGGGTAGGTGATCTTGCCCGTGCCGTTGGCGAGGTCGCCGCGGAAGTCGCCCTGGTAGACCGAGCCGTCGGGGTAGGTGACCTGGCCCTGTCCTTCGATCTGACCGGCGACCCAGGTGCCGGTGTATTGGTAGCCGTCGGCGCCGGTGAAGGTGCCCGTGCCCTGGCGTTGGTCATTCTCGAAGTCGCCGTCATAGGTGTCGCCATTGGCGTAGGTGACCTTGCCTTTGCCCTGGCGGCGGCCCTCGACCAGTTCGCCTTCGTAGATGTCGCCGTTGGGTTGGGTGAGTTTGCCGGTGCCGTTGATCTGGCCGTCCTGCCACATGCCTTCGTAGGTCAGGCCGTCGGGCATGATGAGCTTGCCCTGGCCTTCGCGGTCGCCTTCGGCGACGCGGCCTTCGTAGATCGAGCCGTCGGGATAGGCGACGCGGGCGGTGCCTTCCTTGACGCCGTTGATCCAGTCGCCTTCGTAGACATAGCCGTTGGGCGAGGTCATGACGCCGCGGCCGTGGTGGAGGGCGTTGCGGAAGGCGCCTTCGTAGCGGACGCCGTTGGCGTAGGTGGCGGTGCCCTGGCCGGTGATCTTGCCGTCGAGCCAGGTGCCTTCATAGGTGCCGCCATCGGCGAAGACGATCTTGCCGACGCCTTCGGGTTTGCCTTTGGCGAAGTTGCCTTCGTAGACCGAGCCATTGGGGAAGCGGGCGACGCCGCGGCCCTTGATCTCACCCGCCACCCAGTCGCCGGTGTATTCATAGCCGTTGGGCAGGCGGTAGGTACCTGTGCCGTGCTGCAGACCGTTGAGGAACGTGCCTTCATAGACGCCGCCATCGTCGTATTGCTTGGTGACAACCTCGCCGTCCTGCGCCGCTGCGGCGCCTGCCAAGAGCAGTGCCGCGCCAAAGACCATCCGTCCTGCCAGTGTCATGCCGATTCCGCCCTCGGGGTCTGGAGTTGCCTATCGCGCGCGAAAGTAAAGGAGGTGCAAAGTAAGGACAATCTCTTTTGAGCACAGGTGGTTCCCCTCGGGCGGGGTTCTGCTATGTGGTCGGTCAAGACGCAGGAAAGGGCAGAGCCATGGCCGAGACATTCCGCCTGACGCTGGCACAGCTGAACCCCATTGTCGGGGATCTGAAGGGCAATGCGGCCAAGGCACAGGACGCCTGGGCGCAGGGCAAGGCGGCGGGTGCGGATATGGTGGCGCTGCCCGAGCTTTTTGTTACCGGCTACAACGCCCAAGACCTCGAGATGAAGCCGGCCTTTTACCTGGCGGCGATGGAGACGGTGCGTGCCTTGGCCGAGGCCTGTGCGGACGGGCCGGCTTTGGCAATCGGCTGCCCGTGGATCGAGGGGACAGAGCTTTTCAACGCTTATGTGATCTGCCAGGGCGGGGCGATCACGGCGACGGTGTTCAAACATCACCTGCCGAACGAGACGGTGTTTGACGAGGTGCGGGTGTTTGACGCCGGGCCGATTGGCGGGCCCTATAGCGTTGGCGAGACGCGCATCGGGTCGCCCATTTGCGAAGATGCCTGGCATGAGGACGTGGCCGAAACACTGGCCGAAACCGGGGCAGAGTTCCTGCTGGTGCCCAATGGCTCGCCCTATTACCGCGGCAAGTATGAAACCCGGCTGAACCACATGGTCGCTCGGGTGATCGAGACCCGGCTGCCGCTGATCTACCTCAACATGGTGGGGGGACAGGACGATCAGGTGTTTGACGGTGGGTCCTTTGTGCTGAACCCCGGTGGCAAGATCGAGGTGCAGCTGCCGGTCTTCGAAGAATGCGTGGCGCATATCGATCTGGAGCGGGGCGACGAGGGCTGGCACGCGATGCACGGGCCGTTCACCCAGCATCCCGATTTGTTCGAACAAGACTATAACGCCATGGTGCTGGCGCTGCGCGATTACCTGCGCAAGACGGGCTTTACACGCGTGCTGCTGGGCCTGTCGGGCGGAGTCGACAGTGCCTTGGTCGCGACAATTGCGGTGGATGCCTTGGGGGCCGAGAACGTCCGCTGTGTGATGCTGCCGTCGGAATACACCTCGGACGCGTCACTGGAGGATGCCAAGGCCTTGGCCGAGAACCTGGGCTGCCGCTATGACTATGTGCCGATTTCCGACGGGCGCGCGGCGATCACGGCAACTTTGGCGCCTTTGTTTGAGGGGACGGCAGAAGGCATTGCCGAGGAAAACATCCAGTCGCGCCTGCGTGGCCTGCTGCTGATGGCTTTGTCGAACAAGTTCAACGAAATGCTGCTGACCACCGGCAACAAGTCCGAGGTCGCTGTGGGCTATGCCACGATCTATGGCGACATGGCGGGCGGCTATAACCCGATCAAGGATCTCTACAAGACGCGGGTGTTTGACATTTGCCGTTGGCGCAATGCGCACCACCGGGATTGGATGACGGGGCCAGAGGGCGCGGTGATCCCCGAGCGGATTATCACTAAACCGCCCAGTGCCGAGCTGCGCGCAGACCAGAAAGACAGCGACAGCCTGCCGGATTACCCGGTGCTGGACGGCATCCTGCAGATCCTTGTCGACGCGGATGGCAGTATCGCCGATTGCGTGGCGGCGGGCTTTGACCGGGCGGATGCCAAGAAGGTCGAGCACCTGCTCTATATCAGCGAATACAAACGCTTTCAGGCCGCTCCTGGGACGCGGCTCTCAAAACGCGCCTTCTGGCTCGACCGGCGCTATCCGATTGTGAACCGCTGGCGGGACGAAGGGTAATCCGTTGGGAGCTGCGGAGGGCCACGGGTTGTGAATGGCTGGTTTGAACCCAAGGCTGACATTGACATTGAGGGCCGCGCCCGACCCTGGGTGGGCGAACGCGACAGCGAACCGGAGCACATCATCGTCATGCGAAAGCCGTTGGTTCGGTGCGAAACGCAAGCCATGCGCCCTCCCGGGGGGAGGGTCGGGCGCGGCCCGTCGGTGCCCTCCGGGCAGAAGCAGTAGGGAAGTGTGCTCCGTCGGCAGAGCGGCCAAGCATGCGGTATGGTGGCCCTGAGCGGGCATCCTTGCGCCCAACGGACAAGGCCGCTTGATTGCCGGCCGGGTCAGGCGCATGATCCGCAGATGCGCAACGGGAGAGGGCGGATGATGCGACTGATCGGCGTGCTATGCGCTGTGACCTTGATGGCCGCCGGGGCGGCTTCGGCGCAGATGCATGGGCACGGGCACGGGCCCGGCCACAAGCAGCATGACGAGGTGAACATGCCGGGCCTGCGCGGGCTGGATGCGACCCCCGAGGAAAGCGCCGAGATGGCACTGATGTTCCGCAACTTTCACCTGATCGAGCGGCGGGTGGAAAACCTGCCCAACGGCATCCGCACGGTGACGGTGTCGCCCGATCCCGTGGTAATGGAGGCGCTGGTCAGCCACGCGGTGGGGATGATCGACCGCGTGGGCCGGGGGCGCGACCCGCAGGTGTTCATCCAGAGCCCGACCCTGGACATCTTCTTTGAGCGCACCGGTGGCATCCTGTCCGAGGTCGAGGTGAGCGACGAGGGGCTCGTGGTGGTGCAAACCTCGGACGACCCCGAACTGGTGACCGCGCTGCAGGTGCATGCGGCCGAGGTGACGGCGATGGCGGACCGGGGGATGCACGCGGTGCATGAGATGATGATGCAGCGGGCGGGCAACTAAAGCTTTATTTCATAATCAGAAATTCCCTTGAAAATTGTCGGAGCGGATGCAAACTGCACTTCGTTTTTAACAGGAGTTTTTCATGCAAGTTTCCAAGTCCCACGACATTCGCAAGATGGACAAGCGCGCCCAGGCGATGATCCATGCCGCCGAGTTGCATGTGCGCGCGCAGATCGCCGAGGCGCTGTTGTCCGAGCGCAAGCCGGGCAAGCCCAACCCCGAAGAACCCAACGTGGCGGATGCCGCGTTGCGGTTCATCGGTGAGATCGACAAGAAAAAACGCAACGCGCTGATCGAGGCGCTTCTGACCAGCGATCTGTCGACCCGTGCGTTGACCAAGAAAGAGCGCAAGGACTTGCGCGACTGGTCCAGTCCAAAGGACGAGCGGCCGATGGTCGAACGCACGGACCTGCCCCGGGCATGGGCCGAGATTCTGCTGGACGGCGGCAAGCCGCCCGAAGAGGACGACCAGCGGCAATTGGTGCCCTGGGCGCGGGAACGGATTAGTTGGTTTTACCCGGATATTCTTGCAGATCCTGGCCCGGACGGGCGTGACGAGGATGATGTGCCGGGCGAACCCGATGATTCCGATGACGAAGGCGGCGGTGGCGCGCCTGATGAGTTTCAGGGCACGCCGCCAACCCCGCCCGCACGGCTGCGGTTCTGGGTGGATCGAGTCCATTGCATCCATCCAACCGGCGAATTGGGGCGGGATGAGATCAACTACAGTGGTGTTGCGACCGAAGGGCCGCTGGCGCTGTTTTCGCAACCGTCCATGATCGGGTCGACGCGTCTGGGGATACGCAACGCGGGCCAGTTCAATAACGACGACTCGATCGACGAAAGCGTGCGTGGGCCGATGCACTCTTATGATTTGCGCGGCCAGAGTTTCCCGCGCCTCTATGTGGTGCACCTGACCATGGCGGAAATCGACGGGGGTGGATTTGACGAGTTTATGTCGGACTTCAACGACGCACTGGCTGCTGAGTTGGAGACGAGGTGGAGGTTTTTGGTTCAGATGACCGTCGCTTTTACAGCAATCTACAGTCTGGGTGGGTACCTGATATTCCGCAGTCTTTTAGCGGCGGCGCTTGGCGCCCTCAGCGCACTATTGGGGAGTGTAATTGCGGTAGCGACGACGACCAACAACGATGACATTTTCGAGTATGGGACCATCGCCTTGCGCTTGGAAAACGACGCGATCAACCGGCCGCCGTTTTCCGGGAGCCGCGAATCTCCCAGCACGCCTGTCAGACTGGAGTTGAACGCCGCACTGAATACCGCAATATACGAGATCTGGTATCACTGGGAATTGGTTGGCGGCTCCTCCGGGCAAGGCAGTCAGGATCAGGACCCGCCTGTGGATGAGGATCAGGACCCGGTTTAGGCCCCGGCGCACATCGCGAACATTTGGGAGGAGGCCACCCCGCGCTCGCGTGTGGACCGGCTGGGCTCCGCCCGTGCGCGCCTCAAACGGTCCCCCGGACCGTTTGCCACTGCGTGGAACGGCGCTTACTCCCACCACCTGTCGATCTCGGCGATGTCCTCGTCGGACCAGCCGAAATGATGCGCGAATTCGTGCACGGTGACATGGGCGATCAGCGCCTCCAGCGTCACGTCTCCGCGCTCGCGCCATTCGGCGAGGATCGGCTCGCGGAAGAGCCAGATGGTGTCGGGCAGGGTCGCCGGGTCGCTGACCGATTTCAGCGTCATCGGGATGCCGTCATAGAGGCCGGTCAGCTCCAGGGGATCGTCGATCTGCATCTCGGCCAGCATGTCCTCAGGCGGCCAGTCGACCACCTGCAGGATGACCGATGCGGCCGGGCTGCGGAAGGCGGCAGGAAAGCGCGCGATGGTATTTTGGGCGATAGCGTAGAAAACGTCGGATCCGGTGTCGGTCATGGCGCCGGTATCGCCTGTCGTGAAGACCGGGGAAAGCCTGAAACGTCCTTTCCGCTCAGAGAAACGGGTGCAGAAAGGATAAGGGCGGGCGCGGCCGTCAGGCCGCGCCCGCCCCCGGGCGACGCGTGAAACGCGGCGCAACCCCTCTTTCTTACAGCATCAGCTGGTAGCTGTGCGGCACGTAGTGGAACCCGTCCCCTCGGGTCTCCACATAGCCCAGGGCCGGGAACGGCATGTGATAGCCGATGAAGGGCAGGTTGTCGGCGGCGAGCATGCCCAGCACCTTGCGGCGCGAGGCGGCGGCGGCGGCTTTGTCCATGTCAAAGCGCACTTCCCAATCCGGGTAGGCCAGCGACCAGACATAATGGTTGGCGAGGTCCGCGATCAGCACCAGCTGCTTGCCGCCGCTTTCCAGCATGTAGGTCATGTGGCCCGGGGTGTGGCCAAAGGCGGCCATGCCGGTGATGCCCGATGTTACGCTGCCGCCATCACCGATAAAGCTCATCTTTTCCGCCAGCGGGCGCACCATGCCCTCAAACCGCTCGTTGCCCTGCGCCGCCCAGGCGTCGAACTCGGCCTGGCCGGTGACATAGGCGGCGTTGGCGAAGGTCGGGGTGCCATCTGTCATCAGCCCGCCGATATGGTCTCCATGCATATGGGTGATCACCACGTGGCTGACCTGGTCGGCGGTATAGCCCGCCGCCTCGACCGCTGCGGTGATGCCACCGCCATTGAGGCCGGTGTCAAACAGGATCAGCTCGGACCCGGTATTGACCAGCGTGGGCGTGAAGAAGAACTGCGCCTTGTCGATCGGCAGCTTGGCCTCGGCGGAGGCGGCGTTGAACTCATCGGCCGAGACGTTCATGCCAAAGATACCCTGCGGCTCATCCCGGGTGACGGTGCCGGCGAGCAGGGTGCTGACCTCGAACTCGCCCAGCATGAAGCGATTGACGCGTGGGACCTGCGCACCCTGCTGGGGCGCGGCGTGGCCGCCGGCGTTTGCCATCGAGGCGGCGAAAGGCAGGGTGGCGGCGCCGGCCAGTGCGGCGCGGCGGGTGAGGCGGGGGGTGGTGGACATGCGGTTTCCTCCTGTTGGGTTGCCGCTGACATAGCGTTCGCGGGCCACCAGGCGGGTCTCTTCACGGTCTCGTGATGACAAGCGCCTGCACACACCTCATGCATTCCGGCAGACTGGGGCCGAGGAGACAATCATGAACAAGACCGTCCCCACCGATGTGCCCGTTGCGGATTTCCTGGCCACGGTGACGCCTGAACGGAAGCGCGACGAGGCCCGACAGCTCGATGCGCTGTTCCAGAAAGTCACCGGGTTCAAACCGGTGATGTGGGGCCCGTCGATGGTGGGCTATGGCCAGTATCACTATGTTTATGACAGCGGGCGCGAGGGGGATTCGCTCGCCACCGGGTTTTCGCCGCGCAAGGCGCAGCATTCGATCTACATCCTGCCGGGTTACACCGATTTCAGCGAGATCCTGTCCCGCCTCGGCAAACACAAGATCGGCAAATCGTGCCTCTATGTGAACAAACTCGCCGATATCGATATGGACGTTCTGGCCGAGCTGATCCGCGCGGGGCTGGACGATTTGCAGACAAAGTGGCCGGTGACGCCAACCTGACGCGTTGACGCAAATCCGCTCTGGCGTAGGCTGAAGCCCATGAATGTGCTGCGCCGTCATCCCGATTACGCCCGGCTTTTTGCGGCTCAGATCGTGGCGCTGAGCGGCACGGGTCTGATGACCGTGGCGCTGGGCCTTTTGGCGTTTGAGATCGCTGGTCCGGCGGCAGGGGCGGTGCTGGGGCTGACCTATACGATCAAGATGGTGGCTTATGTCGGCCTGTCGCCGATTGCGCAGGCCTGGGTCGCGCGGATGCCGCGCAAGACGGTCCTGATCAGTGCCGATCTGGTGCGGGCGGGTACCGCGCTCTGCCTGCCGTTTGTCGATCAGGTCTGGCAGATCTGCGTGCTGATCTTTGTGCTGCAGGCGGCCTCGGCCACCTTCACGCCAGCCTATCAGGCCACGTTGCCCGACGTTCTGCCGGATGAGCGGGACTATACCCGCGCGCTGTCGCTGTCGCGGCTGGCTTATGACATGGAGAATCTCTCGAGCCCCGCCATCGCGGGCCTTTTGCTGACGGTGATGAGCTTTGACTGGCTGTTTGGCTTTACCGCTTTGGGGTTTGTCGCGTCGGCCCTGCTGGTGCGCTGGGCGCACCTGCCGAAGCCCGATCCGAGCGCCGCGCAGCGCCCGTTTCGCGAGCGGCTGACGCGGGGCGTGCGGCTCTATCTGGCGACGCCCCGGTTGCGCGGGTTGTGGGCGCTGACCCTGACCGGGGCGGCGGGGGGCGCCTTTGTGCTGGTCAACACCGTGGTGCTGGTGCGGGCCGAGTATGGCGCCGGGGAAAGCGCGCTGGCGCTGGCCATGGCGGCGTTCGGGGCGGGGAGCATGGCGGTGGCGCTGGCGCTGCCGAGCCTGCTGGATCACGTGCCGGACCGGCCGGTGATGCTGATGGCGGGGGTTGGCTTTGCTCTGTTCACCTTGCTGAGCGGTTTGTGGCTATGGCTGGTCGGGTTGCCGCCGGTCTGGGCCGGGCTGGCGCTGATGGCGCTGGCCGGGGCGCTCTATTCCGCGGTGCTGACCCCCAGCGGGCGGCTGTTGAAGCGGTCGTCGCATAGCGATGATCGGCCGGCGCTGTTTGCCGCGCAGTTTGCGCTGAGCCATGCGTGCTGGTTGGTGACCTATCCTCTGGCGGGTTGGGCCGGGGGGGCGCTGGGCCTTGGGCCGGCCTTGGTGCTTTTGGGGGCGCTGGGTCTGGTGTCGGCGCTGGCGGCGGGGCGGCTCTGGGATCCGCGGACGGAGGAGGCGCAGGATCATGCGCATCCCGACCTGCCGCCCGATCATCCGCATTTGCAGTCAGAGCACGGCGGCGGGCATCGGCACCGGATTGTGGTGGACGATCTGCACCACCATCTGCCGCGTTAGAGCGGTGTAAGGGTGATGTCGGCCAGCAGGCGTTCGGCATCTTCGCGGCGGCAGAGCTGGGTGCCTTCGGTCATCACGGCGGCGCTGGCGGCGGCGCCGCCATAGCGCAACGCCTCAGAGGCCGGGAGATCGCGGGCGAGGGCCAGCGCAAACCCGGCGACAAAGCTGTCTCCGGCGCCGATCTTGCTGCGCACTGGGACGTCGGCGGCGCTGACATGCCAGAGCCCGTCCGGTTCGGCCATGACAGACCCGTCCGGCCCGCGCGCGATCACCACACGTTCGGCCGCCCCGGTGGCGCGCAGGTGTTCGGCAAAAACGGCGCTGTCCTTTCGGGTGGGCAAATTGCGGCCGGCGAGCCCCTCGGCCTCACCGGAATCCA
>JAAUYB010044462.1_pt1 | contig 19666 bp, 20 predicted proteins | sample 7278071 | NCBI WGS metagenome assembly JAAUYB01 (sample SAMN14350121, study PRJNA611818) | marine sediment metagenome | isolation source: surface marine sediment (1.8m) | place: French Polynesia: Moorea | collected 2018-08
AACCAGGCCGAGGCGATCGAGGCGCTGCGCGAGGGTATGCGCAACCTCGGCGAGGCCATGGCGCAGCAGCAGCAACAGCAGGGCCAGCAGGGCGACGCCGAGGGCCAGGCCCGCGCCAACCGCCCGCGCGACCCCTTGGGCCGCGAGGCCGGCAACAACGGCCAGATCGGTACCGAGGAACAGATGTTGCAGGGCGACGACGTCTATCGCCGCGCGCGCGAGCTGTTGGACGAAATCCGCCGCCGCTCAAGCGAACAATCGCGCCCCGAAGAAGAGCTCGACTATCTCAGGCGGCTGCTCGACCGGTTCTGACGGTGCCAAAGCGGCGAGGCCTCAAGCCGCTTTACGGCGGCTGGCCCACGCGGTTTCGAAACCGTGCTGGGTGGGTGTTGGGCGAAATGCCTGTGGGCGGTCTCGGGAGATGACCCGGGCACGGGATCAAGGCGCGAAGCGCCGCCGTGCCCATCGCCAACCCGCCCCGGAGGGGTGGCGATTGGTCGATCACCCCGCACCGCTCGATGCCCTACGGACTCGACGACCATAAAGCGCAACCGTCCAGAAGTCGGTTCGCCACCCCGCGGGTTGGCGACGGGCACGCCTCTTCATAGGAGCCCTCGAACGGCCTTGCAGGCCCAGCGGCGGAGCGATCAGCCCTCGCCGCCCTCCGAGAAGCTCGCGATCAGTTCGTTGATCTTGGCAACCGAGGTCTCGACCCCGGTGTTGATCTGGTCACGCAGTGTGTTGGCCCAGTCGACGTAAGTCGCCAGATAGGGCTCGGCCTGCGGCACCTGCTCGACGATCTGGGGCGCAAACGAATAGACGGCGACGGCGACCGCGGCGACGATCGCGATTAGCAGAAACCCGGTACGGAAGCCGCCGCGGCGGCGGACGGCCGCGGCTTCTTCGGCCACGACGACACCGGCTGGCGCGCCCTCTTCCCGGTCCTCCGAAGCGCGCAAGGTGGAATTGATCTCGTCGATGTCGGGCAAGAGTTCGCGCCGCGACCCCGCCGGCGCAGCGGCCGGCGCGGCGTCGGTATCGTCGTCCAGCCCGCGTAGGCGCGCCATCCGAGCCCGCGCCGCCGCGGACCGCTGCGCCGCAACGGCGTCGGCGTCCTCGAGCCCCAGATCGGGCTGGGTTTCCAAGCCTTCGGCGTCGGCCTTGCGGGCGGCGGTTTCGCGTTCGGCCTCTTCACGCAGGACGCCGGCCACCTCGGGGTCGAGCTCACGCGGCTCCGGCGCTGGCGCATCCCCGGGCTCCGGCATGGCGGCGTCTTCCACGGGAGGCGGCTGGTCCAGCTCGTCGGCCAAATCGGCATCCATATGTGCGGGCCGCTGGAACCAGGTATGTCCGCAATTGGAGCATTGTACGTCGCGCCCGGCCTCGGGGATCACGTCGTCGTCGACCTCGTACTGCGCACCGCAGTTTGGGCATATCAGCCGCATGCCGCCCCCTGTCCGATTGCACAATCTCTTGCGCGCATGTCCTGCCCTTTTTCTAGTGGTTGTACCAGTCCGCGGGTGCATTTCAAACCTTTTGGCCAGGCGCGATTGAAACGGGGCGGCGATTTGGGCAAAACGAACACGGTACGAACGCCGGCAGGGGGCGCATGTGATCGAGTTGAGCGATGTGTCCTACAGCTATGGCGGGGGCGAGCTGTTGTCGGGCATCAGCCTGACCCTGGCGCCGGGCTCGTTCCATTTCCTGACCGGCCCGTCAGGGGCCGGCAAGACCACGTTCCTCAAACTCTGCTACGGCGATCTCCTTGCGACGGCCGGCCGGGTGACAGCCTTCGGTCAGGACGTGCGTGGGCTGGCGCGGGACGAAATCGCGCGGCTGCGACGCCGGATCGGAGTGGTGCACCAGGATTGCCGGTTCCTGGACCATTTGCCGGTGGCCGAGAACGTCGCCCTGCCACTGATCGTGTCGGGGCGCGACACAGCGGGTGAGGCGGCGAACCTGGCGGACCTCTTGGGCTGGGTCGGCCTCAGCGACCAGGCCGGCGCCCTACCGCCATCGCTTTCGGGCGGCGAGCGCCAGCGCGCGGCGCTGGCGCGGGCGGTGATCATGGCGCCCGAGGTGGTGATCGCCGACGAGCCCACCGGCAATATCGACTGGGAAATGTCGCTGCGGTTGTTGAGTCTGCTGGTCGAGCTCAACAAGATGGGCAAGACCATCGTGATCGCGACCCATGACTTGAACCTGATCCGGTCCGCAAAGCAGCAGGTCGCCGCGCGGGTGCTGCGGATCCGCAACCGCGGCGTGCAACTGGCGGGGGCCGACCTGTGAGCCTCGGCGGCGATATCGTGGCGGTGCTGCGCGGCGACGCCCAGGCCGACCGGGTGGTGCCGCCGACCGGCTTCACCGCCCGGCTGACGCTGTTCACCGCCGCGGCGATGGCGTTTTTGGCGGTCTTCGCGCTGGCGTTGTCGCTGGCCACCGGGCGGCTCGCCGACCGCTGGGGGTCGGAACTGGCGCGCAGCGCGACGGTGCGGATCTCGGCCCCCGCGGGCCAGGTCGAGGCGCAGGTCCAAGCGGCGCTGCGGGTGCTGCGGACGACGCCGGGCGTGACCTCGGCCAGGGTGCTCGACGCGGCCGAGCAGCGCGCCCTGCTGGAGCCCTGGTTCGGCCCCGACCTGCCGATCGAGAGCCTGCCGGCGCCGCAACTGATCGACGTGGTCGAGGATGGTCGCGGCTACGATGCGGACGGTCTGCGGCTGCGCCTGACCGCCGAGGCGCCGGGCGCGGTGCTCGACGACCACACCCGCTGGCGCCGGCCGCTGATCCGCGCGGCGGACCGGCTCAGAGCGCTGGGCGTCGTGTCGATCCTGCTGATCGCCGGCGCCACGGCGGCGATGATCACCCTGGCGGCCCAGGCGGCGCTGGCGGCGAATGCGCAGGTGATTGGGGTGCTGCGACTCGTAGGCGCGCGCGACGTCTACATCGCCCGCGCCTTCGTCCGCCGGTTCACCCTGCGGGCCCTGGTCGGCGCGGCGGCGGGCGCGGCCTTGGCCACCGCCGCCATCGCGATCCTGCCCCGCGCCGGCGATGCCGGCGGCTTCTTGACCGGCCTGGGGTTCCAGGGCTGGCACTGGCTTTGGCCGCTGGCGATCCCGCCGCTCGCAGCGGTGGTGGCGTTCTGGGCCACCCGGCTCGCCGCCTTTCGCTCGCTGAGGGAGCTGACGTGATGGCCCATGCGGTGCAATGGCTGCGCTCGCTGGTCTTCGTGGGCCAGATGTACGGCATGATGGCGCTGATGGCGCTGTTCTTCACCCCGCCGGCGCTGGTCTGGCGGCCCTGGGCGTTCCACGGCGTGCACACCTATTGCCGCTGGGTGCGCTGGACGGCGCGATGGATGGTCGGGCTCAGGTCCGAGGTGCGCGGCGAGGTGCCGACTGACGAGGTGCTGATCGCCTCGAAACACCAGTCGTTCCTCGACATCATTCTGCTGTGCAGCGTGCTGCCGCGGCCCAAATTCATCATGAAACAGGAACTGCGGTGGGCGCCGATCCTGGGCTGGTACGCCTTGCGCATCGGCTGCATCCCGGTCGACCGCGGCAAGCGCGGCGCGGCGGTGCAGCAGATGGTGCGGGGCGTCGAACAGGGGCGCGCGACGCCTGGCCAGCTGATTATCTACCCGCAGGGCACACGGGTCGCGCCAGGTGCCCATCGGCAATACAAGGTCGGTTCGGGCATCCTTTACGAACAACTTGGCCAGGACTGCGTGCCGGCGGCGACCAATGTCGGGGTGTTCTGGCCGCGGCGCGGGATCTACCGCAAGCCCGGTCTGGCGGTTGTCGAGTTCTTGCCGCGTATCCATGCCGGGATGGAACAGGAGGCGTTCATGAAACACCTCGAAGAGGTGGTCGAGGACGCGTCGGACAGGTTGATGGCAGAGGCGGGGTTTGAGGGCACGACATGAAGATGATCGAAACGCTGGAAGAGCTGGGCGCGGTCTATGATGCGCCGCCGTCGCCGCGGGCGCTCGACAAGGTCGCGGATCGGCTGACCCCACTTTATCGCCGCTGGATCATGGCGTCGCGGTTCTGCGTCCTGTCCACCGTGGGGCCGGAGGGCACCGACGCCAGCCCGCGCGGCGATGCCGGGCCGGTGGTGGCCGAGATCGACGAGACGACGCTGGCGATGCCGGATTGGCGCGGCAACAACCGGCTCGACTCGTTGCGCAACATCGTCAGCGACGGGCGGGTGAGCCTGATGTTCATGGTGCCGGGCTCGGAAACCGTGGTGCGGGTGAACGGGCGCGGGCGGCTGACCGCGGACCCGGCGATGACCGGGCGGTTTGAGCAGAAGGGACGGCATCCGCGGTCGGTGATCCTGGTCGAGATCGCCGAGGTCTATTTCCAATGCGCCAAAGCGATCATGCGGGCGCGCCTGTGGTCCGGCGAAGACGAAAGCGGCACGGTGCCGACGGCGGGCGAGTTCCTGCGCGCGGCCGATGCCTCGCTCGACGCAGAGGCCTATGACCGGACCTATGCCGAAGACGCCAAATCGCGGATGTGGTAGCGGGTCAGGCCCGCGCCACCGCCAGAGTGCCGAGCCCGGCGAGAAGCAGCGCGGCGCCGGATACGGCCGTGCGCAGTTGGTTCCAGAACTGCCAAGGCTCGGAATAGGCCACCCAGATCTCGCGCGCCGCGTCCGTGGCTTCAGGGATGGAGACCTCTGCCAGGGCCTCGTTCATCGGCACGTTGACGGTTGCGGTCAGGAATAGCCCACCGAACAGGTAGACCAAAGCGCCGGTGCCAAAGGCGGCCGCCGCCAGACGGCGCCGGGCGCTCCAGGCGAGCACGGCGGTCACGCCCAGAACCACCGGCGTGCCGAAAAAGGCCGGCGCGAAAACGGCGTTGCGGACCGAGGCGTTCATCGCTTGCATCGCTTCGATCGCCACCTTCGGGTTGGCGGCGTCGAGGCCCCACATCGTTGAACAGACCCAGGCGTAGAAGAACCCAAAGATCGCGCCGGCGAACAGCAACGACAGCAGGGCGAAGGCGGGAAGCAGAAATCGCATCAGAAAACCCCTTTCGAACAACCAAGTGCAAGTGAAACGCGTGCAGCGGTGATTTCCGTCGCGGCGGCGATGGCGCGGATCTTAGGCCGCCAGCCCCTTGCTGCCCATCGCCAGGAATTTCTTGCGGCGGTCCTTGATCAGCGCGCCACGATCTTTCGGCGAAAGATCGTCCAACAGCGCGCCGATCGCCTTGCCGACATTGGCTATGGTCGCGACACGGTCACGCTGCGCGCCGCCCAGGGGTTCCGGGATGATCCGGTCGATCACGCCCAGCCGCGACAGGTCCTGCGCCGTCAACCGCAGCGCCTCGGCCGCCTCGCGCATCTTCTCGGCGTCCTTCCACAGGATCGAGGCGCAGCCCTCGGGCGAAATGACCGAGTAGATTGAGTGTTCCAGCATCGCCACTCGGTTCGCCGTGGCAAATGCCACCGCGCCGCCAGAGCCGCCCTCGCCGACGATCACGGCGATCAGCGGCACGCCGATTGACAGGCATTTCTCGGTTGCCCGCGCGATTGCCTCGGACTGACCGCGCTCCTCGGCGCCCTTGCCGGGATAGGCGCCCGGCGTGTCGACAAGAGTGATCACGGGCAGCCCGAACCGGTCCGCGATATCCATCAGCCGGATCGCCTTTCGGTAGCCTTCGGGCCGCGCCATGCCGAAATTGCGTTCGATCCGGGTCTTGGTGTCGTTGCCTTTCTCGTGCCCGATCACCATCACCGCCCGGTCGTCGAGCCGCGCCAGCCCGCCCATCACCGCGTGGTCGTCGGCGAAGTTGCGGTCGCCGGCCAGCGGTGTGTATTCGCTGAACAGCGCCTCGATGTAGTCCAGGCAATGCGGCCGGTCGGGATGCCGGGCGACCTGGCATTTGCGCCAGGGCGTGAGGCCTTTGTAGAGGTCTTTCAGCAGATCGGCGGCCTTCTGGTCCAGCGCCGCCGCCTCGTCCTCAACATCCATCTCTTCGTTCGCCCGGGCGAGCGCGCGCAATTCCTCGGCCTTGCCCTCAATCTCGGCCAAGGGTTTCTCGAATTCGAGGTAATGGGTCATGCGGCTCCTGCCTGGCTGGCCTCGCGCGGTATATGACCCCGGCGGTGCGTCAATGCAACGGGGGCCGCGTCAGACCGACCGGGTCAGCCCGCCGTCGATGCGGATGTTCTGGCCGGTGACGTAGGCGGCGGCGTCGGAGGCGAGGTAGGCGATAAGAGACGAGACCTCGTTCGCCCTGCCGTACCGGCCCATTGGGATGCGGGCGCGGCGGTCCTCAGTCTCGGGCAGGCTGTCGATGAAGCCTGGCAGGATGTTGTTCATCCGCACGTTCTGGGCGGCGTATTTGTCGGCGAAGAGCTTGGTGAAGGCGGCGAGCCCGGCGCGAAAAATGCCGGAAGTCGGGAACAGCGGGTCGGGTTCGAACACCGCGAAGGTCGAGATGTTCAGGATCGTGCCGCCACCCTGCGCCGCCATAATCGGCGCAACGATGCGGGCCGGGCGGATCACGTTCATCAGGTAGACGTCCATCCCGCGGTGATACTCGTCGTCGGTCATCTCCAGGATATCGCCCTTGGGCCCGTGCCCGGCAGAATTCACCAGAACGTCGACACGGCCCCATTTCGCCATCGCCTTGTCCACCAGCGCCTGGTGATCGGCGGTCTCGATGTTCGACCCGGTATGCCCGACGCCGCCGAGTTCCTCGGCCAGCGCCTCGCCCTTGCCCGACGAACTGAGGATGCCGATCTGGAACCCGTCCGCGTGAAGCCGTCGGGCCGCGTCGGCGCCCATGCCGGAGCCGCCGGCGGTGATCAGGGCCACTTTTGTGTCGGTCATGGGCGTTCTCCAATTCATCCCTGCGCGGCGCGCGTTCTTGCGCTAGGCTTGGGCAATCCGGGCGAAATGCGCAAGCCATCGAATCGCTCGAGAAAAGGGGAAAGGGCCGTGCCGCAGGGTCTGTTCCACTGGAAAATCGTTGCCATGGGCCTCGCGACCTGGCTCGTGCCGTTCGTTGCCGGCTTCGCGTTCTTCGATCAGACCGGCGCGCTGTGGGTGCCGGAGCCGCTGTTCAAATCGCTGATGATCGTGCTCTCGGGCGCGTTCGGGACCTGGATGATCGCCCGCGCGTTCCGTCAGATCACGCCCAGCCTCGGCTCGGGCGCAGCACTCGGGGTATTCTGGCTGGCGATCAACGTCGGGCTCGACCTGCTGATCCTGTTGCCGTTCGCCGGCTACGGCTTCACCGAATGGCTGATCGGGATCGGGCTGCGCTATCTGCTGATCCCGATCATCGCCATCGGTATGGGCGTGATGGGCGGGCGGGCCTAGGCGGCCCGCGCCACGGCGCCTTCCGCCGCCGCCCGGATCGCGCGGATGTTCTCGCCATAGGGGCCGGCGTTCGACACCGATCCGCCCTTGAACACCGCCGAACCCGCGACCAGCACATCCGCCCCGGCCGCGGCGACCAAGGGCGCCGTATCCGGCGCCACGCCACCGTCGACCTGGATGTGGATTGGCCGGTCGCCGATCATCGCACGCACCCGGCGGATCTTGTCGAGCTGCGAGGCAATGAACTTCTGCCCGCCGAAGCCCGGGTTCACCGTCATCACCAGCACCATGTCGACGAGGTCCATCAAGTTCTCGACCGCCTCGGCCGGGGTGCCCGGGTTCATCGCCACGCCCGCCTTGCAGCCTGCGGCGCGGATCGCCTGCAGAGTGCGGTGGATGTGCGGGCCGGCCTCGAAATGCGCCGTGATCATGTCCGACCCGGCCTCGACGAAGGCGTCGATGTAAGGATCGACCGGCGCGATCATCAAATGCACGTCCATGAAGGTCGTCACATGCGGCTTAAACGCCTTCACCGCCGGCGGGCCGAAGGTCAGGTTCGGCACGAAATGCCCGTCCATCACGTCGACATGCACCCAGTCGGCGCCCTGCGCCTCGATCGCCTGAATCTCGCGGCCGAAATCGGCGAAATCGGCGGAAAGGATCGAGGGCGCGATCTTGATCGAACGGTCGAAGGTCATTGTGGGCTCCTCCGGTCGCTGTCGAGCCCGCCGGTGAAGACGCGGCTCGCGCGGATGTCGGCCTCGCATATCGTCGAAAGCGCGGCGGCGTCGAGAACGCCTTTCGTCTGGAACATCCGGTTCGCGGCGCGCAGGCGCGCGCGGTCGAGCGCATTGCGGATCGAGCGGGCATTGGCGAAATGCGGCTGCTGGCGGCGCAGCGCGATGTATTCGGTCATCGCCGTTTTGCCCGCCGAGTCGAAGTGATAATTCTGCTGGCCCAGCATCGTCTCGGCGATCCTCGCCAGTTCATCGTCGGTATAGTCTGGGAACTCGATATGATGCGCGATGCGCGAACGGAAGCCGGGATTGGCGGAAAAGAACCGGTCCATCCGGTCGGCATAGCCCGCCATGATGACGACAAGGTCGTCGCGGTTGTTTTCCATCACCTGCAGCAGGATCTCGATCGCCTCTTGCCCGTAATCCCGTTCGTTATCGGGGCGGTAGAGGTAATAGGCCTCGTCGATGAACAGCACGCCGCCCATCGCCTTTTTCAGCACTTCCTTGGTCTTCGGCGCGGTGTGGCCGATATACTGGCCGACCAGATCGTCCCGCGTGACGTGCACCAGGTGCCCCTTGCGCACATAACCAAGCCGGTGCAGCAGCCCCGCCATCTTCATCGCGACCGTGGTCTTGCCGGTGCCGGGATTACCAGTGAACGACATGTGCAGTGTTGGCGTCTCGACCTCCAGCCCCAGATCCCGCCGCGCCTTGTCCACGAGCAGCAACGCCGCGGTTTCGCGGATGCGCCGTTTCACCGGCTCCAGCCCGATCAGTTCCTCGTCCAACTCGCGTAGCACCTCGGCAACGCCCGAGGCTTCGTATTCCTTGGCCAGATCGACCGTCTGCGGCACCGTTGCGTCGTCCATCTCACTCTCCCTGCGGGTCGCCCCGCCTGAATGATATCTCCACCGAGGGCGTTCGGCCAGTTGACGCGCAGGGAGACAGCCTTGCACCCCCGGCGGAGACATCCGTTACGCCCTGACGTCCCAGGCGTATTTCTGGCTGCGCGACTCGAAGTCGGTGCGCTGCATGTGGATCTTCGGCTCATCCGCGGGCCGGTTCACGATGAACGACATCTTCACCGATTCCACGCCGCGCTCGTCCGAGAAGGCGTTGATCCGGATATAGGCGTCGCCATGCGCCTTGCGGCAATCGTCGAGCTCCATCATCACGCCCTTGGGGTCGCGCAGGTCGAACATCGGGTTGCCCCACATCTCCCAATAGGTGTTCCGGGGATGCGGGTCATAGGTGTACTCGATGCCGATGGCCCATTCGTTTTCCAGGCAGTATTCCACCTGCTTGCTGATCTGAACCTCGTCGAGATCGGGCAGAAAGCTGAAGCAGCCTTGGGTGATACGCATATCTCTTGTCTCCTGTCATTTGCGGGCGGGGGACCAAGAGTTTTTGAAAAACTCTTGGCAAAACTCTTTTGAAGAAATTTGTCCCCCCTGATGCCGCCGTTAGGCCGAAACCGATTCCGTCGGCACGAAGTCCGAGGTGTCGGTCGAGGTGTAGTTGAAGGTGATGTTGCCCCAGGTATCGAGCGCGGCTTCGAGCGGCTTGCACCACTTTGCGGCCTCGCGCAGAATCTCCGGACCTTCCTCCTTGATGTTGCGGCCTTCGTTACGGGCGAGGATCATCGCCTCCAACGCCACGCGGTTCGCCGTCGCGCCGGCCTGGATGCCCATCGGGTGGCCGATGGTGCCGCCGCCGAACTGCAGCACCACGTCGTCGCCGAAGAGATCGATCAGCTGGTGCATCTGGCCGGCGTGGATACCGCCCGACGCCACCGGCATCACCTTCTTCAGATCGGCCCAGTCCTGCTCAAAGAACAGCCCGCGCGGCAGGTCGACCTCGTTATAGGTCTCGCGGCAGACATTGTAGAAACCTTGGACAGTCAGCGGATCGCCTTCCAGCTTGCCGACCGCGGTGCCGCAATGGATGTGGTCGACGCCCGCCATCCGCATCCACTTGGCGATGACGCGGAACGACACGCCGTGGTTCTTCTGCCGCGTATAGGTGCCGTGACCCGCGCGGTGAAGGTGCAGGATCATGTCGTTCTGCCGGCACCACTCGCTGATCGACTGGATCGCCGTGTAACCGATGATCAGGTCGATCATCACGATCACCGAACCCAGCTCCTTGGCGAGTTCCGCCCGGCGGTACATCTCTTCCATCGTGCCGGCGGTGATGTTCAGGTAGTGGCCCTTGACCTCGCCGGTCTCGGCCGTCGCCTTGTTCACCGCCTCCATGCAGTAAAGGAACCGGTCGCGCCAATGCATGAAGGGCTGCGAGTTGATGTTCTCGTCGTCCTTCATGAAATCGAGGCCGCCCTTGAGCCCCTCATACACCACGCGGCCATAGTTCTTGCCGGAAAGCCCCAGCTTCGGCTTCGTCGTGGCGCCCAGCAAAGGCTTGCCGAACTTGTCGAGCCGCTCGCGTTCGACCACCAGACCCGTCGGCGGGCCCTTGTAGGTCTTCACGTAGGCGACCGGGAAGCGCATGTCCTCCAGCCGCGCGGCCTTCAGCGGCTTGAAGCTGAACACGTTGCCGATGATCGACGCGGTGAGGTTGGCGATCGAGCCCTCTTCGAACAGGATCAAGTCATAGGCGACATAAGCGAAGTACTGGCCTTCCTGCCCCGGCACCGGCTCGACCCGGTAGGCCTTGGCGCGATAGCTGTCGCAGGCCGTCAGACGGTCTGTCCACACAACTGTCCACGTTGCTGTCGACGATTCGCCTGCCACCGCCGCGGCGGCCTCGATCGGGTCGACGCCTTCCTGCGGCGTGATCCGGAACAGCGCCAGGATATCGGTGTCCTTGGGCTGATAGTCGCCGTCCCAGTATCCCATCTGGGCATACTTCAGAACGCCGGCGGAATAGCGCTGTTTCTTGTCCTTGATTTCCTGTGGGGTTGTCATCTCGTTCATGGGTCATCCTCCTCCTTTCGCGGGGATCTCTTAAGCCGCTTTCGCGGCGGCGATGTGCGGATCGAACTGGCCGGTGGCATAGCGGTCGGCCATGGCATCCATGTCGATCACCTTGATCTTGCTGGCGTTTCCAGCGGTCCCGAAGCGTTCGAAGCGGTCGCGGCAGAGGTCCTCCATTTCCTTCATCGCGGGGATCAGGAACTTGCGCGGGTCGAATTGGGTCGGGCTTTCGGTGGCCACCTTGCGGAACTGCCCGGTCATCGCCATGCGGCAGTCGGTGTCGATGTTGACCTTGCGCACGCCCATCTTGATGCCGCGCTCGATCTCTTCGACCGGCACGCCATAGGTCTGGGGCATCTCGCCGCCATGGGCGTTGATCAGGTCCTGCAGCGCCTGCGGCACTGAGCTGGACCCGTGCATCACCAGGTGAATGCCCGGCATCTTCTCGTTGATCCGCCGGATCGTCTCCATCGAAAGTATGTCGCCGGTGGGCTTGCGGCTGAACTTGTAGGCGCCGTGCGAGGTGCCGCAGGCGATGGCGAGCGCGTCGCATTTCGTCGCCATGACAAAGTCGACCGCCTGTTCGGGGTCGGTCAGCAACTGGTCGTGGCTTAGCTTGCCTTCGGCGCCGCTGCCGTCCTCTTCGCCCGCCTCGCCGGTTTCCAGCGAACCCAGCACGCCAAGCTCGCCCTCGACCGACGCGCCGACCGCATGGGCGGCCTCGGTCACCCGGCGGGTGATGTCGACGTTGTAGTCGTAGGACGCCGGCGTCTTCATGTCCGCCTCCAGCGAGCCGTCCATCATCACGCTGGTGAACCCGTGCCGGATGGCGGAAAGGCAGGTCGCCTCGTTGTTGCCATGGTCCTGGTGCAGGCAGACCGGGATGTCGGGGTACATCTCGCTGAGCGCCGTCACCATGTGACGCAGCATGATGTCGCCGGCATAGCTGCGCGCGCCGCGGCTGGCCTGCATGATCACCGGCGCATCGACGGCCTCGGCGGCCTTCATGATCGCCAGACCTTGTTCCATGTTGTTGATGTTGAAGGCCGGCACGCCATAGCCGCGTTCGGCGGCATGGTCCAAGAGTTGCCTGAGCGTGATAAGCGCCATGTCTTTGGTCTCCTTGACGAAATTCAGATGAGCGCGCGTGCGGCGTCAGCCACGGCGTCCGCCGTGATGCCGAAATGTCGGTAGAGTTCTGCCGCCGGGGCCGATGCACCGAAGCCGGTCATGCCGACAAAGGCCCCGTTCGGCCCGATCAGGGTATCCCAGCCTTGCTGCACCCCGGCCTCAACCGCAACGCGGGGCGCGGTGCCCAGAACCGACCGGCGGTACTCCGCGTCCTGCTGCGCGAAGAGATCGAGCGACGGGGCCGACACCACGGCGGCTCTGACACCCTCTTCGGCCAGCAGATCGGCAGCGTTCAAAGCAATCTCCACCTCCGATCCGCTGGCGATCAGCGTCACGTCGCGCGTGCCGGCGGGCAGGCGCAACAGATAGGCGCCCCGTGCCGTGCGGTTGCTGTCGGTATGCTCTGTCCGGACCGTCGGCAGCCCTTGCCGCGACAGCGCCAGCACCGTCGGCGTACTCTCGGACTCCACCGCAATTTGCCAGGCCTCTGCAGTCTCCACCGCGTCGCAGGGCCGGATCACGGTCAAGTTCGGCATGGCGCGCAGGGCCGCCAGATGCTCCACCGGTTGATGCGTCGGGCCGTCCTCGCCAAGCCCAATCGAGTCATGCGTCATCACATAGGTCACCGGCACGCCCATCAGCGCCGACAGGCGGATCGACGGGCGACAGTAATCGGTGAAGACCAGGAACGTGCCGCCATAGGGCCTGAACCCGCCATGCAGCGCGATGCCGTTCATCGCCGCGGCCATGCCGTGTTCGCGCACGCCGTAGTGGATATAGTCGCCGCCGTAATTGTCCTTGGTTACCGGCGCCATCGCCTTGGTGCGGGTGTTGTTCGAGCCCGTCAGGTCCGCCGAGCCGCCGATCATGTTCGGCACGGTGGCGTTAGAAACCTCCAAGGCCATTTCGCTGGCCTTGCGGGTCGCGACTTTGGGTTGGTCCTTACTGAGCCGCGCCTTGTAGGTATCCAAGGCCTTGTCCAAGGCGGCGGCATCGACACCGGTCTCCTGGGCGGTGAAAGCCTCGCCCTCTGGCGACGCGGTCAACCGCGCCTCCCAGGCCGTGCGCGCATTGGCCCCGCGGGCCGCGATGGCGCGCCAAGCCGTGTAGACGTCTGCGGGGATTTCGAAGGGCGCATGGCTCCACCCCAAGGCGGCACGGGTCCCGGCGATCTCATCCTCGCCAAGCGGCGCGCCATGCGTGGCGGCGGTCCCGGCCTTCGTTGGCGCGCCGTAGCCGATCACCGTGCGACAGGCGATCAGCGAGGGACGTGCGTCGGCGCGGGCGGCCTCGATGGCGGTCGCGATCGCCTCGGGGTCGTGGCCATCCACGGCGACCGTATGCCAGCCGGCGGCGGCGAACCGCGCCATCTGGTCGGTCGAGGTCGACAGGTCCGTCGATCCATCGATGGTGATCTTGTTGTCGTCCCACAAGACAACCAGCCGCCTCAGGCCCAGATGCCCGGCCATATCGATGGCTTCGTGGCTGATCCCCTCCATCAGGCAGCCGTCGCCCGCAATCACGTAGGTGAAATGATCCACCAGGTCGTCGCCGAACCGCGCGTTGCGCATGCGTTCGGCCAGCGCCATGCCCACGGCGGTCGAAATCCCCTGGCCCAACGGCCCGGTCGTCACCTCGACCCCGTCCGCATGCCCGTATTCCGGATGCCCGGCCGTGCGAGATCCCAACTGCCGGAAGGCCCGCAGTTGGTCCATGTCCATGTCGGCATAGCCCAACAGATGGTTCACCGCGTAAAGCAGCATCGAGCCATGGCCCGCCGACAGCACGAACCGGTCGCGGTCGGGCCATTTCGGCGCCGCAGGGTCGATCTTTATGAACCGGTTGAACAGCACCGCCGCAACGTCGGCCATGCCCATCGGCATGCCGGGATGCCCCGAATTCGCCGCCTGCACCGCGTCCATCGCCAGCGCGCGGATCGCATTGGCCATCAGCCCTTCGGTCGTCGCGGCCGGTTTCGCTTGCACGTTCATCGCGTGTCCTCCCTTGGCCCGCGGCTCAGTTCCGCTTGGCGTCGCGCACCAGGCGCTCGATCATCGGGGTGAAGATCAGCTGCATCGCCAGATCCATCTTGCCGCCCGGGATCACGATGGAATTGGCCCGGCTCATCCAGCTGTTGCGGATCATCGAGGTCAGGTACGAGAAATCGATGCCGCGGGGATTCTTGAACCGGATCACCACCAGGCTTTCGTCCGGCGTCGGGATCCAGCGCGCGATGAACGGGTTTGAGGTGTCGACGACCGGCACGCGCTGAAAGTTGATGTCGGTCTCGGTGAACTGCGGGCAGATGCAGTGCACATAGGCCTGCATGCGCCGCAGGATTGTGTCGGTGACCGCCTCGGTCGAATAGCCCCGGCTGGACCGATCGCGGTGGATCTTCTGGATCCATTCGAGATTGATCACCGGCACAACGCCGATCTTCAGGTCCGCAAGTGCGGCGAGGTTGACGTCGTCATTGACGACAGCCCCGTGCAGCCCCTCGTAAAACAACAGGTCAGAGCCGCCCTCGAACGGGGCCCAGTCGGTGAAATGCCCCGGCGGCACGCCGTATGTCTCGGCCTCGGCGTCGTCATGAACATAGTGCCGGGTCTTGCCGGTGCCGGTCTCGCCATAGTCCCGGAAAACCCGCTCGAGTTCGTCCAAGACATTGGCGTCATAAGAGAAATGGCTAAAGGTCTGGTCGCCGGCCTCGGTCCGCCGAAGCAACTCGGCCTTCATGTCGGCGCGGTTGTAGCGGTGGAAGGCGTCGCCCTCGATCGACACGGCGGTGACGCCCTCGCGCCGGAAGATCTGATCGAAGGTATGCTTGATCGTCGAGGTGCCTGCGCCCGAGGACCCGGTGACCGAGATGATGGGATGCTTCTTGCTCATGGTCCGGGGTCCTCTCAGGCGCGGAACAGGCCACGCGTGCCGAAGAGGGCCGAAACCTCATCCTCGGGCAGATCGTGATAGGCGGCGATGCGGTCGACCTTGTCGGGCGAACCGAAGACGAAGGGCGTGCGGGCGTGCAGCTCGTCCGCCTGCTGGCTGAGGATGCGGTCCTGGGCGTTCGTCGCCTTGCCGCCGGCCTGTTCGACCAGAAACGCGATCGGCGCGCATTCGTAGACCATGCGCAGCCGGCCCTTTTCGTACCCGGTGCGGTCGTCGGACGGGTACAGGAACACGCCGCCCCGGGTCATGATCCGATGCGTCTCGGCCACCAGCGAAGCGACCCAGCGCATGTTGAAATTCGCGCCGCGCGGGCCTTCTTCGCCCGCGACCAGATCGTCGATATAGGCGCGGATCGGCTTCGGCCAGTGGCGGTAGTTCGAGGCGTTGATCGCAAACTCGCGGCTGGTGGGTGGGATCGTCACCGGGGCGCCCGCGCGCAGGAAGGTGTGCGTGTCGGGGTCCAGCACGAAGCTGTGCGTGCCGTTGCCGAAGGTCACCACCAGGTTGGTCTGGGGCCCATAGATGATGTAGCCCGCGGCAATCTGGTCGTCGGCTGGGCGCAGGAAACTGGCGTCGGCGTCGTCCGCGGCCGGAAAGATCGAGAAGATCGTCCCGATTGAGACGTTCACGTCGATGTTGGAAGAACCATCTAAGGGATCGATGGCCAGAGCGAACCGCCCCTCGGGGTTCAATTCGACGACGCTGTCTTGCTCTTCTGAAGCGTAGAAGCGGACAGAGGTTTCAACCAGCGCTGCAGCGAACGCCTCGTCGGCCATCACGTCCAGCGCCTTTTGCTGGTCGCCATCGGTGTTCTCACCGACTTCGGCGCCCAAGGCCCCGCCCAAAGCGCCGCGCGCGATGACACGGGACAGATCGACGCCCACGCTACAGACCGCGTCCATCACCGGCTGCAAGTCCACCGGGATGACGTTCTGATCCGTTATCGACGCAACCATATTCATGTGGGCCTCCCCCTGGCGCCTGGACCCTCCCGACCGCGGCGCAATAAAATTCCAATTCCATTTTCTGAATTTTTATGGAATTTAATTATCGCAAATATACATTCAGGGAAATTTAATGGCGAACCGGCAGGCCATCACGTTGAAACAGCTCCGCGCCATCGCCGCCTTGGCCGATCAAGGCACCATCACGGCGGCCGCAGAGCTAATGAATCTAACGGTTCCGGCGGTTCACACGCAGCTGAAGTCGCTGGAGGCGCATATGGGCACGGCGCTGGTCGAGAAGACCCGCGGCGGCCGGGTGGGGCTGACCGCGGCGGGCGATTTGGTCGCACTCGCGGCGCGGCGAATTGACACGGAACTGCAGGCCTGCACCGCCGATATCGACGCCTTGGGGCGCGGTTTCGCCGGCCGGGTGCGACTCGGCGTGGTCAGCACGGGCAAGTATTTCGCGCCGTTCCTGGTGGCCACGCTGAAAGAAACCTACCCCGATATTGAGGTCGTCCTGACCATCGGCAACCGCAACCAGATCATCGAGGCGATCGAGATGCGCGCCGTCGAGCTTGCGATCATGGGCCGTCCACCACGCACGCCGCAGGTCGCCGCCGAAACGCTGGGGCCGCATCCGCATGTCCTGATCGCCAAGCCCGGGCACCCCCTCGCTGGGCAGGCCAAGATCGCCGCCGACGATCTGATGGCCGAGACCTTCATCGCGCGCGAGGAAGGCTCCGGCACCCGCATCCTGATGAACCGCTATCTCGACCGGGTGGGCGACGGGCGCGTCTATCAGGTGATGGTCATGGGCTCGAACGAGTCGATCAAACAGGCGGTGATCGCCGGCCTTGGCATCGCCCTGATCTCGGAACACACCGTCACGGAGGAATTGCGAACCGGCCGCCTGGTGACGCTGAGCGCCGAAGGCCTGCCGATCGAGCGCCACTGGTTTCTGATCGAGCGTAGCGATGCCGGCCTCACCCCCGCCGCCACGCGGATCAAGCAGGCGGTGTGTGACCTTCAGGGCAGCTTCCTGCCCTGTCTCGACTAGGCCCCTTCGACAAAGCCCGCGCGGCGGCGTATCACATGCCCACCTCACGAGAGACCCGGCCATGCCCAAACGCGTCACCCTTTTGAACGGCCCGAACCTGAATCTGCTGGGCCAACGCCAGCCCGAAATCTACGGCGCCACGACGCTCGCCGATGTCGAGGCCGCCTGCACGGCCCTGGCCGCAGAATTTGGCCTCGACCTGCGCTGCCTGCAGTCGAACCACGAAGGCCAGCTGGTGGACTGGATCCAAGAGGCCCGCAGTGGCGCGGACGCCATCGTCCTCAACCCCGGCGCCTATTCGCACACCTCCATCGCGATCCTCGACGCGCTCAACGCCTTCGAGGGGCCAGTGATCGAGGTCCACGTTTCCAATATCCACGCGCGCGAACCGTTCCGCCATCACTCCTTCGTCACCCAGCGGGCTGACGGCGTGATCCTTGGCTGCGGCACCGACGGATATGAATTGGCCGTACGGCACGTGGCGACCTTGCTTGGCTAGATTAGGCGCGAATTGAGCGCCTCGATTCGACGGCCCGAACATCGCGTAAGTCGCACCTGGCGGATCGAGTGCAACCGCCCGCCTCGCCCCAGGCCGAACACCGCGGGCAAACTGCATTTGACCCGACTCGCGAAACGCGCAAGGCTCGCAGTGTCGAGAAGCGCGCAACGCGACCGAATGCCATCGGGAGGAGAAAGATCATGAAAACCAAAGCCCTTATCGTGGGCCTCGCGGCCACGCTCTGGACCGGCACGGCGCTGGCGCAGACCGAGTTGACCATGTGGTACCACGGCGCCGGAAACGAGGTGGAAAGCGCGATCATCAATCAGATCGTCGATGACTTCAACGGATCGCAGTCGGAATGGTCGGTGGTGCTGCAAAGCTTCCCGCAGGCCTCTTATAACGACTCGGTCGTCGCGGCCGCCCTGGCCGGCGATCTGCCGGACATCATCGACGTCGACGGCCCGGTGATGCCCAACTGGGCCTGGTCGGGCTACATGCAGCCCCTGAAGATCGACGAGGGGCGGATCGAGAGCTTCCTGCCCGGACCGCGCGGCTATTGGGACGGCCAGCTCTATTCCATCGGCCTCTGGGACGCGGCCGTGGCGCTTTATGCCCGCCAGTCGACGATTGACATGCTCGGCCTGCGTACGCCGACGCTCGAAGAGCCCTGGTCGGGCGACGAGTTCATGGACGCGCTCGCCGCGGCCCAGGCCAGCGGCGAATTCGAATATGCGCTCGACCTCGGGATGGCCTGGACCGGGGAATGGTACCCCTACGCCTTCTCGCCGTTCCTGCAGAGCTTCGGCGGCGACATCGTCGACCGCTCTGGCTACAAGACCGCCGAGGGCGCGCTGAACGGCGACGCTGCACTGGCCTTCGGGGAATGGTGGCAGAGCCTGTTCATGAACGGCTACGTCCCCGGTACCAGCCAGGACCCCGCCGACCGCGACCGCGGCTTCATCGAGGGCAAATACGCCTTCGGATGGAACGGCAACTGGGCGGCAGTGGCGCATATGGCAGAGGTCGACGACATGCTGTTCCTGCCGGCGCCCGATTTCGGCAACGGCCCGAAGATCGGCGCGGCAAGCTGGCAGTTCGGTATTTCGGCCTCCTCCAAAAACCCCGAAGGAGCGGCGGCGTTCATCGAGTTCGCGATCCAGGACCAATACCTCGCCGCCTTCTCGGACGGCATCGGCCTGATCCCCTCGACCCCCTCGGCGGCAGAGATGACCGAGAACTACCAGGCGGGCGGTGCGCTTGAGGTGTTCTTCGGCCTGTCCGAGGCGCAGGCGGTGTTGCGGCCGGTCACGCCGGGCTACGTGGTGGCGGCCAAGGTCTTCGAAAAGGCGCTGGCCGATATCGCAAACGGCGCCGATGTGGCCGACACACTGGATGCGGCGACCGACGAGATCAACGCCGATATCGAGCGTAACGGCGGCTACGGGCACTGAGCCCAGGCACAGGGCCGCTTTGCCGCTATTGCATGCGGCCCTGTCCCGCTGAGTTCACCTCCTTTTGGAGCCTAGGGTGGCCCACTCCAAACTCACCCAATCCAACGCCGCCGGCTGGGGCTTTGCCGCCCCTGCCGTCGGCCTGGTCGCCGTCTTCATCATCCTGCCGTTCTTCTTCGCCTTCGCCTTTTCGCTGACCAACCAGCGGCTGATCTCGCCCAATCCCACCGAATATGTGGGCTTCGAGAACTACCGGAATCTCCTCGGCCTTGGCGTTTTGCGTATCGAGCCAGAACGCGACGATGCCGGCGAGATCGTCCGGGATGCGCAAGGCGACCCGAAATACCCCCGCGTCCGCAAATGGACCCGCAACAACCCCGATTTCCCGCAATACGCCGGGATGCGCGAGTGGTTCTCGTGGCGATCTGGCGATGACAAGGTCGCGGTGTTGGCCAAGGACGTCATCTTCATGAAGGCGCTCGTCAACACGGTGATCTTCGTACTGGTCGTCGCGCCGGGCCAAGGCGGCCTTGCCCTCATCCTGGCGCTTCTGATCAACCAGAGACTTCGCGGCATCAACGTCTTCCGCACGATCTATTTCATGCCGGTCGTGGTCAGCATCG
>JAAUYB010043131.1_pt1 | contig 19653 bp, 22 predicted proteins | sample 7278071 | NCBI WGS metagenome assembly JAAUYB01 (sample SAMN14350121, study PRJNA611818) | marine sediment metagenome | isolation source: surface marine sediment (1.8m) | place: French Polynesia: Moorea | collected 2018-08
AAGTTCAGGGCGGGCATGGACATGGGGAAAAAAGATAGCTGCTCCAATAAAACTGAAAAAGAGAAAAAAAAGAGCTGTTTTGCGCCGCACACACAGTTTTTTCTTATAGTGGGTGGCAGTAGGACTAGCAAGACCAGCAACAGCAGCAGCAGCAACAACAGCAACAACAGAAGCAATATTTATTAATTGGATCAATTTGGCTGCGCCACCCGTTAGTTACTTCCCGTTGAAAAGCTGATGAGATGAGGTCTTGGTTGCTGCTCCTCCGGCAGTCGTCCATGCACACGCCGTCAGATAGTCCAGGCCCCGTTTCCCCCGACGGCGCAGCCCATCCCGGCACCGTCCGCTATCCCAGCGCCGGGCATTTGTAACGCAACACAAATTATTGATGTTAATGCCCTTTCTGGGGCACTGATGGCTTTCTGGCCTTCTCCAGGAACTCGCGCCACCTAAGCAGGTGTCACTGTGGAAGACTTGTAATTTGAAAGTGGCGCCGGAAGGCCGGAAGGCCTGAAGTACTAGCATGACCACAAGCCTGGACAAGGGCCAAGGCTGCCGCCTGCCGCTGCGACACAACACAAGCCGAAAGAAAGAAGACTTCCAAAGCCTTCCTTCTTCACTGCCCTATCAGCTGACACTATGACAGGGGCGGGCGACAGCTGACTTAAATCGCGCCAGGTGCCGCCAGGTGCCGGGCCGGCTCGGGAAGGGGGGGGGGGCAAACGGTACCAGTGCTGCCAGATGGATTTAACAGAAAAGCGCAAATTGCCAAACTGCTTCTGCCAACAAAAACAAATTTGTTATTGTTTTTGCCCCTTTGAGTGTGGCAGAACGTATCCAAATGTTGCTGATATTTAAGTACTTTTACATTCTAATGAATATCAAAAACTGGAAAGATGTTTTTTTAAAGGAGAGAAATTGTATACAATTTTATTACTTAGAAGTAAATTTGCAGAAATTACTGCTGGTGTGGCAGAAATCATCAAAATAGGGCGATATTTTTGTAATTATCTTGTATTTAAGAGCAAAAACAGGAAAGATTTTAAAATTGAAAAGGCAAAAGCAGGTCTCAAGACTCCAGGGTTTTTTATTTTACTTAGTTTGGCGGAAAAAATTTGTAAAATTATAAATTTGTCTATCCAGGAAAATGGCAACCATGTCCTTATCCAAAACGGTCTTACCCGACTCCAAAAGAAAAAAGTAAAAAAACAAGAAAGTCAGGAGAGCCCAGTCAGCCGACCGGAGACCCGACGTCCCGGAGGCCCGGAGAGAACAGACCCCAACCTTTTTAGCGCCGGACCTGGCCGCACCCGGACGCCTTCCAGCTGGTGCACTACCGCCACAAGCCGAGGCCCGCAACGACCTCCACTTCCGGTTCTACGGCTGCCAAAGGTAACTACAGCGTTCTATCCCGTATACGAATATAGGTTCGCTCAAGTGTAAATGCAAAAACAAAGAAATTATCCTTTCAAATTGAGATCCTAAGTTGAAAATTTGAAATGTGCCCATTGGTTTGCTTCGACTTGTCTATTAATTATCCATCAAACCTCCAGGAGGAAGAGACACGATGGCCGCAGACTCGGAGGAAGAGGACGGGCCAAAGAGGACCAACAAGGAGGTGATATGACATATTTGCATTTCATTTTCATATAGGTTCGCTCAAAGCCTATTTCTGTTTTTTCTTGGAATCCCCAGGTGGACGAGCTGTACCGCCGGATGGAGGCTGCGCCAACTGTCCCCCCGCCGCAGCCGCCCCATGCAGTGGCAATCAGGCTAATGCCAGGAATCCCAGAGGAGTCTGAGGGAGAACAGGAAGAGGACGAGGAGGGAGCTGCTGCGCCGACGACCAAGGAGGAAGACTTGGTGCAGGAGCAGGAGGTGCCAGCAACCGGCAACAGGTATTATGAAGAAAGCAAAAACAATTTTTTTGTGTCCTCTTAGAGCTTAGTTTCAAAAAATTGCAAACAGGGACAACAGGGACGAAGAGGAGACCACAGCTCTTGAGGAGCTTCTCCTCATGAGGCACAGTGACTGTGAGCGGCCCTCACCCCTGCAGGCAAAGAAGTGGCTCAAAATTACAGGAGGTCCCTTTGGGCCGCTGGGTTCGCAGGTGGCGCAACTGATTCTGCAACTGACAGGCATCAGGGTCCCTGCGGCGGACGTCCACCAATTTACGCGATATGGTGCCTTCCTCCTGGAGAATCCTCGTGCGGGCACTATCTACTCCGGACTCTACCTCGTGGGACTTCCCACCGACGCCATGGCTGACAAGGCTGCGTGAGTTTATTATTGAGCGGACCTTTCTTCCTCCCTCATTCCATAGAGGCCAAATCAAAACCGTTTCAATTTTTTTCTGTTTGTAATGCAAAAACACAAAATGATAACAAAAACAACCGGAAAAAAATTGTTGCAGGGCCGAGCTCCGTGGAGCGACCTTTCACGGGAGGCACCTGAAGGCACAAGTCCTGTCTGAAGAGGAATCGGCGGAGGCGTTCATGGAGGAAAGGATGAGGCACAAGCTCCGCCTAGAGCACCTGGCGACTCCGCTACCACCTGTGGCGCTCCGTGGCCTGTTCTACTGCTTCTGCTCTCACCTGCTCCCATCGTTGGAGGAAGACGTCAGGTTCTTCTTCGGCACAAGGTTCGTCTACTGCCTTCGTCTGGGTCGTGGGAGGCGCGCCATCTTTGGATTCCACACGGAGCATCACAGACACCTTGCCCAAGTTCTGGCAAGGAACATGCCACTTCACCACACCTGTATTCACCTCACTGAAATCAGCGCAAATGAGGCCATCAGACTCATCAGGAACGAACTCAGCCCACGCTACATCCAACAGGTGATTATATTTTGGCAAAAAACAATTTCCTAACTTGTTTTTAAAAATGGGTCCGCTCAACCATATTCAATCTTCTTTCCTCTCACCCACGCCATCAGGAAGGAGGGGGTCCAGCTCTCCGGTCTCTTCCTCCAATTCCTGCTCCGGCACCAGGGCAGAACGAGGCAGGCAAAGGAATCCCAGCAGACGCAGACGCACCTCTTCCGCCACCAGCACCCGAGGAGGGAGCCCAGTTTTTTCAAGCTGATGCGGCACACGGAGCTCAGGTATGTTAGGCAAAATCATGTATGGGTCCGCTTCAAACATTAAATAATAATAAACTCTCCGTCGAACAGGAACTGATGGTCCAGGACGAGGATGGTCCGGCGATGGTATTTAAAGGCAAAATCATTAAGGGTTCGCTTCTTTATTCCTTCTCTTCTCTCTTCTGTCCTCAGGAACCTTTGCACCCACCAGATGTCCAGCAACCTGATGTGCAAGCACTCCAGGTCCAGGAAGGTCAAGAAGACGCTGCAGCAGTTGCTGAGGTATGTATAGGCAAAAACAATTATGGGTCCGCCCAGCGACAAGAAGTAATCATTGTTTTCCGCAGCCAGCGGAGCCTGCTGACGATGCAGCTGAGCCGCCACCGCCACCGCAACCCCTCGTGGATGAGGAGGAAGACGCCAATGTGGCTGCAGACGCACAGGAGGGGGAGGAAGAAAATGTGAGCTTTTCTTCCCTTAATTCAATTTCCCATTATTTCCTCAAGTTATTTTCTTCCCGCAGATCTTTCCACCCAACAACGGCCAGTGCTCATCCCCAAACTTCCCCATACGCGGCTTAGCAAGAGGCTACTGCTCCACAGACGAGTCCTGGTCCTCCTCTTCGGCATCTGTGGAGTCGGTGGTCTCCCTGCCCATGGTGCCTCCGCCCGCCGGGCCGCCGACATGGGTTTGGAGTCTCATGAACCAGGTGGGAATGAAATTGTTTTTGCAAAAAACATATTTGGGGAATTTGGGTCCGCTTAACAGTAAACTCTGCGATAATGTCCAGATCTCCAGATCGGGAATAATTACGTTTTTTTTATTTCTCCAAGGTGATCGCGGAGCTCAACTCCCTGAACGAAGCCGTGCAGAAGGAGGGGGAGGAGACTGCAGAGGAGGCCGAGGGACAGGACCTACAGGCGCACCCTCAGGCTCAAGCGCAGCCAGGTGCGGCCCCGGCGCAACCCGAAGACGCCCTTGCACAAGCGGCGGCGGCGGCAGTAAACGGCCAGAATGAAAACGGAGGGGGAGCGCAACAAGCGAACCAGATGCATCAGGTCCAGCAAATCAACATTCCTCCAATGGCGCCCACGGAGGAGGTGAAGTCGGAGGATTCCATGGATAAGGCCATGCAAGAGGCGGAGCAGGTACCGTTTGGCAAAAAACCATGACGAAGAAAGGTTCGCTCGACTTTTAATTTTCATTTCATTTCATTTCTGCACTCTTATAGAACGAGAAGCTTCTCGGAGAAGTACAACAGTTCCTAGACCGGTGCGCCAGCGAGGGAAACGAGGAGAAAATGAAGGAAGCCATTAAAACTTCTGCAGCGCTTCTCAAAGCAGCCCTTAAGGCTTCTCCTGCCAGGATCGAGAGTGCCATATACCTGATGCAAGGTGACATCGCAGAAGCAGCCCTTCACGTGACCATGCAGGAGAATAACAAGGTAAAGGAAATTGGCAAAAACATTGTTTCGCTGCGACTTATCTTTTGATTCTCCATCAAACCTACAGAAGGAAGATGGTGACGACGCTGACGACGAGGCCCCAGAGGAGGGCGCAGCTGAGGCCCTTACCCCACTGGAAGTCTTTTCAAAGCAAGATTCCGTAGAAGAAGAAGAGACGATCCAACATGATGCGGCAGCAGGAGCTAAAGTATGATGGCAAAATCAATAAAAAAACTTCTTTTTCTTATGTTTAATGTCCTCTACAGCAAGCCGAGACCAAACAGGAGCGGAAGACCCTGCCCAAGCCGCTCCCTTGGCCCCTGAGAAGGCCACTGCGCAGGCCCATGCTGGCCCCGCCCGCCATGATGGTGGTGGAGGCAGTGGTAGATGATGAGGACCAGGAGCAGCAACAGGAAAGCTCGCCCAAGGTACCGTTTATCAAAATAGCAAAAAGTTATGAACTTTGCAATGTAGTTCTATGCTCCCTCTCACTTACAGGAACGCAAAGAAGAGCCGGTAGGGACGGACCCTTCTTCTCTCGCTCACGACGTGCCAAAGACAACCAACAAGGAGGTGATATGACATATTTGCAAAATCATTTTTAAATATAGGTTCGCTCAAAACCATATTTTTGTTTTCCTCTTGGAACCGCCAGGTGGACGAGCTGTACTGCCGGATGGAGGCTGCGCCAACTGTCCCGCCTCCGCCTCCCCATGAAGTAGTTGCCATCAAACTCTTGGAAAGGATCGAGGAGGATTCTGAGAACGAAGAGGACGAGGAGGGAGGTGCAGCGCCGACCACCATGACCGCCATGACGGTGGCCAAATCCATGGAACCGGACCCAAAGGAGTCAGAAGAGGTACTTTGGGCAAAACCATTAGTTTGCTTGAAACAATTAAATCTTTCTCTTTTTTGTTTTCTCTTAAACGCCCCACGATGCTCAGGATGTGCAACAGGAAGCAGAGAAGGTGTGTTTGGCAAAATCAAAATCAAATCCAAATAGGTTCGCTTAGAGTGTAATTTTCTCTCCCCGCATCCCCTTAGATGGAAGTCCGCATCGACGAACTGCAGAGAAGGCTAGATCCTGACGGAAGCTTGGAGGACTTTGCTGATGCCCTTGAAGAGGCGGTGGAGTTCCTTTTGTCCTGCTTCCCAGACACCAACAGGGACAGTGTCGAGGGAGCCATTTTCGATTGCTCGGGAAACCTCGCCCAGGCCACGCAGAGCTTGGCGGAAGGTCGGCCACAGACGGCAAAGGAGGAAGGCGTGGGGCAGGAGCAGGTGCCAGCAAAAGGCAGCAGGGCCAAGGCGGATGACCTCGCCCACCCAACCCGGGAAGACGAGCAACTGTCGTTGCAGGTGGGTAATACGAGATTTTGCAAAATTATAGGTTCGCTCAAGACTTTTTTCCATTGGAACCACCAGGGGGACGATCTTGGAGCCCTGGTTCACAGAGCGCAGGTTGCCTTGCGTGCCATGGAAGAACTGGTCAACAAAGTTAGGGGAATGGTCACAAAGAAGAGTTCCAGATAAGATGTTTTTGCCACTATAATTACAGATATTCGTACGAATATGCCAATTTCAAAAATGGAAGAACAGCGAAAGAATCACGTCTATAATTGGTGAACAAAGAAGCTTTTAAAAGTTAATTAAAGTACCTGCCAAGGTGGGCATGGGTACTGTTTTACTGCGACCTGTGAGAATAAATGTACTCTGCAATCGGGAAACGAGACTTTCTCAGTAGTAAAAGTTGCAAAATCATTTTCCGTCAAAGTTCCCGTTATTGCTTTTCCTCCCGTTCTACCTTCCGTTCTTCTTCAGTCCGCTCCAGTAACCATGTTGCATTTTTTGTTGGGGTCGCCTACGTGTGGATGAATTGCTAAGTACGCGGTAGTCCTGATTCTGAACGAGAAATTTAAAATTTGTGTCATCTTAAACTTTGGCAAAACCACATAGGTCCGCTCATTAATATTTCGCAATGTTGGTTCAAAAATCAAAATTATTCAATCAGGCGTCTCAAACGGCAGGTTTTTTTATTTTTGTTATAGGTTCGCTCATGGCCATTTTTTATATATACAATCATCCCATTCCCATTCCAACATTATATGATGAAGATAATGCTTTTACTTTTTCTTCTTTGGGAGAATGTTGGCGAGCCTGAACTTCTTCTTCGGGGACCTTTTGCTTGTTGACGGACCTGCATCGCCGTCGCCTGTGCCGTCGGAGGAGGAGGAGGAGGAGAATTCATAGCCGGCGAAACTGATTCCAAGGTCGGCCCTGGATAAGTTGATGTCGGATACGACAGCACCCTTCGAGGACTTCTTCCCCTTTCTTTTTCCGGTCACTTTGCCCTTCTCCTGTGAGGTGTACTTCCTCTCTCCCCTTGCCACCCGGTCCTCTTCCTCTTCTTCTTCCTCCCTCTTCCGGATTAACTTCTGCTCCTGTAGACGGATGTGTTCCTCTTTGCATCGGTTCCGTTCCTCTTCCTGACGGTTTATTTCCGCCTGCTTCTGGAGTTCTGCCTGCCTTTTCTCCTCATCGAGGCGCTTCAATTCTTTCAGCTCTTCGTTTTCTAGCCGCAGGCGCTCAAGCTCTTTGTGTTGCTCTTCAACCAGTCCGCCTTTGCCCTTGTCCTTGCCTTCCTGTTCTTCTTCTTCTTCTTCTTCCTTGTCACCCGACCACATACGCCGCCTCATTATTCCCTTTAGACGCCGCTTTGCCTCTAGTGCACTCAAATGGCGTTCAGAATAATTCTCATAATTCGGCATGTCCTCCTGCTGCTCTTCTTGTACAACTGCGTCGATTACAGCAGACAAATGTTCTTCAGGCGTGCCAACTTCTCCGGCGAGCTGGTCTACCTCCATAACCCCCATCTTCAACAACAACTCTTCCATACCTTTCTTCGCCTTCTCCTCCTCCTTTTTCTTCCTCTCCTCCTCCTCCTCCTTCTTCTTCTTCTTCCTCTCCTCCTCCTCCTTCTTCTTCTTCCTCTCCTCCTCCTCTTTTTCCCTCAAAAGTTTCGCGGCCTCCCGCCTCTCCTCTGCCTCCCGCTTCGCCCTCTGCCTGCTCTTGAACAAGGACCTTCGGACTGCGCTCTTTTCTTCGTCCTCCTTCACCTCCTCCTCTTCTAGCATAATTGACTCAAGGATCTGAGAAGGGTACAGGGACTTCCTCCTGCCCGATCGGCGAATTGATGACCCTGATTCAGTTTTCAGGTGAGGGGGCGGAGATGAATGTTTCTTCTGGAGGATCCTTATACGCCTTGAAGAGGCTCTGGACGGAGTTGGTGAAGGGGGAGCAGGGGAAGGAGCTCTGGGAGGAGGGGTTGCGTCCGCTGAAGCCCCCTTCGTTGAAGATCTTGTGATCCGCCGAGGTGGGAGAGGAGGAGGGAGAGACGGAGATATGGAAGAATGGGTGGCGGGCGAAGGGGCTGTAGAGGAGGATGCGGACGACAAAGCTGCTCTGTTGCTAGATCTTGTGACGCGCACTGGTGGGAGAGGTGGAGGTGGGAGTTCGGTTCCCGACAGTCTTTTGAGGCGCAGTTGAGGAAGGGGCTTGGCAAAGGCATTCGCAACCGCCTTGGAAGTAGATGGGCAAGCTGCTCTGGAAGGCGGGACTTTTTTGGACTTATCCCGGGCAGCACCTGGAACAAACGGGAAAATTAAGAAAATGGTCAAATATTTCTCTATCCACCGTCAATAAATTCCACATGTACTGTATTGTGTTGCGGTATTTGGGAAAAATAAGGCTGTGATTGAAGGGAGGCCAACTTCTTTTTTTTTTGCGGACTTACGTCTGACACCGGAGGTAGAGGCAGCGCTAGTTGAGGGCTTTGGGTTGCTTCGTCTGAAGCAGTCCACGGCGTACCCTGTCACGCCTCTTTGCCTCATCAATTCCACCTCCCTCCGTCGCTCCTCCAGGTAGTCCTCGGGGCGGTCCCCAACCACTTCCACTGCAATCATGCCATTCCCTAGGCCTGATGTTAGGTCATAGATCCTCAAACCAAAGGTTTGGTCTTTGTTCCAGAACCTGGTCACAGCCACCTTCCACAGCCGCGTGTTTGGAGCTGGAAATGATGATAAAGAACTGATTTTTTTAAAAGAAAAAAATAAATGCATGAGAGGTAGTTTGAACAAACCTATTTGGGCTTTGGTGAATCGCACTTTGGCCCCCCTGATCATGGGATCGCCGTTCCTCTCCTTGAGCTCAAACTTCTGGCCGAGAGACCACTCCACATCTCCATCTTCACCTTCCGCCTTTCCAAGAATTTCAAAGGCATAATACTTGACACTTCCCTTTCCCTTGTAGAAAGGCGAGGACCTAGAAGGAAAATTGCATTTAAGCTAATGTTTCAAAAGGTAGAACTCACAAAAAAAACTTACTTGCTGCTGTGCCCCTTATACAAGGACATGATGTGTTTGTATCTGCCCTTGATGTTGGCCCCGTCTGGCGACCAAATAGAATGGAACCAAATAATTTGTTCCATTGGGTGCCCTTCATGGAGGACATATTCAGGTTCTTCATCTATGTGTTCTACGGCAGAGTCGAGGATTTCCTGCGGCTTTGAAAATTTCCGGTCCATAATGAACTTTTTGTCATTCTTTTCATGCCACAAGGCCTTTCTCGCCAGGTACTCTTCCATCTCCTTCTTCGTCCTCCGCTTCTGCTTGGTATGTTTTTCCTTCTCCTCCTCCTCCTCCTCCTCCTCCTCCTCCTCCTCCTCCTCCTCCTTATCCTCCTCCTCCTTCTCATCGGAAGAAGATGAGCCTTGGGAGGGGATCACCGCGTCCTCGTCCCCTTCCTCGTCACCCTCCCCCTCCCAATCCTCCCCCTCACTATCAACATCATTGTGAGAGGAAGTCGCTTCGTCTCCTTCATTTTCTTCCTCCACGTGGGCCTCCTCATCCTCATTGGCCTTTTTCATTTTTAACTCCCATTCTAATCTCCTCATCCTCTGTCGCTCAGTTGCCAGGATGTCCAACTCTTCATCATCAAGAAGCTCCCAATTCTGTTCCACCTTCATTCTCCTAGCGGCCGCCCTTTTCCTCCTCTCCTCGGCTTCCCTCTTCCTCCTCTCCACCTCCTCGTCCTCCCTCTTCTTCTTCTCCTCGGCCTCCCTCTTCTTCCTCTCATGTAACTCCCTCTTCTTTCTCTCCTCCCTCTTCTTCCTTTCCTCGGCCTCCCTCTTCCTCCTTTCCTCGGCCTCCCTCTCCTTCCTCTCCTTGGCCTCCCTCTTCTGGCTCTCCTTGGCCTCCCTCTTCCTCCTCTCCTCGTCCTCCTCCCTCCTCTTCCTCTCCTCGTCCTCCTCCCTCCTCTTTCTCCTCTCCTCGTCCTCCTCCCTCCTCTTCCTCTCCTCGTCCTCCCTCTTCCTCCTCTCCTCGTCCTCCTCCCTGTTCTTCCTCTCCTCGTCCTCCCTCTTCTTCCTGTCCTCCTCTTGTTGATCTTCATCAATCATGAGTCTGTTGTCGTCGCTGGAGTATGCAGCAGCTTGATCGGGACTTGAACCTCCAAATAGACCCGCAACTGAAATGTCTGGTGCCCACGAGTAAGAAGGATGTGAAGGGCTGGGTAGGTAAGATGGTGAATATTTGGCGTGTGTTGCTGCTTCCGTGGGTGGGGGAGCTGAAGGGCGGAGGGAGTGGTGCTGCTGAGTTGTGCCGTGTCTGGGCATGAGGCCTGCACCTGGAACCACTTTCTTCTTGATAGATCGGGTTATCTTGAGGCTCTTTCTCTTGGCAGCCTGTATGATAGCCAGGCTCCTGCCCTTTGTCCTGGATCTCCTTGGACGGGAAGGAGGGGCGCTTTGAGTACAGGATGCCTGGGATGGGGAAGACGCCTGCGATTGCGAAGTGCCAGGTACTGGCGGGGGCACTGGAACCCTTTCAAGCAGGTGAGGCTCCATTTCAGCCTTGATGTCAGAGATGTTTTTGTTGTAGTGATCAATTTCTCGTAACGTTTTCCCTTTCATCTCCACGAGTGCATCCACCCTTAATCTGTTCACCCGAGACTGTGGAGAATGTAAAAATTAGAATATTATTGCAAAAAGGTCTGCACAAACTAATAGTGTTGCTACCATACATGCTCATAATAATCACTCTCATAAGGTATCTTGAAATGGTGGAATTTTTTGGGAAAAAATAATTACCTGTTCCCTGGAGCCCTCTTGAAGGTCCATTATTTGCTTGTCTATGACCAGAATCTCTTCATATAGCCATTCCTCTTTGACACTCTTCTTGGAGACGCCCTTTGAAGAGGACCCCTCCATCGTTCTTAATTTTGTGAGATACTTTGGGAAACTGTGCACGCAATAAACGGAACTATCACTGTACTCAGGATCTGGAGCACAGAGACTGACCCAATTGAACGCGCGCGTCTCAGATCACGCTCTTTGTCATCCACCACCGTATTGGCGCACGATCCCCTTCCCTCAAATTTTTGCTCCCTCATCCCCCAATCAACGCGCTTCTACCTCTTTATTTCTCCTCTTTTGCTGCTACTCCAGCTGTCCATTTCCGGTTTCGAAGGAAAGGAGGAAAAAACCCTCAACACTGTCTCATTGTTGTTTCGTTTTGTGTCCCTTGCAGTAAGATCTTTTCTCACAATTCTCAGCAACAAAGTGTGACGTGCTGTTCTTACAAGTAAAATGAACCAAGACAACTGCGCGTTTTGCTTGCTGGTACAGCAGCAGATGTACCGATACAGGGCAGAGTGCAACCTGCAAGTAATTCAGAGGGAGGAAAGGATTCTCTGGCATAAAGACGAGCTCATGAAAGAAGGTGCAAAGCTCCAACTAAAGGAAGCCCAGTACAAGCGCCTCCAGATCGAAAAAGAGGCAAAAACCGAGGTAAGCCACTGATAGAGAGGGTTCGCCCAGCACTGTAAAGGCCACTGGTAGAAAGGGTTCGCTCAGCGCTAAAAAGGCCAAGAATAGAAAGGGTTCGCCCAATACTAAAAAGGTTCTTCATTGTCCGATTTTCCTCCCGCCGCAGGAGTGCACCCGTCTGCACGGAGAGCTGAGTTCAATGTCGGAGGAAAATGTCAGACTACGTAGGGAAGTCGCCGAGCTCAAGAGGCCCAGGAACGAGGAGGCCCACAACATGAGTCTCGTCCTGCCCAACACCTCGGCCGGGAATGCAGACGTCAGGTACTCCCTGCCGTTCACAAGGGAAAAGCGAGTGGGGAGCAAATTTTTGGTGCTGGAACCTCCCCTCCTGCCGCGCCCCGATTCCACCAAGCTGAAGGGCATGGGGCATACACAGGCGTCGAGGATGCTCAAGAGTTACAACTCGCTATTCAAGGTAAATTGGGGCAGCTTTGATTTTAGAAATTGCATCGGAAAATTATGTTGAATGTGCGTTGCAGAAAGCCTGGAGGGCGTACAAGGAGTGGGCCGCCACCAACATCCCAGAGGAGGCCAGGAGGGAGGACGGTGGCGCTCACTGGATGTCCCTCCACGCTGCCTCCTTCAGAGCCACCAACCCATCCGTGAACTGCCCTGGCTTTAAGCCGCCAAGTTACTCCAGAGAGTGGCACTCTAAATACGCAAGTCACCATCTCCCAGCCGGGGCCCCCAACATGACCATCGTTGCTCCCACACTTGCGTCGTGTGTGAAGACAAAGTCTCAGCTTAGAGAACACTTCCAGAGAGTTGTTAATCACTGAGAATAAAGTACAAGATGTAACTGTTGAATTAAACCATATCATCCCTGTTTCTTGTCCTTTGCAGTGACATGACGATTCAATAAAGTTCTTCGTTCTTTCTGCCGTTTAATGTCCGTTAATGGGGACCGTCCAGACAACAGTTATACTTCCCGTTCAGAATACACGTTCAACCAGTTATGGTGGCGCTTTATTTATCTCTGCCACTTTGCTAGTAACAAGTAACGGGTAGCTAAACTGAATCGATCCAGTCAAACGGCGGGTATTTAAAAAATCATAGAAAAAAACCTAGTGATTTTTTGAAAAAAAGCTATTAAAAGAACTTTTTTTGCAAGACTTTTTGGCGAGTTCATGCAAATTATTTGGCAGATTAGGGTCTTTCACGTCAATTTACAGCTCCCGAAGTTGCCGATATGGTTCTTGACGACGTTGGGCAAGGGTGGATCGCTAATTCTGCATCAAAATCAATAAAATTAACATAAATGGATCCGTGGAAGACTGGCGAATAAATGCCAGCACAAACCCGGCACATATTGGCACATACCAGCACAAACGAGCGCAAAAAGAGGCGCCGATGCCGCTGTTCAAGTTCAGGGCGGGCAAACCCATGGGCGAGAAGGAGAGGGAAAACAAAAAAAAAACAAGCAAGGGGCTGCGGCAGCGCAAAAAGAGTAAAAAAGGACTTTTTGAAGTTTTTTATGTGCCAGACTGCCGCCTCTGACACGACAACGAAGAAGCTGCCGAACAAGTGGCAAAGTGAGAAGAAGAAGAAGAAGAAGAGGAGAGGGACGACGACAACAACAATGACGATGATGGTGTGGCGCAAAAAAGAGAGAAAAAAAGATTTTTTTTTCACAGTTTAACGCCAGAGGCATCTTTATTGCTTGGCAACGAGAATTGCAGCAGAAAGAACAACAACAGCAACAGCAACAATAACGAGAGAGAGATTACTTGTCGATGTATCCGCCACCCTTCTCCACCACCATTTGGAGCCTGGCCCGGAAGCTGCGGCACGTCTTGCGGATATAAGCTGGCTCAAGCTGGTCCCACGCCGCCACGATCCTCTGGCGCAATACCTCCTTGTTGGGCGCCCTTTCCCTCTGAGCCACCTTTGCAATTGCGTCCCAGATGGAGAAATCACACGGGTTTAAGTCGGCGGAACGTGCAGGCCAGGCTGACTTTGGCCAGAAGTCCCACCCCGTCTCCCTCAGCCAGTCCTGGGTTTTGCGCGCTGTATGAGGACGAGCGCCGTCTTGCTGCCAAACCCAGGTGCCAGGCTCAAACGTGTCCGCAATCCAGGGAGCCACGTGCGCAGCCAGGGCCTCCAAGTAAACCTCGGCGTCGATGTTGCCCTCGCCGAAGAAGTAGGGAGGCATCACGGCACCGTTGCTAGCAAAGGCGCCGAGGACCATCAGCCCCGCCGGCTTCTGCTCGACGCCCACAACTCGCAGGTCATCTGGCGCGTCCTGGACTTCACCCTTTGCCCATATAAACTGCAAAAAATGAAAGAATCCTTAAAATAATGCCAAAAAACGCAAAAATGCCAAAAATCACCTGATCGTTCCTTCGGTTGTGATACGGGCAAACTGTGAAGTACCGCTCGTCAGAGAAGATGACCACCTTGCCCGCGTCCCCGCCCGGCGGCGCGTGGCGCAGCCTGTTGATGAGGCCCCGCGCCAGCTCAACCCGGTTGGCCATGACTTGGTCGTTAAAGAGGCACCCGCGAGCTCTGGCGTACGAGAAGAGGCCGAGATCTTTCTTTATAATGGTCTGCATGGTGCCTCTGCTGACGCCGTGGTCCTTGGCCATGGCGTTGATGGACCTGCGTGGGTCCTCAAGGATCTCCTGGCGCACCTCCTCCACCAGCGCCGGCGTGCGCACCCGCCGGCGCACCTGCGGCGCCGCCCTCTCCACGCCCTGCTCCCTGACCCGCCTTATGGTCGACCTGGAGGCTCCGGTCATCCTGGCGATCTGGCTCACTCTCTCGCCCCTGTGGCTGGCGCAGGGCACGGCACTGGTGTAGCTCAGGTAGTCCGACACCTTGTCCCGGTGGCAGTCGGAGGAGGAGACGCCGGTCAGCAGCGTGTTGAGCTCTTCGTTGTTTAGGCTGGTGCCGGTGATGATCCTGGCCTTCTCGTTGTCCCTGGCGGCCCGGCGCTGTTGTTGTTCTTGCTCCCGACGGAACTGCCGTCGCCGCCCCGGGCGAAGGAGAAGAAGGAGGGTAGTAGTCAGGCAAAAACACGGCCTCGAAGACGCCGACCTCGGGCTCTTTGAGGCTGGCGTACGCCACAAATATGTGCCAAGCAAGTGTCTTTTTGGCGTAAGTCAAAACCCAAAAGGGGAGTTCAAAATTTGTTTACTTTTTTGACGCAAAAAATTGAGGTTTAGAGGGTTTTTTTAAGACATTCCGAAATTGGATCGATTCAGTTTAGCTACCCGTTACATACTTTAGTGCCAGTAATTCATTTTAGTTGAGCTGCACTGAAAAAGCGACTCTGACTTGAAATTTCTGGGCTCAATTCAGCCCTATCACTGATTGGAAAAAAGGGTCCGCTCATTGGTATTTTTTTTCCGGACTTTCAGAATAATGCAAAAGCAGACAACATTAAGAAAAACCCTCAGCATTAAGCTATTTTTCCCCGCCTTTCAAGAATGATGCAAAGGCAGGAAACAGAATTTAAAATATCTGCTGCAAATGGATTCACATATTGGAGTCTGTCCAGACAACAGTCACATTTCCCGTACAGTATATCCGTTCCAGCGCCCGTTCTGATGGTGGTCTATTTTTCTCGCATGAGTAACAAGTAACGAGTAAGCCTAACCTGCTTTCAAAAGTTGTTGTTGTTGTTGTTGTTGTTGTTGTTGTTGTTGTTGTTGTTGTTGCTGTAGCTGCTGTTGGTGGTTGTGGCAGCCATGCTTTTGCTGCTGCCGCCGTACCAAAAAAACGCGGGTGTAGTGCAAAAGCAGCTCTGCCAAACTCTTCTAAAGGTTTTTCCCCTTTTCTCTTTTCCCATGTCCGAGCTCGCCCTGAACCTGAACGGCTGCAACAGAGTCTCAAGAAAAATTTTTAAATAAAAAAAAGAATGTAAATATTTTTGAGGACATTTTTTGGCAAAACAATGGGGCATATATACTTAATGTTTTTTTGTTCTTTGTGTGCATATAACTCAAGTACTGTTGTCCAACTTCATCAAGAACCCCTTCTGATACCTCCGCATCTCTAGCTCAAAGTATGAAAGTACAAAAAAGCATATAAAATACTGGTTTCTTTGGTTGGGGCTTCTCAGGTAAATTTCAAAGTCTTGTTTAGCTTTTTTTTATTCCTCCCGCCTTTCTCGAAAGATGGGTTCGCTCAACAGTTAATTTCTATGTTCCGCCCGTATCTCAAAAAGATGAAAGCAAAAACAGCAATACTCCCATTCGTAATTTGTGACTTGTACATAAGGGAAAGAGACATTCAATTACAATTTCATTCATCAAGACGTCAATTCGAGGGCAAAAAGCAAAACAGAAAGAGACGACGACGGGGCCTTATCACTTGCTTTTTGCCACCACTCCTGCCGCATTCCCTGAATCCCTGCCCGGTTTTGCCACCAAATCACCAAGAACATGGAGGAGGAGGACGTGGACATCTACAGGCGGCCGTGCCCTATTCAAGGGAAGGTTTACGTCCGACTCAGCGGCTGCCCGTTTGGAGTCCACCCCCACGAGGTGCTGCGTCTTGTACGCCGCCGCGCAGGCCTCGTGGTGAACCACAACGACATACACATCATGTCAGGCCCGTGCACGAGGAAGCCCTATTCTGGCATAATTTACCTGGCCATGGCAGACAGGAACCTGGCTGAAATTGCCAGGTATGTGCCTTCCTTTGTTCATGTATGAAAATGATGGCAAAAACAACGCAAAATTCTCTCCAACAGGAGGTCGCTCCACATGGAGGAATTTCACGACAGGTTCATGAAGACTCAACCTGCCACGTGGGAGCAAGTTCTGGTTGAGTTTCAGAACCAGCGCCAGCGCCGGCGCAAGCAGCGCTGGGAGAGCCACATTCCGCCACCCCCAGAGGAGAACATCTGCAGCGACGACCACATCGCCATGGTGCACTTCATCAGCCCCACCTCCAACACGGCCGCATTGAAATGCTTCTTGGGTACGGCTGCGGTAGAGCGACTGACCCCATCCACTGCCGCGGCAGGGTTCAGGTCCAAAGAGGAGAGAAGCAACGCGTCTAGGCTCTCAAACCTGATAAGATTTGGCGGCGAGTTCGTCCGCATAGTGCCCATCACGTACAGACAGTTCTTGGAGCAAGAAGAAGACACAGAAGAGCACTCCCACGCCCCAGATGAAGGGCAAAACCAGGAAGATCAGCAACAGCCCAACAATCGGGGAGGGCAAGAGCAGCAGGAGCCCACCAATCAGGAGCAAAACCAAGAACATGAAGAAGACATCGCAATTGTGTACGAAAGCCGCGGGTCGCCCAAGAACAGAATCAGGCGCATCAAAGAAATAATTGCCAAAGATGACGTACACTCTGAAGAGGAAGAGGAACTGGAGACGTTTTTCAAGTGTGGAATTTGCTTTTGCCACCCCCCATCCGCTTCACAAGTCGTTTGCTGCACCTCCGGCCACATCTACTGCTCCGACTGCCTCCATGGGTGGGCCGCTGCACAGGTCCCGTCGCCCACAACATGCCCGGAGTGCAGAGTCTCGATGGCCGGGGAAGGGGGGATTGTACGCCTGAGGGTCATTGAAGAGTTCCTCAAGAAGATGCACGTCAGCAAGGAGCAGCGCAAGAAGCAGGTGAGGGCAAATAATTTGGCAAAAACATTCATGCATATTCACCGCCACTTTCACTTTGCAGGCAGCGGACGCCAAAAAGTACCAGGAGGTACTCAATTTGCTTTAGAAGAAGATATTTCACGTGCAGAAAAAGTCATTGTTGTATACTGTAGAAGAAAATCAATGCTCCTCATGGTAAGAGCGGAATAGTAAAAAGGGTTCGCTTATGCATAAAAGTGTTTGAATGCAACAAACTCATGACATGACTTTATTTTTTGTCGGCAAAATCAACATCAACACTTGTCATTGACAAAAATAATTACTTTTTAATTTTTTTGTGAGTTTCTCATTTTCCAGATGCAACTTCATTTCTGTCCTTTTGATAATTTTCAATAGAGGGCGGCTCTCAAGGGTGAGAGGGACTCGCTGCCCACCAACTTGTGCACGTCGAGCAGAGCCAGTTCGCCGAAGGTCTCCTTCAGAACGATCCCCTCGTCCATGTTGTCAATCGGCTTTATATGGCCGCACACCACCCATGTTTTTGCCCTAAATTTTTCGTAGGTCCTGATGTGTAGCCTTCCCCTCTTGTCTTTTGCCACCAGCACAAAGAAGGCCCCGATCTTTCTTATGTTGATCTTGGAGCCGCCCCACCTGGAGGCTCTGGCAATATTGAGGAAGTGGTACGTCTTGTTTGCCGTCTTCAAGTCCAACTTAATCGTCCCAAAGAGCTCATTGTCACAAATGAGGAGGTCGTCTCCCTCATGGCACCAGGAAACCCCCCTGTCAAAGTCCAGCACCTCGTCCACCGGACGGGTCCTCAGCTTTGGGGCATTTCTCTTGGCAAACCAAATTATCTGGCGCCTTGTCTTATCCTCACGGGATTGTAGCAAAATCACGGCGCCAAAGTAGTTGGCGGTCATGAACGGGACGGTCTTTGCCTTTGTCCCTCTGGGTGCTTCGACTTGTGTAGAGCGAAATATCTTGCATCCAAACCCGGGCCAGTCCACGTTGTCAAAGTAGAGAAAAGTGACTGTGAGCTGGCCCTCGTATATGCTTGCCTGTGTAAAGACACCAAGGCACTGGATTCCACAGCAAAACCACTGAGATGTCTCAAAAGTCAGCGGCGCGTAGCACGTGCCTATCTCTTTCAGCCCCCACATGCCATTCCACCTGAGCTTAGTCATCAAAGTACAGTTTTTCTCTGTAGCAAAAGCAAAAATGTTTTTGCAGCCCACCACCTGGAAGGTGTTGTTGTGTGTGAGGCGCCTGAAAACCTCTGTCATGTTACAGGCTTTCTTGTTGTTACAGTAAACCCAGAAAGTGTTGTCAGAGCATTGCACCAGCGTCCTGTTTGCCATCGACATCAAAGGAGTGCAGAAGCAGCAGGCCACCCTCAAGTCGGTTAGATCCTCCCAGGTCCTCCGGCCGGGCATAAACTTCTTGGTCGATTCGATGCTTTTGCCCAGTTCCCTAATGCAGCCTGGTGGCAGGGATTTCTGCAAGTTGCCAAAGTCGTCGTCGAATTCTAGGTCACTGTCCACCAGTTCCAGCTGGACCTGGTCTTTGCTGCTTGCTTTTGCATCCTTGTAGGCGTCCATCATCTGGACCGCGGACGAGGCACCGGCCTCACTGGGGCCCCTTGTTGCAAAATCAGAACTTTCCAGCGGGGTATCCGTTTCTTGCGACATTTCTTTTCGCTTCAACAGGCGCACACTTGTACAATTCCCAGTTTTTTTCTTGAAAGTTAGTTTCCCGCAATTTGGATAAGGTTTTTTTTTTAAAAAAATAGTACTAAAATTGAGACTTGCAGCAAACATGAAAAGTTATTCTTTCACAAATTACAAGCACCGTTTTACAAAAATCATGTTTTTATTATAGGTTCGCTCAACACTTTCACCCACTAGCTGTCCGTGGCCTGCCATCTCAATTCAACATGTAGAAATTCACCCGTGGGGAAAAAATGATGTTCACTGTAATAGTTCACATTTTGATTCCTTGGTTTCTTTGAATTTTTATTTTTTGGAGAGGGGAAGGACCGAAGGAGAAAGCAACGTCCGTGGTGCGCATAATAATTATCAACGGATTTTAAAAAAACTGTTACTTCACTTGGGAGATTCGAAATTGGGGTTTAGTGTTGGGTGTGATAGAACTCCGGATAGTAGCAACAGTAGTAGGACTCAGCTAAACTGATTTTCCTTTGAAAATTTGCTGTTGTTGATGCTGTTCATGATGTTGCCGTACTTGTTCCACTTCCAAGTACGCGGCGGAAGCCGGCGGGGCCATCCGCCACGACGGCCTAGGACGTATTGATGCCGCCAGCAGCGGCGCAGTGGACAGCGGGGCGGAAGCTGGACATGCTCTTTTGTTGGGTATGTATTTTACATATTGTTAGCTGGTGTAAATGCTCTCTTAATGTATTTTTTGGTGGCCTTCAAAAAGGCCGAATTTTTTAGTTCAACGTGTTGGGCAGTCAAACTACCAAAAGCCACCAAACAGGGAGCCAATCTGCTTCGATGCCCACAAGAATGGGGTTGCAGTCGCCGCCACAAAAATGTGAAAAAACTCGACGACACGGCCTACAGCGGTCGTCTCGGGGCCGCCAGCGGCGGCGTGGGTGACAGCGGGGCGGGAGCCGGCGGTGCCATCCGCCACAGCGGCCTTGGACGACTCGTCGCCGCCAGCGTCTGCG